>TBL_comb47_HYPODRAFT_10008522_pt1 | contig 10455 bp, 8 predicted proteins | sample TroBogypolimnion_40_FD_10682 | JGI IMG/M metagenome (IMG submission 10682)
AAGGCGTCGCCGCCACCCAACGCCCGCCGGAAGCGGCCGACCCCATTACGCGCTTGTTCCTGCGCTTGTTCGCCCGCCGCGCCTCCATGCCGCGTGACGAGTTGCATAAGAGTTTGAAAGGCACCACCGTGGATACCGCCTTGCTCGCGGATCGCGGCTGGGTGCGTGTCGTCGGCACCACCGTCCATGCCGTGCCCGTCGCGGAGCGGTTCCAGTTTTTCACCGCGCCCGGCCGCAACCGCAAAATCATCCGCACGGATTTGGATCAGGCGCAGTTTCTCGCCGGCGCGGCCATGCCCCGCAGCGGCATTAACATCGAGGCCGAGCTTGACCGCGAGACGTTCAACGTCAAACCCAGCGTGGACCCGTTGCTCGACTGGATTGCGCTGACCGATCCCAGCCCCGACGTGCAACAAGCGGCGGTGCTCGCGAAAAACATCGTCGCCAACTGGCGCGCGAAACAGTCGGCCGAACGCGCCCGCCGCCCCGACGCCGCGCAGCTTGAACTCTTGCAGCTCGCGCAAACGGAGGTCTAATTCATCACCGTGCAACCATGAAAGCCAACAAGCCAAAAATAAAAACGAAAGCCGCAAAGAAAGCAGCGGGGCCGAAATGTCGCTGGCCGTCCGCCGGCTGTTTGGCCGCGATTCGCCAGCATCGGCGTGCCGGGCGGGAGCGTCCGGTGATGATGATTTCATCGTCGGTTTTCGGGATTGAGCCGTTGCTCAACCAGATTGAAGGGGTGCTCAAGTCGGTCGGTTGGGATGTTTATATGTCCAAGGCCGGCACTTTTTCAGTTACGTCCGATCACTCCGCCATGGGAAACTGCATTAACGCGGTCGATGACTGCGACGCGTTTCTCGGCATCATCACGGGGCGTTACGGTAGCGGCAAAGATAAGCATGGTATTTCCTTCACCCACCGGGAAATGGAACGTGCCATTAAATTAGAGCGTAAGCGCTGGTTTCTTGCGCAACACGAGGTCGTCGTTTCTCGTTCCTTGTTTAAGGCCATGGATAAAGCCAGTCCCGGACTTCGCGCGACTATCGAAAAAGGAGATGCCTTAAGGGGAAATCCGTATCTCGATAATTGGCGGATTATTGACCAGTATAACATGGCTATCAAAGACGGTCTGGGGCACTTGGAGGATCGTCTCGGCAATTGGGTGCAGCCCTACCGGACGGATGACGAAGCCATGCTTTATGTGCGCAACCAGTTATTGAATCCACTCCACCTGTTTCCACAATACATACCCAAGATTGTGAAAGGAGCAATCCGATGAAAGATGACTTAATCAGCGAGTTGATCCGGGCCGGCGAAAGCCAGACCATAGAATTTGCCGCCGCTCACGCCAATGTTGAAAAAATCGGCCAAACTATCTGCGGCTTTGCCAACGCCGAAGGCGGCACCCTTATCGTCGGCGCGACGGCGGGCAGTGCCAATACCACCCCGGCCGCGATTGCCGATTTACGGGAAGAACTCTTTGGTCGGATTTCCCCGCACATCGCCTTTGCCATTCGTGAAGTTATTTTCCAGCGCCGTAATCTGTTGCTCGTGGACGTTCCCAGCGGTTGGGATATGCCTTACACGTTTGACCGCGAAATTTATGTCCGCGTCGGTGAAGAGACGCGTCCGGCGGACGGCCTTCTCGTGCGCGAGTTGCTGTCCAAACGGTCCGCTCTGGGTCCGCGCTGGGAACGTCAGGTTGCCGCCGGGGTCAGTCTCCACGACTTGGATGCTACGCTCCTTCTGCGCGTTGCGAGTGAAGCCGAAGGTGGCAAACGGTTTGTTTTCAGCGGGCCGCACACTGCCATTGAAATTTTACGCGAACTGGATTTGGCCGAAGGCGACTCGCTGCGCAATAGTGCATTCGCCCTCTTTGGCCGAAAACCCGACCACCGCTTCCCCCAGATGCGGGTGCGCGCCGTCGCCTATCGGGGCAAGGATCAGGAAAGTTTGAAGGATAGTCGCATGATTGGCGGCAACCTCTTCGAGATTGTGGATCGCAGTCTGGCCTTCCTGCAAGACCACGCGCCCATTAGTTCCGAGATTCCCCGCGCGGGTTTGCAGCGGCAGCAAAAAGCGCCGTTCCCGTTCGTGGCCGTGCGTGAGGCGTTGCTCAATGCCATCATTCACCGCGATTATGCTCCGTCCGATGGCAGTGTCAGTATCTCCATTTTCTCCGACCGCGTGGAGATTTGGAATATTGGCGGATTGCCGGTTGGCATGACCATTCACGAGTTGTCGCGCGTTCACGCGTCGCGCCCGCGTAATCCTGACATCGCCCACTTGTTCATGCTGCACGGCCAGATTGAACGCATCGGCTCGGGCACGCGCCGAATTTTGCGCGAGTTCCGTTCTGTCGGCCTGCCCGATCCCAAATGGCTTGCGGTTTCGGGTGGCCTCCTCTTGACGCTCCCGCGTGAAAAGCTGAAGGGGGTCATTGCTTCTGGCAGCGACCTCAACCCGCGCCAGCGCGCCGTGCTGAAAAATCTCGTGACCGATGAAGTGATTCGTATTGCGGATTACATCGTTCGGGTCCCGGGGGGGATTCAGGAACGTCAGGCCCGCGTTGATCTCAGCGATTTGGTCGAAATGGGATTTTTACGCCGCCAGGGCCAAGCCCGCCAAACTGAATATGTGCGCACTGAAAAACAATTTGATTGAATCCGGCAGTATCCGGCAGGCGCGGGCCCGCCGGATTGTGCCGGATAATGCCGGATTGGCCGGCCGGTATCCGGCGGCATCCGGCAGCCGGTTTACGGCCGGATCATGCCGCATCCTGCCGGATACTGCCGCCGCCACCGCTGCCGCCACCGTCGCCGCCGCCGGCACCACCGGCACCGGCACCACCACCGGCACGCCGACGACGACGCCGATGATGACGATGATCATCAGCACGAGCAGCAGCAGCGGCAGCAGCAACCAAGGCAAACCCAACGTCTGACATGGCTATGAAAGAATTATCCGCCGATTCCTGGAAGCGCCAAGGTTCCTCCGTCATTTGGGACAAGGATACTTTGGAGTCGCTTCTGCCGGTGGCGTCGCTGGTGTCATTGCGCACGTTCCTGTCGTGGCACGCCGCCTGGCCGGCGCAGTTGCCGCGCCCCAGCCGCACCATCCTCGTCGGTGGCCTCCAGACCATTTTGGAAACTTTGTCGCCCGGCGAGGGCGAGGCGTTTCTTTTGCACCGCGTTCAGGCGCTCATCAGCCGCCAGCAGTCGAAGATGGAACAGGTTGGCGTCATCTTCGCGTTCCCCAATGCCACGCACCGGGCCTTTGACGTCACCCAGCGTGATGAGGAGATTTCTTACAAGCGCACCGGGCAGCCGTTGATGCCGCTCTCGGTCCCGTTATGGGGTCGCGGTTCCAGCGCGGATATTCATCTGGTGATGCGCAGCGGTCCGCCGCGCGAAGCCATTGGCTACCATGTCCGCCGCATCTCTTAAATCAGGTCCGGCTCGTCGGCCCGATCTCGCCGCGGCCTTCGCTCCCGGCGCGCGGGTCGAGCACGCTGAATTGGGCGAGGGCGTGGTCGTCGCCATTGAACCCAGCGGGTTTGCCCGCGTATTTTTCCGCGATCTCGGCGAACGTCAGGTTGCCGTCGCCGCCTTGCTCGACGCCAAGTCATGGGTCAGCCAGGTCATTGCCGGCTTGAAACCGGCCACCAGCGATTCGCTCCTCAAATTCCGGCTGGCTATCGAAGCCGAGGAATTGCCGCTCATCCAGGGTTCGGCCACGCTCACGTCGGCCAAGATTGATTTGCTCCCGCACCAATTGGTTTTGGTGGACCGCATCGCCCGCACCCAGCCGCGCCGGTTTCTCATCGCCGATGAAGTCGGCTTGGGCAAGACCATTGAAACCGCGCTTGTCTTGCGCGAACTCGCCAGTCGCGGCGAGTTGCAGCGCGCCCTGATGATTGTGCCCGCCGGCCTCGTGGAGAACTGGCGGCACGAATTGAACGATGTGTTCAACCTCGATTTTGAAGTCTTCGGTTCCGAGGGCGACATCACCGACCGCAAGACCAACGCCTTTGCGAAACACAACCGCATCATCGCGTCGGTGGACACATTGAAACGGCCGGTGCGGATTCGCCGCCTCTTGGAAGCACCGCCGTGGGATTTGATCGTCTTCGACGAGGCGCACCACCTGAGCGTTTATCGCAGCGGCAACCGCGCGCGCAAGACCGAGAACTACAAACTCGCCGAGGCCATCCGTCCGCATTGCCGCGACTTGCTGCTGCTTTCCGCCACGCCCCACCAGGGCGACCATTTCCGGTTTTGGATGCTCGTCCATTTGCTCGACGCCAAATTATTTCATAACGAGCGCGACATGCTGGAGAATCGCCATCGCTTGAACGCGGTGGTGATCCGCCGCACGAAGGCGGATTCCTGTGCCCCGGACGGCTCGCCGCTGTTTGCCCGGCGCGTGGTTCACACCGAGGCGTTTGAACTCACGCCGGCCGAGAAACGGTTTTACGAAGCGCTCACCACCTATCTCAATGACGGTTACGACCTCGCCCGCGCTCGCGGCAGTGCCGGTCGCTCGCTGGGTTTCGTGATGACCATTTTCCAGAAGATTGCCGCCAGCAGCTTCGCCGCCGTCCGGCGCACGTTGGAAAAACGGCAGTTGATGCTCACCATTCAGGAATCCATCCATTGTGATGAACAGCTCGACGTGGATGGCCGCAACGCCATGCTCAATGAAGCCCGCGCGCTGATCCACCGGATGCACGCGTTGCCAGACGACGCCATTGGCCGTGCCCAGGTCGAACAGATTCTCGCCGACGCCAAACTCCATTTGCTCCGCAAGCACGAGGAGGCGATGAATTACGCCCTGACCGCCGAGAGCCTTGGCGATAGCGAACGCGAGGCGGGCCGGGAGGAGGATTTTGCCACCAATCCCGCCGTCGCGCTGCCGGAGGAACGCCGCCGCATCCGGGAATTGTTAAGCCAGTATCCCGATGGCTTGGAATCCAAGGCGCACAAGTTGCTCGATGCGTTGAACCAGATTTGGCGGCTGAATCCCGCCGAGAAAGTCGTCGTCTTCGCGACCTATCTCGGCAGTGTGGTCAGTTTGCAGTCGGCCATCGCGCAGCGCTTCCCGGCGCAGGGTGTCGAAGTGTTGAAAGGCGGCGATCATGGCTCGAAGACCGCCGCGCAAAAACGCTTCCGCCGCCACGATGGTCCGAACGTGCTGGTCTGCACCGCCGCCGGCCGCGAAGGCATCAATCTCCAGTTCGCGCGGATCTTGTTCAATTATGATCTGCCGTGGAACCCGATGGATTTGGAGCAGCGCATCGGGCGCATCCATCGCTACGGCCAGCGCGACACCGCCCAGGTCTATAATTTTGTCACCACCGACACCATCGAAGGCAACATCTTCCTGTTGCTCGACGAGAAGTTGCAGGAGATCGCGCTGACGCTGGGCAAGGTGGACGAGCACGGGGAGCCGGCGGAGGATTTCCGGATGCAGGTGCTCGGCCAGTTGAACACCCGCCTTAATTACGAGCGCTTGTATCAGGAAGCGCTCGCCGATCCGTCGCTCAAACGCACGCGGCAGGAAATTGAGGTCGCCATGACCAATGCCGAGCGGGCGCACCAAGTCGTGTTCGAGTTGTTTCAGGATTTGGAGAAATTCAACGTCCAGGATTACCGACGCGTGGACGACGGCGGTGTGGCCATGCGCCGGTTGCTGGCGTTCAGCCGCAGCGCCGTCACCGCCAGTGGCGGCACATGGACCAACCGGACGGAGGATGAATTTGAAGCCAGCTTGAATGGTTCCACCAACCTCTTGCTAACGACCAATCGTGACCGCGCGTTGCGTCAGGACGGATTGGCGCTGCTGGGTTTGGAACAGCCGTTCATTCGCGGCTTGTTGGAACAACTCCAATCGCTGCCTGCCGCCGACCGGGCGCTGCTCGCCGCCAACGGCCAGCCGCACAGCGGTTGCCTCACCTACTGGGCGGTGACGGTGCATGGCAAAAGCGGCCACCTGAAACAATCCATCGTCAAACTGGCCATCGGGCAAAACGGCTCACGCAACGCCGCGCTGGAATCGTTGACGTTGGAACAACTCCACGCACCGCCACCACATCTGGCCACGCCGCTGGACCGGAATGCGCTGCTTTCCCTTCTAACCGAGCACGCCCCGCAAGTGCTGCATCGCGATCTGGAGCATCGCGGCGAACTCACCGAAGGCGCGTGGTATTCCAGCCGCCTTTTGGGGGTTGTGCTAACGGTATAACCCGCCAATGAAAGCGCTCACCAAGGAAAGATTCGGTGCGCTATGCAGGTCCCGGCAGCCCATGGCCGATTATGTTAGCCGGGAGGTGGAATGGTTTTCAGATGATGACGAGCGGGTGTTGGGGATCGTGCTGCTCGACACGATTGATGATGATTGGGCCATAATCATTTTGGGTAGGGACGAGGCCGGCGTTTTTCGGTGCATTGATGTGGATTCCTGTATCGCGACCCAAGATGAGGCGCGTCAGCGGCTAAAGGAGCGGCTGGAGAAACATTCCCTTACCGGACAAAAGACGTTTCCCCAAGGTGACGTCAAGAAACCGGCGATTGACCTTTTTACCCCAGTCGCACCCATCGCCTCGCTTAATCCACACTTTAAGATTCTTAGCCAGGGGGAACATCATTCATCCGCCCGTGGAATATTGACGGAACTGGTCCAGACGTTCGTGGATGTGGATGGTAATTTTGTGCGGGATTTCCAGACCACCGGATTCAATGCTCGGCTTTGGGAAATTTATTTGAGCGTATTCCTCTACGAACAACGGTTTAGCCTCACTCGCGAGTTCACCAGCCCGGATTTCCTTGGTCTCAAGGATGGTTTTCCAGTTGGCATTGAAGCGGCCACGGTGAACCCGACGGCGGGCGAGACGCCCCCGAAGCCAAAAAACGACGCAGAGCTGAAGGCTCTGCGCGAAGAATACATGCCGATCAAATTCGGCAGCGCGATGTTTTCAAAGATGAAAAAACGGTATTGGGAACTGCCACACATGCAGGGGCTCCCGTTTGTTTTGGCCATTCATGATTTTTGCGTGGATGATTCGATGACTTGGTCGGCTCCCGCCATTAACGATTACCTGTATGGCTTGCGGGCGACTTGGCATAAGGATGAATCTGGCGTCCTTCACATCCAGGATAATCCGATTCAGGATCACCGATGGGGGAACAAGCCTCCATTGCCTTCTGGCTTTTTCAACCAGCCAGAAACGGAGCATGTTAGTGCCGTGCTCTTCAGCAATTCGGCAACGCTCTCGAAATTCGGTCGCATGGGGAAGCTGGCGGGCTTTGGTAGCCCAAGGGTGAAAATGATTCGCGTTGGCACCAGGCCAAACGCGGATCAAAACTCGACCGAACCACTACACTTTTCCACGGAGGTTGAGCCGGGAAAATATTCAGAAAGCTGGTCCGAGGGAGTTCAATTCTTCCACAACCCGCGTGCGTTGCTTCCCATTCCGCCCGCCGCTTTTCCCAAATGCGCCCATCATTTCCTGCGTGACGGGCGTCGGGTCCACTTTATGCCTGATGAATTTGTGTTTTCGTCGCACACCTTGATTCTCACGCCTAAAACTGACAGTGAGCCGCAAAGCAAAAGCCCATAAGTCGCCATAAAGAACCCAACGCGGAGTTTGTGTAATCACACCCCTTCCGCCTTGGCGATCGTTTCAAATTCCGGCAGCAGTTCGCCGTGATGGTCGCGCAGATGTTTCGTCACCCGGCTGTTTTCTAATAGGCGTTTGATGTAACCGCGCGCCAGTGTCAGGCTCATCATGTTTTCCGTGTAGTTGGCCTCGATGCTTTTGAAATCTTTTTCCAGCGCTTCCATTTCCCGTTCCAACCGCGCCAGCTCTTCCGCCGTCAGCCCCGTTTTTTTCTTTGTCTCCGCCTCCGGTAATTTCTCGTCCGGGTTGGTGCCGGTCACCAGGGCGGCGACATACGACTTGGTGAAATTGTTCGTTGCCACCATGAGTTCGGCGATTTCGATTTGTCGCAACCCTGTCACCTTCCGCAGCAGCCGGACCGCGTCGGCGGTGATTTGTTTGTCTTTCAATATGTTCGCGGCTTCGGGATTGACGCCATCCAGCAGGTTGATCAGGGCGTTGACCGTGTGCATCGGCATAAACAGCGCCTTCGCAATCCGTTCCGGCTTTACGCCGTTTTTTACCGCCTTGGCAATCATCTTGTGCGCCTGGATCGGCGGCAGCCGGTTCACGCGGGCGTTGTAGGTGTAGCGGTCGTCTTCACTGGCGACGATGATTTCCGCCGTTTTCCAGCCCAACTGTTTCAACGCCAGCAGCCGCAAATGTCCGTCGAGCACCAGCCAGCCATCGCCGCCTTTCTGCGGATAAACCATCAGTGGTTCAACGAGTCCGATTTCCGGCAGCGACTTCACGATGGCGTCATACCGCTTTAGGTTTTGCGGATTTTTGATCAGTTTCGTTGGCAGCAGTTTTGACAATTCAACTTCGCGTTTTTGCAGCTCAAACGCCAGTTTTGCGGCTCCGTTGCTCGCCTTCCCGGAAGGAGGTGTTGAATCTGAATTCTTCATGCTTCCATTGGTTTGTCGGCAACGCGCTTCCAGAGGTCTTTGGGCATGGTCAGCAAATCTTCCGCCCGCAGCAGGGTCACAAAATGTTCATCGGTCATCAGCCGCCGGAACGCTCCCACCACAAACATCAATCGCTCCTCGCAGTAACGCGCTTTTTTCACCATCACTTTTTGTTTCTGGCTTTCCCGCCGATAGACATTGACCAGACTGTCGGCGCTCGTCTGCGTTTGTTTTGCCAGGCGCGGCCCGTTGCCCCGCTGTTTGCCGATCAAACGCCGGCGCTCCATCACGCGCCGGATGGTCCGCAGCGCGTGCTGTGTCAGTTTCCGTTTCTCGCACGCCTTTAATAATTCGCGCTGCATTTCAATCCCCTCCGTGCGCGCAATCTCCACCGCCACGGTGATTGGAATCCGCCCGTTTAAGACCGCATCCAGCAGCCGCAGTTCGCCCGTCTTTTTCAAAACCAGCAGGTCCTGAATGGTGGTCGGATCAAGATCAATTCGTCGGCTGATTTCTTTCACGGTCATTCCTTCCGCCTTGAGCCGTTCGATTTCCGTCAGCATTTCAATCGGCGCGGGATTGCGCCGCGCGAGGTTCTCCGCGAGGCTGCGCAACAGCCGGTCTTCTTTGCTGATTTGCACCACCACCGCCGGAATTTCTGGATAGCCCAGCGCCCGGAAGGCTTCCATGCGGCCTTGCCCGCAGACCAGGTCATAAGGCAGTCCGTCCCCCTCGTCCGCCTCCCGCCGGCTGACCTGAATCGGCTTTTTCAAACCAAGGTTCTTGATGCTTTGCACAATCAGCACGAACTTCTTCGGGTCCCGGTGTCGCGGGTTCAGGATGCGGATTTGCTCCAGCGGAATCATTTTGATTTCATCATTCATGCACGTCCTCCAGGTTGATGCGTTCCATCAGGCTGAAAAAATAATCCAACGAGTCGCAGCGGTAGGTGTCGAGGTAGATGCCGTTGGCTTCCGCGATGCGTAAATTATCCCACGTCATGTCCAGCCCCGGCAACAGGTAGTAATCTTGGATGTTCTCGTTGGTGAAATCCATCCGCACGGCGATGGTGATGTCGGGCTTCAATCCGGCATCCAGCCGGATCAGCCAGCGCGAAGCCCCGGCGGCAGTGGTGGTGTGCCGGCACAGGACGATGGAGACGCGCAGTTCGCCGTTCACCAGTAGCAAATCCGTCGTGTCATCCAGAATGGCCGTGCCGCCCAGCTCCATGATTTTTTCCCGCACCGAGGCGACTATGTCCGGCCGCATTTTTCGTAGTCGCCGGTTTTGTTCGATGAAGGTGAAATCAATCCCCGGATCGTAGCCGATGAGTTTGTAGGCATTGATGAGTGAGCCGAACCGATGCCCGAACGCCGCGCTCGACGGCAGCCCTTCCGTCTCGTCAATCAGGATGCCCGAAATGCGGCCGTGCTGTTGGAACAGTTCGCGCAGCTTTTCCAGCATTTCTTCATTCGATAGTTTTTGGCTTCGCGCCAAGATGATTTCCCGCGCCTGTAAAAAAATTTCCCGCTCGACGATTCCCTGATAAGCGCCTTCCTTCCGAATCCATTTGTCGGGCGGATTCACCACCGTCTTCTTTTTCAATTTGCACGAGGTGCGGTGATACACATTGTTGCCAATGTATTTTTCGTTGATCAAAACCTGGTGCACCGTCGCGTGGTTCCATTCCCGGCCAAAGTCCGTCTTGATGCCTTGCGCGTTGAGGCGGGCGGCAATCTCGGTTTCCGTTTTCCCTTCGGTGACGAACGCCTCATACATCCACCGCACGGTTTTGACTTCTTCGTCCGGCCCCGGCTCCAGAATCACGCGGTCAGTCTGGATGCTTTTGTGTTCGCCCATTTTGAGCTCGCCTTTCCGGTTGCCGCC
>TBL_comb47_HYPODRAFT_10008524_pt1 | contig 10454 bp, 12 predicted proteins | sample TroBogypolimnion_40_FD_10682 | JGI IMG/M metagenome (IMG submission 10682)
GAAAACGTCTCGGAATCACGCAGTGATTCTATACGTTTTACTACAGAAATTTTCTCAGGCTAAATAAAAAAAAAATAAAGTCATAGAATATTTTTGAAATGGACATTTATATTTGTCCAAAAAGTAATAGTACCAATGAAGTTTGGTAAAAAAGTGAATTGGCTGCATCATGCTCACAAATGTGTTTTTGGAGTGTTTTTTTTGGCTGCATACATTTTTGCAAAATAATATAGAGACATATGTATATTTAGAAGAAATGATGACTAATTCAAACGAGAAAACCGAGAATAAACGAGATAATTATGTTTGTGAATATTGTGACTTTACATGCAGTTATAAAAGTGATTATATTCGTCATTGTTCCACTCGTAAACATAAAATGATGACCATGGATGACCCTAACAAAAACAATGGAGAACCAACACATATATGCAGTCATTGTAAAAAAATATATAAGACTAAACAGAGTTTATGGGTTCATAAACAAAAATGTAAAGCGCCCGAAAAAGAAAATATTTCCATGGTCATACAAAACGCTCCTCAGCACAACCTTCGGTTGTGCAAGGTTGGGACCTTCGGTCCCCGACCGTCCAGCAAAGCTGGACTACACGTTTTACTCCACGATGATACAGCACAACCACCCCTACATAATATAATTATGGAATTGTTGGAACAAAATAAGGAGTTCAAACAAACTATTATGGACCAGAGTAACAAAATGATGGAATTGGCACAAAATCAAAATACCACTATAAATAACAATAATAAAACTATTAACAATACCCAGTTCAATCTCAATGTATTCTTGCAAGAAACATGCAAGGATGCTATTAACATGACTGATTTTATTGATTCCTTGGAAATTAATACCAAATCCCTCGAACACACCGGCACTCACGGCTATGTACATGGTATCTCCAAGATTTTTACCGACGGTCTACGAAAGCTGAAAGTACATGAGCGACCTATTCATTGCAGTGACTTAAAACGCGAAGTGTTATATATCAAAGACAACGATAAGTGGGAGAAAGACGAGGATAATAAACAATTCAAGAAAGCGTTGGCTACTGTTGTACATCGTAATATGATACAAATTGTCAAATGGGTCAGCAAGCGAAGCTTGCAACCTGGAACCGCCTACGGCGGTTCTGAGGAGGAAGAGAACCCGGAATCATCGAATCCAGAATCAAAGAATTATGATTTCTATTTTGTGATAGCACGGCAGTCGCTCGGTGGCGGCGACCAAGATGTTACCGATCGTAACAATGAGAAAATACTCAAGGCGATTGCCCAGGAAGTTCATATAGATAAAAAGACGGCAATGAGAACCCTACAATCATAATATTATAATTATATATTACTATTACTGGGGAGTCCGAGCCCTTCCTTCTTTCGTAGTCCGGGGGAGCCGAGCCCTATTATATATGTATATACGTGTAAACGGGATATGGGTGGGTTGGTAATCCATGGCCTACACCATATATGCTGTCATTATTATACATGAATTTATCATCCATCGATTTCGATGAGCTTCGCCAAAGAATTCCCGAAGGGAATTCTAGGTTGGCACCTTCGGAAAGAGACCCCATAGGGGTCTCTACCCTTGTGGTGCCGGACTCATCTACATCTACGGATGATTGAGGTTTTACGGCACCTCTGGTGCCCGTAAAACCTTTACATTCGTTGTCGGATTTTCTTTGCGAAGCTTGAAAATCCTAGACAACGAATCTCGGAATCACGCAGTGATTCTATACGTTTTACTACAGAAATTTTCTCAGGCTAAATGAGAAAAGGTGTAAAATGGACATTTATTCGTTGTCGGATTCCTCTGAACGCCCTTTCAGGGCGTTCCAGGTTGAGGGCCTGAAAGGCCCTCTGACCCGTAGGGAATCCTAGTCAGAGGACCCTTCGGGTAGAGGGCCTGAAAGGCCCTCACACCCTTCGGGTAGAGGGCCTGAAAGGCCCTCACACCCTTCGGGTCCTCAACCGAGCAACCTTCGGTTGCGTAGGACAACGAATCTAGGTTTTGCTTTCTGCGATGAGCCTGCTCCATTCTTTTCTCTGCAAAACCTTCAAGCGGCTCTACAAAACCTTCACTGTGCCTAGGAACCACCAAAGGTGGTTCAAGGTGGAACGCCACGCTTTTTTTCGTGCCGAGAAAACGACTAGTAAAAAATTGATATACATATCTTATATATACATCAATCAAAAATATGCAATCACTAACATTATTCAACGCAATGCAAAGTATGTTTCCAACCGGGGTTCAAGCGCACGGAAAAACATGGGAAAATCAAATTATACCTCTAATAGTTGCACCGCACAATTTGGTAGAAGCATTCACTCAATCATACACTGCCGCACATGATATTCCTGGACATTTGAACCAATATTCACTCGGCACTCATATTAGTATCAAAGTTACTGGACGCAACCAGGTTGATTTTGGTGATGCAATGCGAGTAATAGATGTATTAGGTAAGGTAGATGAACGTGTCGAAGTAATTGTGGCGATGTATAAACAACAAGGAACCCAAAAAATTCCTGAAAATGTAATACGGTTCGATTTTTCGAAAGCGAAAGATGTTTTATTTGGAAAACCAATGACCCCAGAATTAAAAACAAAAATAACATTATTATCTGAAATGCTGAAACGCGGCGAAGATTATAAAGAACTTGCCAAAGAAGTGCAAACAGAAATGAAAGAGAATAATTCTTTTATGGTTTTAGCACCAAAAGTTGGTAACAAAGACAAAAAAAGAGCAGGTCGCCTGCAAATCAGTCTATCCAGATTTAATAAATTTATCGAAGATAATCCTGAATTAGTGTTAGAGAATAAGGATTGTGAAGTTTATGGAAAAAAATGTTTAACAGTCTTGGAATCCGCACCAAGAGAATTTAAAAAAAAACTGGTGTCTAATAGTCCTATTACATCAGATATCATTCCAGATATCATTCAAACAAACATCGATTAAATTCCTTGATACACTCCTCTTTAGATATAGATTTTGGTCCTACTGTGTTATTGTGTGTAAATATAATATTTTTTAATTTTTCAACGTTGTCACTAATAGACATACCATTAGTAAATTGGATAAAATAATGCGATTGTTCGCTTTTATCAGTATCTATATCGATTTTCCCTGCATTTACACCCACTCTACGAACCGAAATATGTGGATTTTCGCTTTTTTTCACGAAACGAAACCCTTGTGCTGCGGTGCGTTCAGGTAAATCACGGAGAACGTCACGTTTTGCCCATATTTGGAATACACACGGCACATCATGTTCTACGCCATCAACCAAAAACGATTTGTTGGGTAAATCCTCCTCCAATAACAAATGAAATTGTCGAGGGAAATGGTTTTGCATGCTGGGCTTTTTGAAACTCTTCGGCAAAATAAATGAAACGGAGTCGCAGAATTCACACGATTTTTTGATAAATTGAATAGCCATGGTTGATTGTCGACCAAAGGGCGGATTACCGATGACATGTATCTTACTGGTCATCGGTGTGTCTGATATACGAAATTCAAGATAATTCTGCTGTATAATAGTGGGATGTTCGGGTGCTATATCGAAGAATAGGCTTGTATTGACGATCGGTCGTATATAGGGAATAAATGCGCCGTTCCCCGCGCTAGGTTCGATAATAACATCGGTTTTATTTATTTGAAGGGTTTGTTGTATTTGGACGATACATTGTTCGGCCACGGTCGATTTTGTATAATATTTATCGATGGTATTACGTTGTAATCCTTTTTTTTGGATTGGAGTAAAACGTACAGAACCGCCAAGACACCCCGTAGGGGTGTCAGGTTTGGAGCCTTCGGCTCCCATACATAGCGGTTCGATAGGAGGGCCTGAAAGGCCCTCAATCTTGCATCGCCTTTCAGGCGATGCTGAGAAACGTTTTCTCGATTCGTTGTCTAGGATTTCCTCTGGAAATCCGACAACGAATGTGTTAGCCGGAACATTGAGGTTAGGATTCATATATAGTGTATATATGGTATACACTATATAATTTATTATAGTATCAATTTTTTATTTATGACGTCGTCGACTGGCTTTTTTCCCCTTTGATTTTCTTTTTTTGTTGGTTTTTTTACTCTTTTTGTTAGAACGCGTTTTACGTTTTTTACTACCTCCTCCTGGTGTTATTTTGTTTGCATTATCTGCTGCTATTTTTGCTGTGGCATTTAAAGGAGTAACTATAAAGGATTGTCCTGGTAATGTTCCTGATGCTGGTAATGTTCCTGGTGCTGGTGCTAGTGCTGGTGCTAGTGCTGGTGCTGGTGCTGTTACTGGTGCTGTTACTGGCGCTGAACCTAGTGCTGCTCCTGGTACTGCTGGTGTTCCAAAATTTTGTGATTGTGCTGCTGCTTTTGCTGCTGCTGCTTTTGCTGCTGCTATTTGTTCTGTGTTTACTCCTGCTAATTTTGCCATTGTTGTAAATTTATTATCCATATTAATTTTTTATATAAAATATATCCATATAAAAAATAATTTTGAAATGAACAATGCATTACAAAGCTATCTAAACATATTCCTCTTCGCATAATTCACTCGTGCAATCTAGATATAAATCTTCTTCCACATCTAAAATATCTTCAACATCAATATCATTCTCGTTTCCTTTTCCGGTATTTGTTGTTTCAAACGCTTTTTTCACTTTTCGTTTAGGTGCAGGCTTCTTTACATTGGCCGTTTTACGAGTCTTGACCTTGCTCTTACGCACCGCTTCTTCGTCACTGGGTTCGTCGCTTGCCACATCATCACCCAAAGAATCGTCATCCTCATCCTCGACATCGTCACTCTCATCGTCATCGATAATAAATCCATCTTTGACATATCCGGTCTTGGTGCGTTTGACCCCGGGTTCATCTTCATCTTCCGTCAATAGTTCATCGTCATCGTCTGATTGTAAATCGTCTAAATCCTCGAAGCCGCCATACAATTTCTCGTAAATAGTGGTCCATTCGTCCTCTGTCAAATTAACAATTATATCATCGGTTTTGTTGATGAGAATGCAGTTACCGAAAAAGAGAAGTTTGTCAACGGGTGGAGGGAATTCGTATTTGTTTTCTTGATTGGCCCGACCGGTGGTTTTGCCGTAAAGAGAAATCGAATATTTTTTCGGACCTAGCTCGAGGTTCCAAGTAGTAAATAGTTTGAATCCCTCGTCGGATTTGAACCCGGCTTTTTTATAGAGTTCAGATTCGGCCAATGTTTTGGCATTGAGAGACTTGATGGAACCGAGTTTTTCAACAATAAGAATCGATGGCATTATAGGTTTATGATACATTTAGATAGCTGAATATATTTAAGTGATTTTGTTTTATGTTTTTATGGATTTTTTTGAATAAAATATCCGAATAATATATAATCTGTGATGCCATCGCGTAAAAGAAGTCCTACAAAAAAAAACGGAACATGCAAACATTGTGGTAAACGCATGAAAGGTGGATTATTTGGTATGTTAGAAAAAGGTGGTGAAAATAACGAAGCACCTGTTGTTAAAACTGCTGAACCGGTTGAACCTGTTAAACCTGCTGAACCTGTTAAATCTGACGAACCTGTTAAATCTGACGAACCTGTTAAATCTGCTGAACCTGTTAAATCTGCTGAACCTGTTAAACCTTGGTGGAAATTATGGGGCGGAAAATCGAAAAAATCAAAAAAATCTAAAAATAGTAAGAGCAAGAAATCAAAAAAATCCAAGAAATAATCGTTCAGAAAAACCCAATCGAAATCTGCAATCAACATATAGTTATGTGGGGAATCGTTCAAACCATCCTATTATCCATAATAATCATAATAATAATACATTTTTTATGGAACTACATTAAAGATACCTATTCCACCAAAAAAACAAAAGATTTAGTAGGTTCTCAAACACAAAAATATAAAACCATGTTAGACGAATATATTGAAAATAATAATAATAATAACTTATCCGATAACTATTTTATTCCGCAAGAAGAATTCGCGTCGATGGATGATGACCTCACACAATTTTTACAACAACAAATGTAAAAAAGAATGAAAAAAATAATATAAAGATTATTTATTATATTATTTATAGTAATGACACACGCCATGCAGCAAACTTCTCCCAATACTTTAAATATCCTTACACAATTACAAACCCAATCTCTTACGGCCAGAATCCCCCCTTTTGAAATTTCTTATGAAACGATTGCCCATAAGAAGTTTTTCCCTTCTTATAATCTGGCTCTCGCCATTCCTAACGGTAAGAAATATTACGCATATTTTTCTTTTTTCCAAGGCAAAAACGTGTGTTATTTGATGGAACTCAATCGCGAAAAAAAAATCGTAGATGTTACCTTCCATGATAACCATAATCACGATTTGTCACTCGGAACACTCTTATATGGCACATTAATTCAATACGAAACATCATCCAATATTTTTATGCCGGTGTTTGTTCTGGAAGACGCCTATTATTATAAAGGTATTTCTCTCAAAAATATGGTGTTTGGCGAAAAGTTGGGCTACATCGAACAATTTATGGAAACCATTACCGCCGAAAAATACGGACGTATGATATTTGTTTTACCTCGTATGTGGGGCATTGGTGATAGCAATCCGGATGAGCCATCCGTCTTGGAAGAATACGAACAACATAAACCAAAAATCCAATATGCGGTGCATCATATTCAACTAAGAAAATTAATGGAGATTTCACCTTTTATCAATATTTCGCTCAATCATCTAGCAACGGCCAAGCATCGCGACAAAGAATCCACCATCCCCTCCAAAATCCAAGAAAACACTTTTACGATAAATTTTGGCAAACCACAATATCGGTATCCTACCGTGTTCCAAGTATCCGCGGACATTCAGTTCGACATTTATCATTTATTCGCTTGCGGTAAGAACAAAGCCCCAGTATATTATGGTATCACCTACATACCTAATATCAAAACGAGTTTTATGATGAACAAATTGTTTCGCAATATTCGCGAAAACATCAACATAGATTATATTGAGGAGAGCGACGACGAAGACGATTTCGAAAACATTGCTGAAGATAAATACGTTGATTTAAACAAGACGGTGAAAATAGAGTGTGTGTTTCACCAAAAATTTAAAAAATGGGTGCCAGTTAGAGTGATAAAAGACCCGACAATTCGTATCATTCATATTAGCAAATTAGTAAACGAATAAAAATATAATGAAATAATATATAATAGCATATAACGATGAATTTATCTACCGCTTACAGTCAAAATGCGAATGTATTGCCACGTCCGATGGTAACCGGAACTGAAGGAAACTCATATCAATATGTTTCCAAAGCTGGTGGTAGCAAAAAAAATATGTCAAAAATTCCAAAACGAGGTTGTAATTATTATGGTGGTAAATCGAGAAAACAAAAGAAGAATAAGGGAAACAAAAGTCGTTCTAAGCGTAAAAGTTTACGATAAAAGTTCACGGTAAAAGTTCACGGTAAAAGTTCATAATCATCGTATGAAATAAGACATTTACCTATTCCGTTTCCGTGAACATTTGTTTTCGGTTCATCGTCGTCATCTTCCTCCTGTTTGGCGACCACCTTGGGCTCAAATATCTTTTTCCAATGATGTGTTTGCGACAATACCTTGATATTCCAATCGACCCCTATAAATCCCTTATATTGGGTAGAATCGATTTTATGTATACGATAATTACATTTTTTATAATATCGCATACGCTGTTTCCATTGATTCTGAAACAAATCGTGCCCATCCACAATATCGACAATAATCGAATTCTCGTGTTTGGTTCTCAGAATACGTCCAACCGATTGAATAATATCGGTTTTAGGAGTGACCATGACCAGCGTCGCCAATGTTTTTATGTCAAGAGCTTCCGCTGCCATAGCATACGTTGCAATCACAATGTTTTTCTTTTCGGTTGCTTGTAGCGCCGCGGGTTTCATACCGCCCAAATAATATCCTACCGTAGCAATACCGTTTTCGGAAAACCCGTTACAATCTAATGCGTCATCCACTAACAGTTTGCGATGTTGTATCGCGTCATGCAAATAGGTTAGAAGCGACCGATTATGCCCCAATATCATGATTTGGTTCTCCGGATGTTCGGCCAATAAATCCGTAATGACACGCACAATAAAATCACTTCGCGGACCGAATTCACACAATTTCACAATCATTTTGCTGTATTGGGGGGTGCCGCGAAAATCGAATTCCGTTTCGTTAAATTGTGTGTCAAGTGTTTTATATTCTATCGCACGCACAGATACCACATCATCACCCCGCAAAATATTCGAATAAATTTTTTCACCAATGAACATATAGAGAACCTTGGTCAATTTATCTTTGCGGTCCACCGTCGCAGAAATACCCAACATATATGGAGTGACTGTTTTTAGCAGGGTTTTTGAGAATTGTTCACTGCCTATGCGATGGACCTCGTCCACAATAGTCATGCCGAATTGCGAGAACGTATTGACCGGATAATCCTTGTCATAAATAGACTGAATCATGCCGATGACAATGTCCTTATCTTTGGTGTCACATATTTTACCTTGTATTTTACCAATACGCGCTGCGGGCATGAATTCTTGGATGCGTTCTATCCATTGGGTCATAAGGAATTCTTTGTGGACCAATATCAATGTTTTCTTACGTATTTCCGAGATGATTTTTATGGATAGAACTGTTTTTCCCATGCCACACGAAAGCTGAATAATACCTCCATCACCTAATGCAGTGTTACCATCTGAAATTGGTTTCTTAACATGGTCCAAATACGTATTTACAATCACATCTTGAAAATCGCGCATGGTTTTCACAAAACGCACATCATCACCAATGTCTTCACCAGCGTCCATATCGCAACGCGGCGGTAACCCATAACGATTAATACCATAAAATCGCGGTATATAAAATTTATTATCATTCTCTCGAAAGACGGGGAAGGCCGACTCACTAGCTGCACCAAATTGTGGTCCTAACACTTCCGGTTTCACAGTCAATTCTACCCTTAGTTGTTCCAAATCTTCTGGTTTTAATATGGATTTAGACAAGGTATATCCTTTTTTTCCAAGATAGGATTGAGAACATACCATTTTTCGATAATCATCATCGATGATAAAAGGGGGTTTGTCTTTCTTTTTTTGTTTATCTGATTTATTGGCTTCAGCAGATGCTTTTGATGCCGCTTTGTTCTTAATGATTGCGAAAATATTCCGTTTCATTTATGCTAATAGTATAATGATATATATGGTATAATAGATATTATATCATATACATGTATCAATTTTCTTATGTTGTTCGTCGTAACAAAATACTCCAAAAACCATATAAGATTAATTTATTCATACCTATAATATAGGTTAAGTGTGTTATATATTATGAGTAAAAAACATAGTTTTCCATTTACATATTCTATAGAGAATGATATTAATATACATATAGAACATATTGATAAAAGTATTTATTGTATCTGGTTTGATAATAATAATCATGAAGAACAGAATATACCAAATGAATTTACATTATACAATTGCAGTGATAAAATAGTAAGTCCATTCAGAAACACACAATCGTACGCCGTATCTAGTAATAGAAATTATACAATTAAATATAATGAAAACACAATATTACGACTTACCATTACGACGTATCTCTCTTATCCACCCATAATAAAAAATGAAATAAAAGTTGTTACTAATAATAACGATGAAGATAAAGATGAAGATGAAGATAAAGACTATTGAAACGTTTCGAATACACGATGTGGGTGAAACTTGAATACCGTAATACACCTTTTCTCATTTAAAACGCCGATTTTTTTTTATTATTTGAAAAAATAATATAAAGATTTTATTACACCTTTTCTCATTTAAAACGCCGATTTTTTATATTTTTTATACAAAAATATAAAGATTAATTATTATATTACATAGAATGGATACAGAAAACGAATTACTAAAACAAAAAATTTCATCATTAGAAGATGAAATTGTAAAACTAAAAGAACATTTAAAAAAATATACTGCCCCTACCCGCAGTAAAACTTATTATGAAAATCACAAAGAAGAAGTTATACAAAAAGTAAAACATTATAAGGAAACAACCCAATACAAATATATACCCACAATAGAGCAAAAAAAGGAATACAATAAAAAAGCATATTTGAAAAGAAAAGAGCAACAAGAAAAAGAAAATGGGAACATTTAGGAATAAGTAAGTTTATTCGTTAAAAATGACTTAAAGTTTATCTTTAGTAATAGTATACAATGGTGAAAAAGAAAAAAGAAAATTTCACCTCTTTTCGTTCCAATGATAAATCCGCATACAAAACCTTCAAAATACCACTCAAATCCATCTTGCGAGACCGTGCTACTATACAACCCGTTCTTAATGATTTGGTATTTGACATCAATGATTTAGTCATTCATTCCTACCAGTTTATACGATTGT
>TBL_comb47_HYPODRAFT_10008527_pt1 | contig 10449 bp, 8 predicted proteins | sample TroBogypolimnion_40_FD_10682 | JGI IMG/M metagenome (IMG submission 10682)
ATATCGACAACGGCTTCGTGGTCTATGCCGGGGTCGACTACGAGCAGATCATCCGCAGCGCCGAAAAGGAAGCGGACGTGATCCTGTGGGACGGCGGCAACAACGATCTGCCCTTCTACGCCTGCGATCTGCACATCTGCATCGCCGACCCGCTGCGCGCCGGGCACGAGCTGCTCTACCACCCCGGCGAGGCCAACTTCCGCCGGGCCGACATCATCATCAACAACAAGTGCGATTCGGCCAGGGAAGCCGACATCCTGGCGATCGAAGCCAACGCCGCCCGGCTGAACCCCAGGGCCACGGTGATCCGGGCCGACTCCCCGGTGACCTGCGAGCATCCCGAACGGGTGAAGGGCAAGCGGGCCCTGGTCATCGAGGACGGCCCGACCCTCACCCACGGCTCCATGAGCTTCGGCGCCGGGGTGGTGGCCGCCAGGGCCTGCGGAGCGGCCGCCATCGTCGACCCCTCCCCCTACGCGGTGAAGTCGATCGCCTTCACCTACGACAAGTATCCCAACGCCAAGGGCATCCTCCCGGCCATGGGCTACGGCCCGGAGCAGACCGCCGACCTGGAGGCCACCATCGAAGCCACCCCCTGCGACGTGGTGATCTCGGCCACCCCCATCGACATCACCCGGGTGCTCAAGGTCACCAGGCCCATGGTCCGGGTGGCCTACCGGCTGGCCGAGCAGAAGCCCGGGGTCCTGGCAGAAAAGGTGAAGGCAGCTATTCAATCAGCCGGAACCGCGGTGCGTTTGTAGTACAGCACGTCGGAACCGAACCGGGGGCTCCAGCTCATCTTCAGGCGTTCCTTGCGGTCGAGCTCGAACCAGGGGTTGGGCGGAAGCCCCTTCATGATCATGGCCACCGTGCGCATGTTCTTGGCCCGGGCCATGCGCTTGGCCACGCTGGTCAGGAGCTCGTCCGAAAAGAACACCGAATCCATGAACACGATGGTCGCATCGTCGACATTCGTCTTGACCAGGTCCTCTTCATGCAGTTCCAGCACCTTGCCCTTGGGCAGAAGCCCCTGTTCGGCCATCTTCCTGGCCGCGCTCTTGCCGATGTTGATGCGCGAAGCTGCGAGCTCCGCCCCGACCGCCTTCCTGGCGGGCGTGGTCAGCAGCGCCTGCATGAGGAAGTAGCCCCGGCCGCAGCCGAGATCGTAGATCACGTCCTGGTCGGTGACCTTCATGGAGCGCAGCATGAGGTCGGTGGTGACCGGCGTGGGTTCGCCGTAGACGTAGGCGTTGCCTTCCTTGATTCCCGCGTCGCCATGGGAGGCGTTCACCAGGGCGCGCTCCTCCTCCGGGGTATCCTTGCGGAAGTCGTCGATGGAACTGTTGGGGATGGTCTCGAAGATGTCGTCGAGGTAGGCGGCGGCCACCCGCCAGGACATCAGGGCCGGCTTGGGGGCGGCCTCGGGTCCGGGGGCAGGGGCGGGCGCCACCTTGCAGCCCGGCAGGGCGAGCAGGGCGGCCAGCGCCCCCGCCATGGCCAGATGTCTCGCAACCGGGTGCCCGTGCTTCTCCATGTCGGTCGGTCTCCAAGCAAGGTCGTTTCAGCATAATTAATTAATAAAAATCCAAATCAATATAAAGAGGCAGCCTGCTCTGTCAAGACCCGCCGCCGGCCATCGGGGGAACCTTGAGGATTCAACAACCATTGGCTCCTTGCCGGGCGATCCCCTGTCGCCGGCAGGAAGGCATGCGTTGTGTGACGGCACCACCCCAGCGACCGGGCAGGCTCCCGCCCTGTTCCGGGAAGAAGCGCTGCGGCATAGCCTCCAGGCCGAGGAGGGCAGGGGGCTGGTGCGGGTCTCCCCGCCCTGGACCTGGACCCTCCTGGCGGTGGTGCTTTCGGGCCTGGGCACGGCGCTCCTGGCCTCCTTCATCGGCCGGGTGGAGGTGAACGGGCGGGGCCGGGGGATCCTGCGTCCGCGCTCCGGCATCCGGATGGTCGTCGCCCAGCTCGACGGCACCGTGGGGCGGATCGAAGTCCATTCCGGGCAACGGGTCAAGGCCGGCAGCCTGATGGTCCGGATCGAGGCACCCCAGGTCCTGGCCCGGCAGCTCGAGGCCGGGCGCGAGCTGGAGGCCGTCCGGCGCCACTTCAAGCTCACCGCCGCGCTGCAGGACAAGGCCCATGCCGAGCAGGCCACGCGGCTGTCCGCCCGGATCGCCAAGATCAGGGAGCAGAACGCCTTCCAGCGCGGTGCCATCGGGATCCTGGAGCGGAACCTGGAAAGGAACCTCGCGCTGGAGCGGGAAGGCGTGCAGAGTCCGGCCAGGGTGGACGAGGCCCGGGAACGCCTGGCCGAGGCCCGGCGCCAGCTTAGCCAATCCGAGGAGGCCCTGGAACGCGCCGCCCAGGAGGTGGCCTCCCTGGACCACGGCCGCCAGGAGAGCCTCTGGCAGCGCCGGCAGACCATCCAGCACGCCGAGGTGAGGTCGGAGGCGCTCTCCTTCCTGCTCGGCCAGACCGCCGTCGAGGCGCCGGACGACGGGGTGGTGGAGGCCATGCTGGTCAGGCCCGGGGAAGTGGTGCGCGCGGGCCAGGCGATCTGCAAGCTGATTCCGCACCAGGCTCCCCTGCAGGCGGTCGCCTTCCTCGATGAAAAGGACCGCGCCTTCGTCCATCCGGGCCAGGACGCCCTGCTGGAGCTGGACCAGCTGCCCTACGCGGAATACGGGACGGTCCGGGCCCGGATCGAGCGCATCAGCGACGACCTGGCCTCGCCGTTCGAGATCAGGGAGGCCCTGGGCGACCATCCCTGGTCCGGGGCGCCGAGCTTCCGGGTGGAGCTGACGGTCACCGACGCCCGGGCCGCCCGGAAGGCCGGGATCCCGCTTCGCTCCGGCATGCTGGTGCAGGCCCGCTTCACCCTGCGGCGACAGCGGCTGATCACCCTGGTGCTGGACCCGCTGCGCCGGTGGTTCCGCTGATGTGCCTGGGGCGGGCCAGGCGGGTGGAATTCATCCCGCAGATGGAGGCCACCGAATGCGGGGCGGCCGGGCTGGCCATGATCCTGGCCTACCATGGCCACCATGCCACGCTCCCCCAGGTGCGCCAGGCCTGCGGCGTGTCCCGGGACGGGGCCAGCGCCCTGGCCCTGGTCCGGGCGGCCCGGAGCTACGGACTGGAGGCGACCGGGGTCCGGGCGGAACCGGACCAGCTCGCCCAGCTGCCGCTGCCGGCGATCCTCCACTGGGATTTCGAGCACTTCGTCGTCCTGGAGCGCCTGGGCAGGGCTTCGGCCACCCTGGTGGACCCCGCCTGCGGGCGGCGGCGGGTGGGCCTTGAGGAGCTGGGCCGCCGCTTCACCGGCGCCGCCCTGGTGTTCCGGCCGACCCCGGCCCTGGCCGGCCGCCCAAGGACCCGGCCCAGCCTGGCCAGGTACCGGGAGATCTTCCGGAAGAACCTGCCCGCGCTGACCCAGATCCTGCTCGCCACCCTGGCCCTGGAGCTGCTCGGGCTGGTCTTTCCGGTGGCCGGCCAGCTCCTGCTGGACCGGGTCGTGGCGCCCCGGCAGGAAGCCTGGCTGTGGGGCCTGGCCCTGGGGCTGGGCGCGGCCGTGCTCGCCTCGAGCCTGCTGGGGCTGGTGCGCGGCTGGGTGGTGGCGGGCCTCCAGGCGGAGCTGGACTTCGCCCTCATGGACCGGTTCCTCGGGCACCTGCTGCGCCTGCCCCTGGGGTTCTTCCTCCAGCGGGACACCGGCGAACTGGTGCAGCGGGCCCAGAGCAACGGCGAACTGCGGCACCTGTTCAGCACCCAGGCGGTCGCGGCCCTGCTGGACGGGTTCCTGCTCCTGGGCTTCGCCGCCCTGATGGTGCTCTACGATCCGAAGCTGGCCGGGCTGGTGATCGCCGTCGGCCTGTCGGAGGCGGCGATGCTGGCGCTGCTGCGTGACCGCAACCGGCAGATGCTGGCCTCGGGCCTGGCGGCGGCGGGCCGGGAAGGGGCGGCCCTGCTCGAGGCCCTGTCCGGCCTGGAGGCGACCCGGGCCGGCGGCGCGGAGACCCGGATGGTGCACCGCTGGGCCCACCGCATGGTCGAGCGGGTCGGCAACAGCCTCGAGCGCGAGCGCCTGGCCATGGCCTCCGACGCCTTCCTGGCCCTGTCCAAGGGCGCCGCCGCCGTGCTGGTGTTCGCCGTGGGCGGCCGGGAGGTGCTGGAGCAGCGGATGACCCTCGGGACCTTCGTGGCGTTCCTCACCCTCCAGGGCCTGTTCGGCGCCCCCATGGGGTCCCTCGTGGGGGCCTGCGCCAGGCTCCAGTTCCTGGGCAGCCACCTCCGCCGCCTGGACGATGTCCTGGAAACCCCGGCCGAACCCTCCGGCACCGTGGATCCGGGCCGGCTCCGGGGGGGGATCGAGCTGAGGGACGTCACCTGCCGCTATGCCCCCGGCGCCGCCCCGGTGCTGGAGCACGTCTCGGTGCGCATCGCCCCGGGCGAGAAGGTGGCCATCGTGGGGCCCACGGGGGCCGGGAAATCGACCTTGGCGCGGCTGCTGCTGGGCCTGCACCTGCCGGATCCCGGGACCGTGGCCTTCGACGGGCGCGACCTCCGGGAGCTGGACCTGGCCAAGGTCCGCAACCAGATCGGGGTGGTCATGCAGGAGACCTTCCTGTTCGACGACACCGTCCGCGCCAACCTGGTCCTCCACGACGAGGAGCTGCCCATGGAGCGGCTCCGGTGGGCGGCGCGGATGGCCTGCGTGGACGACGTCATCGACCGTCTGCCCGAGGGGTATGCCAGCCGGGTGGGGGAGAACGGCAGCCTGCTGTCCGGCGGCCAGCGCCAGCGCCTGAGCCTCGCCCGGGCCCTGGCCCGCGAACCGGCCGTCCTGCTCCTGGACGAGGCCACCAGCTCCCTGGATCCCGCCACCGAGGCCCGGGTCCACGGCAACCTGGCCCGGCTCGGCTGCACCCGCATCGTCATCGCCCACCGGATGGCGACCGTGCGCGACGCGGACCGCATCCTGGTGCTCCGGGACCGGACCATCGCCCAGCAAGGCAGCTTCCGGGAACTCCAGGACCGGCCCGGATGGTTCCGGGAGTGGTTCGCGGCCTCGGAGCGGGCCCATGGCTGAGGCCGTTCCATGGTCGGGGCTGCCCGCGGACCGGGCGCTCTGGCGCCTGCTGGTGAAGCGGGGCTGCGGGGGCGGATTCCAGGAATTCAAGGACAGCCACTGGACCGGTCCCGATCCCGAGCGGCTGGTGGCGGTCCTGGAGACCCGGGGCATCCAGGCCCGGGCCGCCCTGGTGGAGGCGGGCGAGCTCCGCCACCTGGAGCTGCCCACCCTGGTGGAACTGCGGGACGGCTCGTGGATCCTCCTGGAGCGTTTCCGGAAACGGCGGTTCCAGGCGGAAACCGGGGACGGCAGGCGGATCCTGGATCCGGGCGCCCTTCCCGGGCGGATCTCCGGGCGGGTCCTGGACCTGTCGCCCTCGCTGCCGCCGGGCGACACCCTATGGGCCCGCCTGAAGCCGCTGTTCCTGCGCCAGCGGAACGCCCTGCTCCAGGCGGGAGCGGCGACCCTGCTGCTCCAGGGCCTGGCCCTGACCGCCCCGGGCATCACGGCCATCGTCATGGACCGGGCCCTTCCGGACGGGGCGCGCTCGCTCCTGGCCCTGGTGGTGGCCGGCATGATCCTGGTCGCCTGCCACCAGGTCTGGATCGCCTGGGTCCGGGACCGCGTGCTGCTGTTCCTCGGGACCCGGGTGGGGGTGTCCGCGGAGCGGGGTTTCCTGGAGCATGCCCTCAGGTGTCCCTTCGCGTTCCTCCAGGCCCGGTCCCTGGGCGAGCTCCTGCAGGCCTCCGGCGCGTTCGCCGCGGCCCGGAACCTGCTGCCGCTCAAGACCGTCGGAGTGTTCCTGGACGGCGCCCTGGGCGTGGCCTACCTGGCGGCGATGCTGGTCATGCTGCCCGGACCCGCCCTGCTGATCTTCCTGGCCACCGGGCTCCTGGCCCTGGCGGCCCTGGCGGCCGGGCGCCTCGAGGCGAAGCTCCAGGCCCGCCAGGTGGAAGCGGCGGCCCGGGAGCACGGGCTGCTGATCGAACTGGTGACCGGCATCGCCACCCTCAAGGGAGCCGGGGCGGAAGCCAGGGGCCTGGCCCGGTGGCGCGAACGCTGCCGCGCCGTGCTGGCCCTGGAACTGGCCCGGGGCAGGATCAACCTCTGGGCGGAACTGGGCATGGGGCTGTTCGGCCAGGCCGTGGCGGTCGGCCTCTTCACCTGGGGCGGCGTCCGCCTCCTGGAAGGCGGGCTGAAGCCCGGGAGGCTGTTCGCGTTCCTCCAGCTCAGCGCGGGCTTCACCGCCTCCTGCCTGTCGGTGGCGCGCACCGGCCTGACCCTCATGATCCTGCGGCCCCGGCTGGCCAAGGCCCAGGAGATCCTCGCCCAGGAGCCCGAGCGGCCGCAGCGTCAGCCGTCCCGCACCGACCCGCTGCCGGTGCTGATGGAGGATGTCTGGTTCCGCTACGCCGCTTCCGCCCCGTGGGTGCTCCAGGGTTTCCGCCTGCGGGTCGAAGCCGGCGGGACCTGGATCCTGGACGGCCCGTCCGGTTCCGGCAAGACGACCGTCCTGCGCCTCCTGGCGGGGCTCCACCGCCCCGAGCGGGGCGCCATCCTGCTGGGCGGCCTCGAGCCCCGGGAGTCCCGTTCCGACCTGCTCTACCTGCCCCAGTCCGTGCGGGTCTTCGGGGGGTCGATCCTGGACAACCTCAGGATCTTCTCCCATGGGGCGCCGCTGGACAAGCTCATGGAGACCTCCCGCCGGACCGGGCTCCAGGCGCTGGCGGACACCCTGCCCATGGGCTACCGGACCCTGCTCCCGCCCGGGGGCCGGAACCTGTCCGGGGGCCAGCGCCAGCTGATCGCCCTGACCGGCGCCCTGGCTTCGGGGCGGCCGCTGATGCTGCTGGACGAAGCCCTGGCCAACCTCGACCCCGTCCACGCCGCCCCGCTGCGGGAGTTGCTGCTCACCGGTCCCTGGACCCTGGTGGCGGCCAGCCACCAGGACCGCCCGCGAACTGTTCCTTGACCCGACTATCGCTTCACGGTTGACACTGGACGCCTGCCGCCTCCTCGCGGTCCGGAGTCCCCATGAACGCCACCCCCCTGTTCCACGCCTCGCTCAAGGCCACCCTCCGCCTGGACGCGCCCCCTGAGCGCGTCTTCCCCCTCCTGTGCCCGGTCCGGGAGGCCCTGTGGCTGCCCGGATGGTCCGCCGAGATCCTGCACTCCGTCAGCGGGGTGGCGGAACTGGGCTGCGTGTTCCGCACCCGCGACGAGGGCGGCCGCGAGCGCATCTGGACCGTGAGCCGGCACGAGCCCGATCCGGGCCTCATCCAGTTCGTGCAGTTCGTCCCCGGCTTCTGCGTCATCCGCCTGGACATCGTCCTGGAGCGGATCCCGGACGGCTGCCTCGCCCACTGGACCTACACGGTGGACGGCCTCGAACCCGGCCACGAGGACTTCTTCGCGGGCTACGCGGAGGCGCCTTTCATCGCCCGCATGGCCGGGCTGCAGGGGCACATGGCGGCCTATCTGGCCGCGATCCGCTAGAATGGCGCATGCTCACCATCACCGCCCTGGCCCGGCGCTTCGGCCTCGCCCGCCTTCCCAGGAGAAGCACATGACCGGACCCACCTTGATCGGGCTGCCCTACGGCGCCAGTTCCTCCTTCCACCAGGGGCCGGTCCATGGGCCCGCCGCCATCCGCGCGGCCCTGGGCTGCGGATCGACCAATTCCTGGAGCGAGGACCTGCGGGACACCGCCCCGCTGGCGGACGCCGGGGACCTGGACCTGCCCGCCACCGGCGAGGCCCGGGCGCTGATCGAGCAGGGCGTCCGGACCCTGCTTGACGGCGGCGGCCTGCCCATCGCCCTGGGCGGGGACCACTCGGTCACCTATCCCGTCCTCCGGGCCCTCGGCCCCCGCCACCCGGGCCTGACGATCCTGCATCTGGACGCCCACCCGGACCTCTACCAGGACTTCGAGGGCGACCCGTACTCCCATGCCTGCCCGTTCGCGCGGATCATGGAGGACGGGCTCGCCCGGCGGCTGGTGCAGGTGGGCATCCGCACCATGAACGGGCACCAGCGCCGGCAGGCGGACCGGTTCGGGGTGGAGGTGATCGATATGCGGGCCTGGGCGGCGGGCGCGCGCCCGGTGCTCCAGGGGCCGCTCTACGTCTCCATCGACATGGACGCCTTCGATCCCGCCTACGCGCCCGGCGTGTCCCATTGCGAACCGGGAGGCCTCACCTCCCGGGAAGTGATCACCCTGCTCCAGGGGCTGCCGGGGACCCTGGTGGGCGCCGACGTGGTGGAGCTGAACCCCGGCCGGGATGCCGTGGGCATCACCGCGCCGTTGTGCGCCAAGCTGGTGAAGGAACTGGTCAGCCGGATGCTCCGGGACCGATAGGATTGAAGGTATCCACGCCAGGAGGAGGGCTTCCATGCCGATGTTCGCCGCCAATCTCACCATGCTGTTCACCGAGGCGCCTTTCCTGGAGCGCTTCGCCCTGGCCAGGGAGGCCGGGTTCGCCTTCGTGGAGTATCTGTTCCCGTACGAATTCACCGCGGCGGAATTGAAAGGCCAGCTGGACCGCCACGGCCTGCGCCAGGTCCTGTTCAACCTGCCCTGCGGGGACTGGGCGGGCGGGGACCGCGGGCTCGCCGCCGACCCCGCCCGGGTCGGGGAATTCCGCGCCGGGGTGTCCAGGGCCGTCGAATACGCCGTGGCGCTGGGCGTGGGCAACCTGAACTGCCTGGCCGGCAAGCGGATCGCGGGGGTGGACGACGCCCGCCACCGGGAGACCCTCGCCGCCAACGTGAAGTTCGCCGCCCGCCAGCTGGCCGCCCAGGGTCTGCGGCTGATGGTCGAGCCGATCAACCACTTCGACATGCCCGGCTTCCTCCTGAACCGCACGGACCAGGTCCTGGCGCTGCTGGACGAGGTGGACGAGCCCAACGCCTGCCTCCAGTTCGACGTCTACCATGCCCAGCGCGAGGAGGGCGAGCTGACCGCCACCCTGCGCAACCACCTGGCCCGGATCGGGCATGTCCAGGTGGCGGACAATCCGGGCCGGCATCAGCCCGGCACCGGGGAGATCAACTACCCATTCCTGTTCCAGGAACTGGACCGGCTCGGCTACCGGGGCCACGTGGGCCTCGAGTACATCCCCAGCCCGGACAGCCGTTCGTCGTTCGGCTGGATCGAGGCGATGGGCTACGGCCGCTAGTCAATCCATGCAACCAGGAGGATCGCCATGAAAATCGGATTCATCGGCCTCGGCATCATGGGCAAGCCCATGAGCCTGAACTTGATCAAGGCGGGCTACCAGCTGGTGGTGCTCGATCTGTCCCGGCCGGCGGTGGCCGAGCTGGTGGCCGCGGGCGCCGAACCGGCCGCGACCCCGCGGGAGGTGGCGGAGCGGACCGAGCTCATCATCACCATGCTGCCCAATTCGCCCCAGGTGAAGGACGTGGTGCTGGGCGGCCAGGGCGTCATCGCCGGCGCCCGCAAGGGCTCGGTGCTGGTCGACATGAGTTCCATCGCACCGCTGGTGAGCCGGGAGCTGTCCGCCGAGCTCGCCAGGCTCGGGGTGGACATGCTGGACGCGCCGGTGAGCGGCGGCCAGCCCAAGGCCATCGACGGCACCCTTTCGGTCATGGTCGGCGGCCCCCAGGCGGTGTTCGACCGGTGCTTCCCGGTGCTGAAGGCCATGGCGGGTTCGGTGGTCCGGACCGGGGACATCGGCGCCGGCAACGTCACCAAGCTGGCCAACCAGGTCATCGTCGCGCTCAACATCGCCGCCATGTCCGAGGCCCTGGTGCTGGCCACCAAGGCCGGGGTGGAGCCGGAGCTGGTGTTCCAGGCGATCCGGGGCGGCCTGGCCGGCAGCACCGTGCTGGACGCCAAGGCGCCCCTGGTGCTGGACCGGAAGTTCGCCCCCGGCTTCCGCATCAACCTGCACATCAAGGACCTGGCCAACGTGCTGGAGACCTCCCACCAGCTGGGGGTGCCGCTGCCCCTGACCGCCGCGGTCATGGAGATGATGCAGGCGCTCAAGGTCGACGGGCAGGGCGACGCCGACCACTGCAGCCTGGTGAAGCACTACGAAAAGATGGCCCAGGTCGAAGTGCGCCGGTAGCTATTTGCCGAGGTCCACGGTGTAGGTGGACAGTCCCTTGCCGCTGCCGTCATCCGCGGTCTCCAGGCTGACGTTGGTCAGGCCGGCGGCCGTGGCGGTGGACAGGCGGTTGGCGGTGCTGTGCAGCCGGGCGATCACGCCCGGCGCCTTGGTGAAGCGCCAGCTGCGATCGGAACCGTTCCCGGCGCGGGTGAGGCTCCTCAGGGACTTGATGGTGTCGATCAGCACATCGCGGTTCATGTCCGGGGAGGCCAGGATGAGGTCGGCGGGGTTCACGAAGCCCCC
>TBL_comb47_HYPODRAFT_10008530_pt1 | contig 10447 bp, 7 predicted proteins | sample TroBogypolimnion_40_FD_10682 | JGI IMG/M metagenome (IMG submission 10682)
ACCGGCCAGTATGAAACCGAATGCCGGACGATGGCGGAGGAATGGCGCCAACGGCTCGAGCCGATCTATCAAACCGTCGCGCAGACCAACCGCGGCGCGGAGGGACTCTTCCCACCTTGGAGCGCGCCTGCCTGGAAGAACTGGCTACCCCCCGAACGATTCGCCGGCACCGTCCGGTTCGCCCAGGTGCAGGTCGACGTCCCAAAACTCTGCGAAGGGCTGCCCAAGGAAACCCGACTGACACTCCCCGGACCCGCGAGCTTTCCCTTGGCCCTGTCATTGTCCTTTCCCGACGAAGGATCGATCCTGCTCGAAACCGGAGAAAACGGCCACGACGAGGCGATCGGCGCCCTCAACAACATCATCTTGCGCCTGCTCGCGACGGCCCCGCCGGGACGGCTGAACTTCTCGATCATTGACCCGGTCGGCCTAGGGCAGAACTTCGCCGGCGTGATGCACCTGGCCGATTACGAAGAACAGATCATTAACAGCCGCATCTGGACCCAGAGCAATCAGATCGAACAGCGGCTGGCCTCGCTCAATGAGCACATGGAGAAGGTCATCCAGATGTACCTCCGCAATGAATACGCCACCATCGCCGAATACAACGAGGAGGCGGGCGTCATCGCGGAGAAATACTATTTCCTGGTCATCGCCGATTTCCCGGCGGGTTTTTCGGAGACGTCGGCTAAGCGGCTGCTGAGCATCGCCGCCAGCGGGGCGCGGTGCGGTGTCTTTATGCTCATCCACTGGGACCGCCGCCAACCCCTGCCCCAGGAGTTCATCCCCGATGAATTGCGGAAGAGCTGCTTCGGCGTCAACTGCAAGCACGGGGGATTTCACCCTGACCGGGAGCCTGCTGCCCGGCGTGGACCTGGCCATGGACCCACCGCCCCCGCCGGAACTGGCCATCGATCTCATCAACCAGATCGGGAAGAAGAGCAAGGACTCCAGCCGCGTCGAAGTGCCGTTCTCGCATATCGCTCCCAGCGACGACCATTTGTGGACGGAAGACACCACCAAGGAACTGCGCGTGGCGATTGGCCGCACGGGCGCGACCAAGCTGCAATATCTCGCCATCGGCCGAGGCACTTGCCAGCATGCGCTGATTGCCGGCAAAACCGGGTCCGGCAAATCGACCTTGTTCCACGTTATCATCAGCAACCTCGCCCTCTGGTGCAGCCCGGAGATGGTCGAGTTTTACCTGGTGGATTTCAAGAAGGGCGTCGAGTTCAAATGTTACGCCTCCAACCGCCTGCCTCACGCCCGGGTGGTAGCCATCGAGAGCGACCGCGAGTTCGGCCTGAGCGTGCTCCAGCGCGTGGATGATGAATTGAAGCGGCGCGGCGACCTGTTTCGCGCTTTGGGGGTGCAGGACATCCCCGGCTACAAGCGCGTGGGGGGCACCGAGCCAATCCCCCGTTCCCTGCTGATCATTGACGAGTTCCAGGAATTTTTCGTCGAGGATGACAAGATCGCGCAGACGGCCTCGCTGTTGTTGGACCGCATCGTGCGCCAGGGCCGCGCGTTCGGGATCCATGTGCTGCTCGGCTCCCAGACCCTGGGCGGCGCCTACACGGTGGCCCGGACGACGCTGGGACAGATGGTCATCCGCATCGCCCTCCAATGCAACGAGGCCGATGCCTATCTGATCATGGACGATAACAACCCCGCACCGCGACTCCTCTCGCGTCCCGGCGAAGGCATCTACAACGACGCCGCCGGCATGATCGAGGGCAATAGCCCCTTCCAGGTAGTGTGGTTGCCCGACGAAGTGCGCGAGGGCTATTTGCAGAAAGCGCGGGCGAAGGCAGACCACCAGCCCCTCCCCTACCCCGGCCCGATCGTATTCGAGGGCAACGCCCCATCCGATGTGGGAGAGAACCGGCTCTTGAAAAACCTGCTGGAAGCGCCGATTCTCAAACCCACCACCGCCCCTCGTCTGTGGCTCGGCGCTCCCAACTCGATCAAAGGCCCCACCGAGGCCATCTTCCATCGCCAAAGCGGCAGCAACCTGATCTTCGTGGGACAGCGCGAAGAAGCCGTGCTGGCCAGCTTCGCCATCGGATTGATCTCCCTGGCAGCCCAATTTCCGCTTGGCGGCGTGGAGATCATTTTCTGCGACAGCACGCCGCCGGGCACGCCCCAGCGCGCCTTCCTCGATCGGGTGCTTGAGGCCATTCCCCACCCTATCAAGCTCGCCCGGCCGGGCGACCTGCCGGAAATCATGACCCGCCTCGCGGGCGAAATGAAGCAACGCGGCGAAACGGCCGACCCGGACGCTGCGCCACCGACGTTCCTCCTCATTCACGGCCTGCAAAAGTTTGGCCGGCTTCGCTACGAAGAGGACTTCAGCTTCTCCTCGGGTGATTCGGAGGCCCCCGCGAATCCCGCGGCCGTCTTGAACACCATGGTCGCCGATGGCACACGCCTAGGCTTCCACGTCATCGCCTCGTGCGACACTTACAATAACATCAACCGGTTCTTGAGCCGGAAGGCCCTGAGCGAATTCGAGATGCGCGTCCTGTTCCAGATGAATGCGAATGACTCTGCCAGCCTGATCGACAATCCCAAGGCCAGCGTGCTGGGGTTGCACCGCGCGCTCTTCTTCAACCAGCAGGAAGGGCATTTGGAAACGTTCCGACCTTATGCCCTGCCCGGGGGAGACTGGATCGAGCAGGCCGCCAAGGGCTTGAACCGCTTGCTGAGGCCTGCCGGCGCCTGATCTCAGAAAGGGGAGCCCATGACCGCTATCCCGGCCAGAGCGGATGCGCTGAGGGCGCTGGCGGAATCGCCGTTTGACCTGCTGGTCGTTGGGGGTGGAATCGTGGGGGCTGGCGTTGCGCGCGACGCCGCTATGCGGGGGTTCAAGACCGCACTAGTCGAGCAGCACGACTTTGCCTCCGGGACCAGCAGCCGATCGAGCCGCCTCTTGCATGGCGGATTGCGCTATCTGGCGCAGGGCCGGATCGGCCTGGTGCGCGAAGCCAGCCTGGAAAAACGAGTTATCCACGAGATCGCTCCGCATTTAGCCCAACCGCTCCCTTTCCTGTTCCCCGCCTATCACGGCAACCGGCACTGGGTGCTCTGGCAGTTGAAACTCGGGGTTAAGCTCTACGACGCCCTTTGTGGGGGACGCAATTTCGGCGCTTCGACTTGGCTCAGCCGATCCGAGGCGCTCCAGGAGATCCCCGGCCTGGCCCAAGCCGGACTCGAAGGAGCCGTGCGATATCACGATGGGTTCACGAACGACTCGCGCCTGACTCTGGACACACTGCGATCGGCGGCGCGTGCCGGCGCGACGCTGGCCAATTACTGCCGTTTCCACCAGGCGGCTTCCGGCGGCCGCTGGGAATGTGACCTGGAAGATCAGCTCGAATCGCGAATGCTCCAGGTTCGCGCCCGTGCGATCGTCAACGCCGCCGGCCCCTGGGCGGACGGCTTACCGCATAGTCGCGTCAAACTCCGCCTCACCAAAGGCATCCACCTGGTCCTGGATCGGGTCAGATTTCCCGTCCCCGAAGCCGTCGTGATGACCGCCGGCAAGCGGATTCTGTTTGCCATCCCATGGGGCGACCGCGTGATTTTGGGCACGACCGACACGGACTACCCCGGCCCCCTGGAGCAGATCTCGATTCAGGCCCAGGACATCGCCGCGGTGCTCGAGGTGGCCAATCGTTTCTTCCCGCAAGCGGGGTTGGTGGAATCGGACGCCCTCAGTTCCTGGGCGGGCGTTCGCCCGTTGATCGCGAACCCGAACGGCAACCCCTCGGAGATCTCCCGGTCGCACGACATTAGGAACCCGGAGCCCGGCTGGTGGGACGTGGCGGGCGGCAAACTCACGACCTACCGTTTGATGGCGGAGCAGACGCTGGACCGAATCGTTAACTCCGGCCAACTGGGTCGGCGCGGGAGAGCATGCCAGACCGCGAAGGAACCCCTGCTGCCGCCGAACGAAACTGCGGGCGTCAGCGGCATCCTCCCGCCGTCCCTGACTCGTCAGGTGGTCGAGCATTACTGCGCTCGCGAGTGGGCCATCCATCTGGATGATGTGATGCTGCGCCGATCCGGCTGGCACCATTACCTGGATAACGCTGAAACCGCCGCGCGGCAAGTGGCGGATTGGATGGGGGAATCGCTAGGTTGGCCTGCGGCGGCCCGCGACGCGGAACTCGCTCGCTACTGGAAGGTGACGGGCGGCGCCAGGGCGCCCCGGAATCTCTCCGGATCAGACCTTCCGAGAAAAGGCGACTCCTTCGATTTCGACCAATAGCTCAGGCCGGCAGACATCCGCGACCGCATACACGGCGGGCACATCGCCAAACCGGCGCTGGCACACCGCCTGGCACGCGAACCAATCCTCGGCACGCTTCAGATACACGCGGATCTTGGCCAGGTCGTGAAGGCTCGCCCCCGCCCCGGCGATGCCGTGAGCGGCGAAGTTATCGGCGGCGATCAGGCCCTCGATGTTATCGATGGCTTGTTCGGTCTGCTTTTCGAGGTCGCCGAGATGACAGCTTTCCGAGTTGACAATGCTGGCGGTGCCCGACACCCACGTGGTCACGTAGTCGCCCAAAACCAGCGCCATGGCGCGGGAGAACTTCGGACTCTTCGGGGAATAGCGGGCGCTATACGCATACGCCGGCGTTTGCCGGGGGTTCTCGAGCGGCTGAAGCAGAAGATCCTGGCGCACGGTCTCCAGGGCAATACAGGACAGGACCAACCCGGAACCGGCCATGCCGATACCGGTGCTCGCCGGATAAATCCGGTGGCCGTTGGCAGCGGGACGGAGCGCGTGACAGAACTGAACGTCACGGTAGAGATCGGAACGCGCACGGTTCAACTCCTGGTAGCGCTCTTTACCGGCTTCCATGGCGGTAATACCGCCGAGGTAAAACCAAGTCCGTACGACATGCTCGAAACCGAGACCAGCCCGCGCCAATGTGATGCGCATCTGCTCCAGGGTCTCGCAGGTCTGCGCATACGCGCCCTCGCTTCGCGTCGACTGAATGCCACCGCAATGGACCCAGCGCACGCCTTCGTAGGTGACCCCCAGCGCCTGGGATCCAAACCGTTCGACGCGCACCGAGTCTCCACCTATGGCCCAAACCTCGATGGCCAGAGCCGCTCCGGAGCAAGGCGGTTGAAACACGAAATTGGTCACCGGAGCCTCGTCGCCAAAATGCGCGGCCAGGAGTTGCCCACAAGCCGCTTGATCCGCGGCATCCCGCAGAAAAACGGTCTGCACGGTAACGGTCATGGGTTGCGGTTGGCGGGCTAGTGTTTCCCGCAAAACCATCAGGGCCTCCGTAGCCTGTTCGCGAAAAACTCCACGCCCGGACGGAGTGATTAAAATGGCCATCCGGGTCGAGTCGCCCCCCTGAATAGAGGAGCAGCGCACGCTCGCGGCTGGCTTTCCACCGAGCCGAAAACGAGCGATCCTGCTGGCCGGCGACCCACTCTTCCGCCTGGGCTGAACCGCGGGCCCGCACACCGGCACACCCAGAGGACTTGCACACATAATAGAATTCTAAAGGCAAAACTGCCGCCTGACCGGATTTACCAGCCGGTGATTTAGACGGCGCTTGACCAAGAAAGTTTCACCTTTTTTCCCCGCCAGACGAAGCCCCGGCCTGCAACCGGCTGAACGCCAGCACGAGCCGAACCGCCTTGCTCCTGAAAAAACCTCGTTCACTTCGCCAAAACGACCTCGGCCCGCCGGAGCACGTTCGCAGAGGCCCCGGCATTCTTGATGGCCTGGGCGAGTGACTTGGCGGCAGATCTGTCAGGCCTGACGAGGGACTCGGCCAGGGAGACAGCGGCCAAGCCGGCCTCATTCTGGAGCACCGGATCGGACAGCAACGGCTTCATTGCCTCCGCCGCTTTCCGATTGACCACCGAAGCGAGGGCCGAAAGCGCTAACTTCTTCTCCTCCGGGCGCTGGGCGGCGTTCAACGCGGCCAAGGCCGCATCTACCCGCTCGCCAGGCGCTCCTTTATCGGCCGATTGGACCAGGCGGGCCACCCCTTGCAGGGCCAGGACGTTATGCACGCGCTTGACATTAGGGTCCTTAGCGATCGCCAGCAACGGCTTGGTCGCGGCAAAATCCGACCACGCAGCCATCGACCGCAGGGCAGCATCTTTGACCTCGTCGCTCGGGCTGGCGGCGGCTTTGGTGACCGCAGCGAGAGCCTCGTCGCCCCCGAGAACCGCCAGGGTTTCGAAGAGGACGCCCACCCGCTGTGACGGAGCTGAGTCCACCAGCGCGATGAGCCGAGCAACGGCCCCAGCCTGGTCGGTGACCCGAGCGGCGACGGATTGGAGAGCGGCATCAGCGCCCGGGTTGTTACCCGCCAAAACGAGTTTGGCGAGGGGTTGAATCTCAGGGTCAGCGCCGACCTTCGCGAGCGCGGCCAGGGCAGCCGAGGAAACCGCCGGATCGGAAACCAGTTTCCAAATAGCGGGGAGCGCACTCGCGTCGTGGCGGTCGGCCAACGCTTGAAGGGCGGCGCCACGCTTTTTCAGCTCGCCCTCACCCGCTTGCTGGACCAAGGCAGCTTCCACTCCATGACCTGAGAGCCGGGCCAACGCGGTGGCGGCAGCCTTCTGAGCCGAGGCATTGCCCTCGGCGGCGGCCTGGATCAGGACCGGCACACTGGAAAGGCCGCCGATGCGGCCCAGCGTCTCCAAGGCGGCCAATCGAACCGCTTCGTCGGCATCGCTGGCGGCGGTCTGGACCGACATCTCGGCCTCCGCGTCGGCCGTGGAGGTGAGCGCGTTTAAGAGGCGCACTTTCGCGGAGCCTTTCAAGCCAGGTAGCAACGGCGCCAGAAAGGCCGCACGACCCTGGCTGTAAACGGTGCCGACGACGGAGAGGGCGGCGCCCTGCAAGCGAGGATCCTCTCCCGACACAGCCTCCGCCAAAAGGGGCCGGGCCGCGATGGGATCCGCAGTGGCCATACCGACCAGGGCGGCAGGGCGCCAAGGCTGGCCGGTACTCGCCGCGTAGAGGCGAGCGTAAATTGCCGCCGCGCCTTTCAGATCTCCTTTCGCGATCGACTTGCGGGCGGCGACAATCAAGGCGTCACTCGCTCCAGGAGTCTGCCTTTCAAAAGCGGCCCACAACGCCTTCGCCGCGGCGGGGTTGGCGATTTCACCCAAGGCGGATAACGCCGCCCGAGCGGTTAGCGGCGCGTCGAGGCAAGCGACAATCAAGGAGACCGCCTCCACGTCCGCGCGCTGGCCCAGAGCTTGGAGCAGACCGACCTTGAACGTCCCCGGATTAGCCTTGGCCAAGGCGTCGCGGAGGGATTTGGTCGCCTCGGGGGCGGGGTTCCGTTCCAGGGCTCGCCGGGCGCACTCCTGAAGTTCCGTGTCGGCGTCCGCTAAAAGTGCGGTGAGTGCGGGAACCGCTTCCATGGCGCCGATATACTCGAGTTGGCGCACGATCCACACCCGCGCGGGCTGAGGCACCGTCGAGTCGGCCGCCTTGCTCGCCAGCAGAGTCGCCAAGGCGACCCGCTCGTTTTCAGCGTCAGGGCGGGCCGCGTTGGCCGCCAAAGCCTGCAGCTCCATTTGGGGGGCGAGACGATCTGCCACTGTCGAGGAGGCCAGCTTGGGAACGAGGTCGTTGACCGTCGCTTCGACGCCAGCCAGGGCGTGTGCGGCGCAGGTGGAAACGGTAAGAGCGATCAGCAGTATCTTGAAGAACATAGGGTGGGGGGAGGTGATAGCAGCCTCAAATGAAGTACGGGGCGCGGCGGGGCCGATCGAGCCAGCGGCTAGCGGCCGTGTCGCCCACGATTTCCTCCTTGGCGGGATCCCATTCAATGGGCCGGTTGATCCGCTCAGCGATAGCGTTCAGGTGGCAGACAGTCGCCGTGCGGTGTCCGATTTCGGCGGGACAGATGGGAGTCTTGCGCGTCTTGACGCAATCGATCCAGTTGGCCTCATGTCCCGGCGAATCGTAGAGATGGATCTCATCGGGCGCCAGCGGCCGATCCTTGAGTTGGACCGGCGTGGTCTCCAGCCGATCCGACCGGCTGACGAGGACTTCCCCCTTCTCCCCGATAAACTGGATCATCTCTCCATTCTTGACCGGGTGGTTTTTCCAGACCCGTGTGCCGTCGGCGTAAATATGGGATTGGTATTCAGCCCCGTCCCAGCCTTTGGGGATGAATTTCACCGGCCCGGAATTGTCCATGCCCAGCGCCCACTGGATGATGTCGAAATGATGAGCGCCCCAGTCGCCGTTCTTGCGGGAGCCATACTCCCAGAAGCAGCGCCAGCCGCCGCCGTAATTGCCTTCCACCCGTTTCTTGTTGTAGGGCAGCCAGGGCGTGGGGCCCAGCCAGCGGTCATAATCGAAGCCCTCGGGAATCGGCTCCTCGGCCAGAGATTGCGGCGGGGCAAACTCGCCCAAGCTGGTATAAATCGTGTGGACCTTCCCGATCCAGCCGTTGCGCACGATCTCGGCAGCCTTGCGAAAAGCCCGCTCGGAACGCTGCTGCGATCCGACCTGCAGGATGGCGCCATACTGCCGCGCCACGTCGCTCATCTGGCGACCCTCGCGGATGGTCAGCGTCATCGGCTTTTGCACATAGACATCCTTGCCGCTTTTCATGGCGGCGATGGAGATGGCGGCATGCCAATGGTCTGGCGTCACCACGAAAACGGCATCGATGTCGCGACGTTCGAGGATGCGTTCGTACTCGTTATAGGCGTCGCAACCCTTGTAGGCGCCGCTACTCATCCGCGCGGCGTAGGTCCTTTCCGTAGTCGCTTTGGCCTTTGCCCGTTTGTCGGCGTCCACGTCGCAAACTGCAAGCACCTGGGTATCCGGCCGGCTGAGCATGATCCGGTGATGCCCACCCATCATGAGCCCCATGCCGATGAGACCGACGTTGATGCGTTTGCTCGGGGCCTCCTGACCCAAGACCGAGGACGGGATGATGGCGGGGAAAGACAAGGCGACGCTCGAGAGCACTGCGCCTCTCAGGAACTCCCGCCGGGCGATATGGCGTTGATTCATAGCAATATGCAGGGCAGCCTGCCAGAATGAGTGCCGCTTGTCATCGAGAATCTGGGACACGAGAATCTGGGCTGGGCGCGAACATCTTGAGGGACTCCTAGGAGGTGACGAATCGGCTTGACCCCGAGCTTGGGTTGTAGTGCAGTTCTAATACTCAGCCATCACAAACCAGCGAAGGCAGTTTTCGGGTTTGTTCATCTGACGGCGGGGTGGCGACAGCCAGTCGGTTATGAAATCGGTAGGGAACATCGCGGATTTGGCCTCGGACGAGCATGCCACGAATGCTCAGGTTTCCGGTGCTGTTGGTCCGCATCGGGCCTTTCTACGGCCTGCTCCTCACCGGCAGGGGGTTATGGCTGTGATACCGAAAAAGGTGGACGTGTTTGGGGTCGGAGTCAGCGTGGTGGATTACGCCGCGGCAACCAACGCGATTATTACGGCCGCGAAGGAAAAACGCAGTTTTGGCGCCACCGCGCTCGCGGTGCATGGTTTGGTGACGTCGGTCACGCACCCGGACTTGCTGGGCATGGTGAATGCGTTCGACTTGGTTTGCCCGGATGGCCAGCCGGTGCGGTGGGCCATGAACACATTCCACCAGACCCACCTCTCGGATCGCGTTTATGGGCCCGCGTTGGGGCTGTCGGTCTGCCGGCAAGCTGCCGCCGAAGGCATCGGGGTCTATCTCTTCGGAAGCACGCCCAAAACCTGTGCCGCCATGATCCAGCAGCTCAAACGGCGTTTTCCTTCCCTCAAGATATGCGGCGCGCAGCCAGACTGGTTTCGCGACGTCACGCCCCAAGAAGATGAAGACGACGTCCGACGCATCAATGGCTCCGGAGCTGGAATCGTCATGGTGGGGTGCGGTTGCCCGCGCCAGGAGATCTGGGTGGCGAAACATCGTGGGCGGATTCATGGTGCCATGCTCGCGATCGGCGCCGCCTTTGACTTCTGGGCGGGCACGAAACCGCAAGCGCCGGGGTGGATGCAACGCTCGGGCCTGGAATGGCTGTTCCGTCTGGCTTGCGAACCCAGACGGCTCTGGGCACGTTATCTGACCACAAACTCGCTGTATTGTCTGCTTTTCATCCGCGTTTTCGTGCAGCGAAACGTATTGGGGATTAAGCGGGATCACACCCACGTTCCGGACGCCACAACCCACTGCGGCCCCAATCAGATCGGGCATCGCTTATAGGGTATGTAAACCCACGCTGCTTTCCCCACTCGAGCTGGACGGCCAACCCGGAACGTCGAGCCACAGTTCCACGTGACCTCATTGATTTCCGTCAGCCTACCCCGGCTCCGTCGGCTAGCGCGGCGCCCCTGATACCGCCCGAAGGAGCAACTCCCTGCGGTGTCACTCGGTCTTCGCCGCCGGGCGGTTTTCCAGGTAGGTGCGCCACAGGTTGGTTTGAACGT
>TBL_comb47_HYPODRAFT_10008531_pt1 | contig 10446 bp, 7 predicted proteins | sample TroBogypolimnion_40_FD_10682 | JGI IMG/M metagenome (IMG submission 10682)
TCGCCAAATTCCTGCAACTGCTCGGGACGAAGATCGAGCCTTAGCAACGAGCCCGCTATTAAAGAACGAGGGCGGTTGGTCAGAAAGCAGTTCTCCCAAGACTAAAAGCGGTGAATACTTTGCCGATGCGGGATCTATTCACGCATCCGCCAGGCAGTCAAACTGGCAGCGGGGGGGAAATCATGAAAAGCGTGGTGCTAGTCAGCCGTCGCAGCTTCCTCAAGACGACTTTTTCGGCGGGAGCGCTGATCCTTTGCGCGCGGGTCATCCCCGGGGGAGCGCTGGAGACTTTTGCGGCAACTGATAGGTGGTACCCAAGCGTCTACCTTGGCATCGAGCCCAGTGGCGAGGTGATCATCATCGCCCATCGCTCCGAGATGGGAACGGGAATCCGCACCGCCCTCCCCATGGTGGCGGCCGATGAACTGGGCGCCGACTGGAAGCAGGTCAGAATCGTGCAGGCGGTGGGCGACGCCAAGTATGGCGACCAGAACACCGACGGCTCCAAATCGATCCGCGATTTCTACCTTCCCCTGCGCCAGGCGGGAGCCACGGCGCGCCTCATGCTACAGCGCGCGGCCGCCACGAAATGGGGGGTCCCGGCTGCGCAATGCCAGGTGCAAAATCACCGGGTCGAGGGCGGCGCTGGGCAGTCCCTCGGATTCGGGGAACTGGCGGCCCTGGCGGCCGGGCAAAAGGTGCCCAAGCAGGACGAGCTGCGCTTCAAAACGCCCTCCGAGTACCGCTACATAGGCGTCGGGGTTCCCATTGTCGACCTGGGCGACATCTGCGCCGGAAAGGCGGTCTATGGCATCGACGCCCGGATGCCGGGGATGCTGTATGCCTCCATCGAACGCTCACCGGTGCTGGGAGGGAAGCTTAAATCCTTCGACGACAAGGAAGCCCGCAAGGTAAAGGGAGTGATCAGGACGGTCGTGCTGCCAGCGGCCCAGCCGCCCTACGGTTTCCAGGCCCTGGGCGGGATTGCCGTGGTCGCCGACAGCAGTTGGGCGGCGTTCCAGGGGCGGCAGAAACTCAAGGTCGCCTGGGAGCCCGGAGCCAACGCCGGCTACGACTCGGAAAGTTTCAAGAAGTCGCTGCTGCAGACCGTGCGGCGCCCCCAGAAGGTCGTGCGCAACAAGGGCGACGTGGAGGCGGCCTTCGCCAAGGGGGGCGCCATTCACGAGGCGGAGTATTATGTCCCGCATCTCGCCCACGCCACCATGGAACCGCCGGCAGCCGTGGCCGATTACCAAAACGGCAAGGTGACGATCTGGACGGCGACCCAGAATCCTCAGGCGGTGCAGGACACGGTGGCCAAGGCCGTGGGGATCGCCAAAGAGGATGTCATCTGCCACGTTACTCTCCTGGGAGGCGGATTCGGACGGAAATCGAAGCCGGATTACGTGGCCGAGGCCGCGCTGCTCTCCAAAGCGGTGGGCAAGCCGGTCCAGGTGACCTGGACCCGGGAGGACGACATCGGGCACGACTATTACCACAGCGTGGCGGCGATGTACCTCAAGGCGGCAACGGATGCCAAGGGGCGGCCAACGGCGTGGCTGCAGCGCTGCGCCTTCCCACCCATTTCATCCACCTTCGACTCCTCGGCGCGCTACGGCGGGGACGGAGAGATGGCCCAAGGCTGGCTGGACCTGCCGTACGACATCCCGAACCTGCGCGCCGAGAACGGGCCGGCTCAAAATCATGTCCGCATCGGCTGGCTTAGGTCGGTGGCCAACATCTACCATGCCTTCGCGGTCCAGTCCTTCATCGACGAGCTCGCCGCAGCCGCGGGACGTGACCGGATAGAGTTTTTCCTTGACCTGCTTGGCCCACCGCGCAGCATCGATTTCCCCGCCGAGGGGACCAAAAACCTGAACTACGGGAAACCCCTCGATCAGTACCCCTGGGAGACCGGCCGCCTGCGGCGCGTCGTGGAACTGGTTGCCGAAAAATCGGGGTGGGCGCACCGGAAACCGGAAAAGGGGCGCGCCCTGGGTTTTGCGGCGCATAGGAGTTTTCTCAGTTACATAGCGGTCGTCGTGGAGGTCCGGGTCGACGACCAGGGACAGATCAGCATCCCGCGCCTCGATGTGGCCGTGGACGTGGGGCGGGTCATCCACCCTGAGCGGGTGCGGGCGCAATTCGAAGGCGCCGCGGTGTTCGGCACGAGCCTCGCCCTGATGGGTGAAATCACGGCGGTCCAGGGCCGGATCAAACAGTCCAACTTCCACGACTATCCGGTCGCGCGGGTAGATGAAGCGCCCTTTGAGACCCAGGTGCACATCGTGCCCAGCGATAGTTTGCCGACCGGGGTGGGCGAGCCGGGAGTCCCCCCCATCGCGCCGGCCATCTGCAATGCCCTGTTCGCCATAACCGGCAAACGCATCCGCGAGCTTCCGATCCGTAACACCAAGCTCGCCTGATGGAGCATCGTGCAGCCCCAGTTCGAGGAGGAGGCGTGTATGCCGCGCCTCCTCTGCTCGCCTGTCCTGCATCATCGCTGTAGTTTGAACGTGACCATCTTGCAGGGATCGCTCGTAAAAGGCCTACCCTCCCTACCGGTGCCAAGTTCGCTTGGGCCCTTTTTCTTCACTGCAAATTTCCCGAAAGCCATGACTTTCACCTATCCTTCAGGTCACGGAGTCGTTTGATAATTCCCGGCACTTCCTCGGGGGCACGAAAGGCGGGCGAGTACAGGATTCGCCCTACGGGCTCAAGGTATCAGTGGGGGCGCACCTTGTGTTCGTCCAATTCCAAGGTTCGCGGACAATGCTCAAAGGATCGATATTTATCGTCGACGACGAACGATGATACGTCACCACCACGAAGCGTATGACGGCACCGGTTTTACCGACAGACTTAAAGGGAAGGCCCCTAATACCGCTCATACCCCTCATCGCACGAGGCCAAGTCCAGCGCTGCCCCCTTGAAGCCGCCTGCCTGACTGAGCCTGGACACCCGGGCCGGTGCCGTCTTCTTGACGCCCCTCGAGGCCACTTTCTCACTGCGCCTCGCCACGCCTGGCGCGGGATCCACGCTCTCCACCCTGAAAAAGCCGATGGTGGCCTGCAACTGCTCGGACTGCGAAGCAAGCTCTTCCGCCGTCGCCGACATCTGCTCGGCCGCCGAGGCGTTTTGCTGGATCACCTGGTCCAGTTGCTGGATCGCCCTGTTGATCTGGTCGGCGCCGCTGTCCTGCTCTTTGGAGGCTGCGGAGATCTCCTGCACCAGTTCCGCAGTCCGCTGGATGTCGGGAAGCATGTGGCACAGCATGTTTCCCGCCTGCTCGGCAACTTCGACGCTGGATGAGGAGAGTTCCGAGATCTCCGCGGCAGCCTTCTGGGATCGCTCGGCGAGCTTTCTCACCTCGCTTGCCACTACGGCGAACCCCTTGCCGTGCTCGCCCGCCCGTGCGGCCTCGATTGCCGCGTTCAGCGCGAGGAGGTTCGTCTGCCTGGCAATCTCCTCGATGATGGATATCTTGCCGGCGATCTCCTTCATGGCGGCCACCGTCTGGGCCACCGCCCTGCCCCCGGCCTGGGCGTCGGCCGCGGATTTCACCGCGATCTTCTCGGTCTGCATGGCGTTGTCCGCGCTCTGCCTGATGTTCGCCGACATCTGCTCCATCGAGGCTGACGCCTCCTCGGCCGCCGCCGCCTGCTCCGTTGCCCCCTGGGACATCGCGCTTGCGCTGGCGGACATCTGTTCGCTCCCTGCCGCCACGTTGTCCGAGGCGGCCTTCACCTCGTTGACCATCAGCCCCAGCTTCGTCACCATTTCCGAGAGTGCGTGCATCAGCTCGTCGTTCGAGGAGCGCGCCTCCAGCTGCACCGTCAGGTTGCCGCCCGCTACCTCGCGGGCAGCCTCGGTGATCGTGTCGGTGGCCCGAATCAGCAGGTTCAGGTTGGTCTTGATCTCGTTGAAGTCACCCCGGTACTCTTCGTTAATCGGTTCAGGCAGATCGCCCTTGGAGATCCGGTCCACGTAGTCTGCGGCGACGTTCAAAGGCCCAATGACCGCGTCGAGGGTGGCGTTCACGCCGGCAACGATCTTGCGAAAGTCCCCCTGGTGCCTGGCGGCATCCGCGCGGGCGGCCAGTCTCCCCTGCACAGCGGACCCGGCGAGCATGTCGGCATCTTCGACCAGGGCGTTGATATTGTCGATGGCGTTATTGAGGTTGTTTTTCATCTCGTTGAAGTCGCCGTGGTAGGTCTCGCTGATCTTTTGAGGGATGTCCCCCTTGGAGATGCGGTCCACGTACTCCGCCGCCATGTTCAAGGGGCCGATGATGGCGTCCAGTGTCTGGTTCATCCCGGTGACGATGCCGCGGAATTCGTGATCGATCTTCTCGGTAGCGCCGCGCGTGCCAAGTTTACCGTTCACTGCCGCCTCCGTCAGCTGCCCCATTTCCTGGACCAGGGATCGGAGTATCCCCGCGATCTTACGGGTGAGGTAGAGGGCGGTGCCGATACCGAGGACCAGGATCACGGCCACCAGGACGCCCATGGACCGGGAGACCTTCTCGAATCGCTGGTAGACGGTATTTTTGACTCCATCCAGCCTGGCGTAGCCGTCCGTGGCAAACTCCGCAGCCTGGGCCTCCATCTTGTGGGTAACGTCCTTGTACTGGCCCATGGCCGCGTTGCCAGCCTCCGGGGTACGAATCCTGCCTGCCAGGATCGCCTGGTACACTTTGGGGACCCCGTTCCGGTAAGTTTCCAGCTCGCCCCTGAGCGACTTGACCCGTTCCTTGTCCTTGGGGTCGGTGGCCACTTTCTCAAGGGTCTTCAGGCGCTCCTCGATATGTTCCTCCTCCTGTTTCCACTTCTCGAAATACTCTTTGATCTTTTCCGCCGACCCGGCGTTGAGCAGGATGTCCTTCTCGTAACGGCGCAGCCCGAGGATGTTGGCGCGCGCCCGTCCGGCGTGCTGAGCGATCACCCCGTCGCTGTCGAGACGCTGGTCGATCTCGAGGTCGATGCTCCTCATACCCAGATAGCCCGTTGCGGCGACTGCCATCATGAGCAGCAGCAACGCCCCGAACGCCAGACTTACCCGTGTTCCGATTTTCAAGTTTCCAAACATTGAGCCTCCCTTTTTGATTCCTGCCCGGAATGTCGAACTGCTCCGAATTAGGCGATACCGGCACGAGCCGGGGATTAAAGAAGTCGAATCAGCGCCCCGTCAAGGGAAATGGCAGGGGCTGGAGTGAAACAGTGAATGACTCTACTTATCGGTAAAAGGATGACAATAATTAGCACCAGGATCGTTTTTTTTGCGTAGGACGGTTTATTCCTCACTCTACCAGGCAGAATTTACCGGCATAGAACGCTCTTGGTACCCGAGTTTCGCGAGTTACTGAGCTTAGTAAATGCCGCTACAACCAAGATGGTTGAATTTTTGACCCAGGCCTCCCGGGTAGCTCACGAAACGTGGCTACATCCCCTTCCCACCATAGGTGAAATCGCTGGCGATGAAGACCAGCTGCACCGGGGGATACTTTCGTGATAACCGGGAACCAGTTGGGAAAACTCCCCCGGGTAGGCTCCGTTTTCCACCCGGAACCGTTCACAAGCGTCGATGATGCGTATGGCACGGTTTTGTGCGATCTTGTCATTGACCTCGGCCGCCGCGATGACGATGCAGACCACGTAGGCGTAGATTGCCGCCTTGGCACGTCTGTCTCTGAACCCCTGTGCGCCATTTATTGAGACGCCGCTGCCGCCGCGGCTTGGCACTGGTTCAGCTTTTTTGCGGTCCTCACCCAGAGCGGTATAATTAAAGAGGTTAAGCTAACAGCGCACCGATCCCGATGTGCCTAGCTACCGACGAGGGTGCAGTGTCTTCATCAGCAACCGCCCATAGTACAACGCAAGATCCAGCCCACACCAGGATGCTTCAGGCCATTCCGCTTTTCTCCTCCCTGGACCCGGCGAAGTTCGGCGAATTGATCAACCGGATTGTAACCAAGCGCTTTCATAAGAACCAGGTGGTACTACTGGAAGAGGAGACGGCGAGTTTCATCTACGTTGTCTACAGCGGTAAAGTCAGGGTGGTTAATCAAGGATTCGCCGGAGGCGAACAGATCCTTGCCATCCATAAACGAGGGGATATCTTTGGTGAAATTGCGCTTTTGGATGCCAAGACCGTCCCAGCTACCGTCATTGCGATGGAAGAGGTAGAGGTTGGCCTTATTTCTCGGGAAACCTTCCAGAAGTTGTTCCTAACTACCGAGAAGGCGCTGCTTCAACTCATCGCAATCCTTTGCCAGCGCTTGCGGGAGACCCAACTGATAATGAAGGTGAGTGCGCTTCCTGACGCCGAACTGAGGCTGCGCTCAATATTGAATCACCTGAGCCTGTTGCACGGCGTGAGGGACGACCGCGGCCTGGTGATTGCCCTGAGACTAACCCACAAGGAACTTGCCGGCTATGCCTCCGTGTGCCGGGAGACTGTCACCCGGCTGCTGCAGCGCATGACCGTGGCTGGCGAACTGGAAATGTTGGATAATCACACCATTTTACTCAAGCGCAGCTTCATTGAGAAACAAAAGCTCCTCTGAATATCTCCTGTGACTTTCACCTCATGTATAACGTAGGAGCTTGTACTATAAAGCAAAATGTCACTCCATTGCCAAAAATCACGCCGGCAGTTAGACTTAACCAATTGAAGTTACAGCATGAGTCTATTTGACATACTTTATTCAGGTACTAAAAAGATTATACAGTTATTCCATTCCGAGGAGGTTTGCAAATGAGGACGGCAGCGATTTGTGTTGTTGCAGCATTGGTGATGTCCAGCAGTATGACCGTTTTAGCCATGGAAGGTATGGACAAAAATGAGTGTCTGACCATGTCGATGAACTGCAAAGGCGAAGTGGACAGCATTCAGCAGAAGATGAAAAAACTCAATGCAGAGATCAAAAAAGGGAAAAAGGTCTACACCGCCGAGGAACTGAAGGCGCTCAACCTAAAGCTGAAAGAGGCTAATGCAATGCTGGACGGAATGTTGAAACCGGGCAAGTAGTGGACTCTGGCTCAGGAATAGAAGCATAAGAATATAACGGCAGCATTGCGGAATTCGGGCACCCTGTTCCAACGAGCGCTGCAAGCTGCCGTCAGTTTTTCCGACGAGGGCCGGGAGGTTGTGCACTTCCGGTTCTCAATCTGCAAGGCACCCAGTGCATTGGCCTGTTTGCTTATCCCGGCTGCCAATGCGCGGCATCCCTCCTTAAAGTCCGTGAATATTCCAATACAGCCCCTCCTTGCCAGCTCGCTTGAGAAGAATATTGGCTAATTGCACTCCTGCATCAGGCACTGAATCGAAGAATATGCCACTCTCTATGTGGAATAGTCTCTAGGTCCCCATGCCGGCCCAAACACAAGGCATGCAAGTTCAGACACTTAAGTGTTGGCATGGCATATGCTCTTAGTAAGATAGAAATTACGGCCTGATCTGCAAATCCCAAATCAAGGCTGACACGCGGCGCTTAATTCTGGTTCACAGTCACGCAGCACAAACTACACAATGGAGAAAGCGAACATGAAAAAGAATCTGATTACCCTGATTGCACTAGCACTCTTCGCAGTTGCGTCCCCGGTATTGGCTGAAGACATGAAGATGGACGGAATGAAGATGGATGGCATGAAGATGGACGGCATGAAGATGGACGGAATGAAGATGGATGGCATGAAAATGGAGCATGGCGCTTCCCACCAGGATATGGATGAGCAGTGCGCCAAGGAGTGCGCCATGCTCCTGAAGAACTGTGCTCAAGAGGCCGACAGCATCCAGGCAGAGATCAAAAAGCTGCAGGTTCAGATCGGTAAGAAAGGGGCGGACACCTACACGCTCGAAGAACTCAAGACACTCAACGCCAAGCTGAAAGAAACCAACGCGACTCTCCGTAGCCTTCAAAAACCCGGCAAATAGACCGGCTGGTGGCAACCCTACCGGACAGCACCCCCGGGCAAAGTTCCAGAAATTAAATACGCAGGCCAAAGGTGCGGAGCGATTCCACCCCTTCGGCCTACCCTCAAGCGCAGCGTCATCGAAAAACAAAAGCTCCCCTGCCTCACTTCGTTCCGCCCGAGCCCGGCGAGCGGGTGGTAAAGACTGTCATAGGTTGCGGTTGGTTGTGACATTGAACAGTACCCTCCGCGGGCCTGGTATCATTACGCTAGGAACCAATTGAGGTATGGCACACCAATCAGCAATAAGCCTGAGAGAAAGAGGATTCCGAAGATGGCACCCAGGCGCCAGAAGTCGAGACGGCTTATGTATCCGCCTCCGTAGTAGATCGCGCTCGGGCCGCTGGCGAAGGGCGTCAGCATGCAACTGATACCCGAGGTGTAACAAAGCAGCATGGCAACCAGTTTCAACGGCATGTTGGGAACCAGGATTACCGCAGTCAGAAATACCGGCAACAAGGCTGTGGCATGGGCGGTAAGGCTGGCGAACATGTAGTGAACCAGATAGTAGACTGCCACCATGAGTATCACTATCATCATGATGGGCAACCCCTTCATTAATCCCGAAGTCGCAGTGGCAAACCATTTGAGAAATCCAGTTTCCTTGAGACCATCCGCCAGAGCTACCAGCGTGCCGAACCAGATCAGCATGTTCCAGGCCTGACGATATTCGAGCAGGTCTTCCCAACTGATGATGCGGGTGAGGATCATGAGCACGAGAACCGTTATGGCAATCATGGTCGAATCGAGCCAGGCCCCGGCGAAGATCCAGAGTATCAGCGCCACAAAGGCGAGAGCCGCCATCATGAGCTCTTTCCGGGTGATTTTCCCCATGGCGGATAATTTTTCCGCAGCCCAGGTGTCTGCGCCTACGCTGACTTTGATCTCCGGCGGATAGATCCAGTAGGTCAGGAGGGGCACCAGGAGGAAGAGCAGAAATCCTAAAGGGAAGATGCCGAGAAACCATTCGCGCCAGGTGATGCTGATCTTGAGGACCTTGGCAACCAGTTCCAGACCCAGCAGATTGGGGGCGTTGGCCGTCAGGAAAAGCGTGCTGGTGACGGCGCAGGTCGCCATACCGGTCCACATCAGATAGGCTCCCATCTTGCGGGAGGTAGCGCCGGGGAAGGAGTCGAATATTTCCGGTATGTTCTTGATGATGGGATAAATCGTTCCGCCGCTGCGCGCTGTATTGGAGGGCATGAAGGGGGCAAGGCAGAATTCCGACAGGGCAACTGCATAGCCCAGGCCGAGGGTCCGTTTCCCGAGGATCCTCACCAGGTTCAGGGCGATACGCTTTCCCAGCCCGCTTTTCTCATAGCCCAGACCAAACATATACGCCACGAAAATGAGCCAGACGGTGGAGTTGGAAAATCCCGAGAGCGCCCACTTGACCGAGTCGGCAGGTTTGTTGCCAATCAACTGGAGGATTGCCGTTGCCGAGATGCCCATGAGGCCGATGAGGGATCCCGGTAGCGGTTCAAGAATGAGCCCGACGATAACAGACGCAAATATTGCAAAATAATACCAGGCGAACGGCTTCAGCCCATGTGGCACCGGGATGGCCAGGAGCACCAGCCATACCACCAGGGGTATCATCATAGTGACGAGCTTATTCTTGTTCATGGCCTCTGCCCCCTTTATTTAATGAAGCGTACCTGGCTGTTGATTTCAGCTACGAGCGGAGCCTTCTTCGCGTTGAACTTGACCTTGTTTACCTCGAAGAGGTTGTTACCTTCGGTGTCGATGGAGATGATCAGCGGACCGAACTGCTTTACCCGGCAGACCCACATCGCCTCGGGCATGCCCAGTTCCAACCACTCTACCCTTTCTATCTCCTCCACCTCGCTCGCGGCCAGCACGGCACAGCCTCCCGGAAACACCGCATGCACCGCTTTGTAGGTTTTGCACCCCTCCTCGGTATTGGGGCCCATGCCGCCCTTGCCGATGATCAGCTTGACCCCCGTCTCCTTGATAAACTCCTTTTCGTGCTTCTCCATACGCATGCTGGTGGTGGGGCCGATGGAGATCATCTTCCACCCCTCGCCGTCCTTCGCCACGATCGGACCGGCATGGAAGATCGCCAGTCCCTGAAGGTCAACCGGCAGTTTCCTGCCCAACTCGACCAGCCTGCGATGCGGCATGTCCCGGCAGGTAATCAGATAGCCGTCCAGGTAGACGATGTCGCCCGCTCGCAGCCCCTCAATATCCTCGTTCTTGATCGGCGTGGTTAATGTCTTGTTCACAGCGTGGCCCCCTTATGCGAGATGATTTCGTAGGACATGTCTTCATTGATGCGGATCGTGCCACGACGGTGCGCCCAGCAGCCGATGGAGATGGCGACGCTGATGGTGGACGGGTGCCGTGCGGCGGTTTCGATATGCACGCCCATGACGGAGTTTTTGCCTGAAATGCCCTGGGGTCCCAGTCCGATTTCGTTGAGTCCCTTTTCCAGCAGGAGCTCCATTTCGGC
>TBL_comb47_HYPODRAFT_10008532_pt1 | contig 10446 bp, 8 predicted proteins | sample TroBogypolimnion_40_FD_10682 | JGI IMG/M metagenome (IMG submission 10682)
CTTTATCCTTTGTAGGAACTCCCGTTAAGAGTGGATAAAAATTAGTGGGTGATAAGCTTTGACTCAACTCACCTGTTGCCAAATCTTTGTTCAAATATATTCCAGTTTTATTATCCCAAAGAGTTTCTAAATTCTTAGAATACTTTCTTATTCTAATATCAAGTTCTTCTTTAATATCATTTCTACCCAACTCTTTTGCTATAAGTGATAAGTTTTTACAATCCCAGATATACATACTCAATAAGCCAACATCAGCGAGCAATAACTTATGTTTAGTGGAATCAAAAACTGCATTGTCGTACATTGGAGAGTTATCAAGACCGGATTCCCACATGGCTGCTTGTTTCTTGCCAACTTCCTGGCTTAACCATTTAGGTATATCGCCTGTATTGTATAAATCGGAACCCCAACACATATACCCATCAACATCACGGTTTTTCTCCCACCATCGGTTCCATGATAATAGTTCATCAAACACTTCTTGAAGAAACCATTTTTCGGGATAGTTTTGATATATTTTCCAAATAACGAATGAACCAACAGGAGGTTGCGACCGATCTTCGCTATTGCATAAACCAGCACCAAAATTAGGTATAAAGCCACTCTTAGTTATCTCTTTTGTAATAGCAATAGCATTAGAATAAGCTAATTCTTTGTTATCAAAAGAGAACATAAAAGAAGCAAAGTAGGTATCCCAATCAAACAACACCCAACCTCCCCAACCGCAGTTCCATATTCGGCTAACCGGTGCAATTACCCTTTTATGTGTAGGCTCGTATATAACGTCCCATGCTAATACTGTTTGCATTGCATCATATAATGTACTGTCGGCTCCAAATCTTTCCTTTTCTGCTTTTTGTTTGTTTTCCGCCTTCGAAATAAAGGCTTCAATCTCACCTGAACTCTTTTTCTTATTTGAAGAAATAAATACTTTTCCTGCTAAAGAACATTTCATTAAGGTATCACACAATTCTATTTTATCAGAAGTTTTTATATAAAGAGTCTTAATAGAATTCTTATTTATAAAGCTGAAATTAGAAGGGTTGATTTGTACTTGACCTTTGCCACCCCATAATATATTCGGCTTAATGAGTAAATAGTTGTTTTCTTCTTTATTTAATGGAGTAATTATAAGTGCAAACTCCTGTCCGTTAGTTGCACTCTGAACTATTACCTTTATATTATTCCACGAAACAGTTTGCTCCGTATACGAACCATCATAAGAATGAGGCCCGGGTGTTACAATTTCTTCACCAATTCCTCTGCGACCTATCAATGCTTCTTTTAGAATAGCACCTGACTTTTTATCCTGAAGCATTAAATCAATAGAATAATATTCGGGTAACAAAACAAAGGATAGAACACTGCGGGTATTCCATGTATTCCAACCCTTAGCAAGCCGGCTGTTCAACTTTGATTTCTCTTCAGTTTTCTTCGGTATTTTGCTGGTTGAAGAACTTAAAAGAATAACTATACAACAACTTATCAGAATCAAAAATATTCTTTTCATAGTGTAATTATATTCTGCAAATGTAGTTATAATTATCACACCTTAATATTTAATTAAAACTTTATCTTAGAATTTAGGTTTATTATTCTAAAACAGAAACAATAGTACAATGAATATCGAACAAATCTTTTTAAATAATAAAGTATGGATTGAGCAAAAGCTTAAAATTGATGCAGCTTATTTTGAGAACTTATCCAAAGGACAAAATCCTAAATTATTATATATCGGTTGTTCCGACAGTAGAGTAACTGCCGAGGAATTGATGGGTGTGCAGCCCGGCGAAGTATTTGTGTATCGCAATATTGCAAACATGATTCCTAATACTGATTTAAGTGCGATGTCGGTTATAAATTATGCAGTTACGCATCTAAAGGTTGATAATATTGTAGTTTGTGGACATTATTATTGCAATGGTGTTAAGGCGGCTATGCAATCTGCTGATCTAGGCATATTAAATCCTTGGCTCAGGAATATTCGTGATGTATATCGTTTGCATAAGCCCGAACTTGATGCATTGCAGAGCGAAGAGGAAAAGTATAAACGCCTTGTTGAGTTAAATGTACAGGAACAATGTTTTAATGTTATCAAAACGCCCGACGTTCAAAAGGCATATAAAGAGCGTAAATTAACTGTTCATGGTTGGGTTTTTGATGTGCATAGTGGTAATCTTATTGATTTAAAGATTAATTTTGGTAAGATACTCGAAGAGATTATGGAGATTTATCGGATTATCTAAAATAAAAATGATTAGGTTCAAAGACTTCTTCTTGGATGTCTTAAATAGCTTCGTTATGGGCTGGATATTTTTAAATTGGATTTAAAACATCTCCACTCTTTCCATAAAACTTCAGAGAGTTATATATATTTATTTAAATTAAGAAATTATTTTTGATTTCTTTTTTAACCACCAATATAATAAATATAAAATGGAGGGGAGCAAGAATATCAAAAGCACAGGTGAGTATCTGGACTCTGGATTAGTACTAAGTGCGACCATTATATTAAAGACAATAATGCTTATAAAAGAAATTAAACCTCCTGTTGCAGGTTTCCAAATAGCTAATATAAGTGCAGCCAGCCCTATTCCCCATATTACAAAACCTATTATTGTGCCAGTTTTCAAGCCATTAGCATCCCCATTATTAGGCTTCATGAGTCCCTCTATCAGGTAGCCGATACCAAAGAGCAAAACAAATGTGGTCATTAATGTTCCGATAATGATAGCTGTCCAGCGAATGGTGTTGATCAATTTTGTGTTTCCCATTATTTAAATTTTTAATTTACTTACTCGTATTGGCTTTTGAGTACTGCCCCGTTTATTTTAATGGTTTCTGAACTCCATTTTTATTTGTAATTACTTAAAAAATAAACATTGCAAATAAAAATTTGTTCGTAATAAAGCTATTTTTATAAATTAATATAAAATTTGGTAGGTACTATTATAAATCATACACCTTGAAATTATTACCCTTTACATATATTATTTGTTACTATGCTGAGTGTTTTAAAACACTTTCCTTTTAGCCTTATATTGTTTATTTAATATTTCTTTATCTGTTAAGCTAGGCACCTCGGCTTTTCGACAAGCTCAAGGACCTTGTATGTGTGATTGAGCTTAGGTTGTTGAGCTTGCCGAAGGGAGATTATTAACAGCAACTTTACTTTAAAATCAAATCACTACTTACCTTGTAACAATAGATTTGCCAGCTTTATAAGGCTTCATATCAGCACATTATTTTCTGAAGCTTAAACAGTATGCGATATAGTTTGAACTGTAAGCGTTATAGTTTAAACTGTAAGCGTTATAGTTTAAACTGTAAGCGTTATAGTTTAAACTGTAAGCGTTGTAGTTTAAACTGTAAGCGTTGTAGTTTAAACTGTATGCGTTGTAGTTTAAACTGTATGCGTTGTAGTTTAAACAGTATGCGATATAGTTTAAACAGTATGCGTTGTCGTTTAAACTGTAAGCGATGTCGTTTAAACTGTAAGCGATGTGTACGAATTTACAAACAATACAAACAAATATATTTTTGATTAATAAGAAATAACGTGATGATTGTTAGCCTTTACGCCAAATTTATTTATAAGGATATACACGACATCTCGTCATGCCGAGATACAGTAAATGTCGTGCTTAATTATAAAGATGGAAACAATTAATAATGTAATAAAAAAACCGTTAAGTCGGAAATCGGGGAATTAATTACGAATTACGAATTACGAATTACGTCAAATCAACAAATCGCAAAATCACCAAAATCGCCAAATCGCCAAATACCTTTCAGGATGGGAAACCTGTCAGGAATTATTTTTATTATGATTCATTATTATTTTTAATATCAAAACCTAATTTACATAGCTCTTTAAAGTAACCAGGGAAAGATTTAACTACAACATCAGGATCGTTGAGTTCAATATTGTTTTGGAGCAAAGCTAAAGGAGCAAAACACATTGCCATGCGATGGTCGTTATAGGTTTGGATAGGTTCGTGTATTTTAATCTTAGATTTATAAATCCATAACACATTGTCCTCTTCTACCATCGTTTCAACTCCCATCTTGCTTAATTCAATATACAAAGCAGTAAGTCTATCCGATTCTTTTATTTTTAGATTTTTAAGACCTCTAAGCTCAGATAAAATACCTAATGCAGCACATGTAACCGCAACTGCCGGAACCAAATCGGGGCAATTACTGAAATCATACTTAAACTTATCAACAGTAAAGCCGTTTTTAGTCAAACGAACTCCGTTTTCTTCAAATACAGTATCAACACCAAAAGATTTAAAGATATCAGCTACTACAGAATCACCCTGAAAGCTTTCTTTATATAGATCTTTTAAAAACAAAGTGGCATCATCAGCCATAGCAACTATTTGATAGAAATAGGAAGCAGCACTCCAATCGGCCTCCACAGTATAATTATCGGCAAATGGAAGGTAATTTTGTTTACGCACCGTAATAATAGTATCATGCCATGTATGTTGAACATTAAATTGTTGCATTATTTTTAATGTCATATCAATATAAGGTCTGGAAACTATATTACCCTTAATATATAGCTTAATACCATCGGGCAACAAAGGTGCTATAAGCAACAAAGCCGATATAAACTGACTGCTAAGATTAGCATCAACACAGATATCATTATCCTTATACTTTAATTCGCCTATTTGTAAAGGAGGGAAACCATGTGTTTCTAAATACTTAATATCAGCACCCAAACTAAGCAAAGCATTAACGAGCGCATGGATAGGACGCTGTTGCATACGATTATCTCCCGTAAGGATATAACTACCTTTGCATATAGAAAGATAAGCCGTAAGAAACCTAAAGACAGTGCCGGCATTTTTAGTATTAATAATCTTTGGAGAAGTATCGTTTGCCTGATTATGGATGCTATCAAGTAAAGTTACTAATAGTTGCGAATCGTCAGCATTGGAGATATTTGAGATATTGAACTTATTATTACAAATTGATTGTACAATCAACACCCTATTACAAATGCTTTTGGAAGAAGGTAAAGTAACATCCCCCTTAAAAGCTTTGTTGGTGACATTAAGAATAATAGATTGAGATTGATTATACATATTGAAGGTAATATTCAAGACTTTTAGTAATATGTTTTACATCAACATAATTATTAAAAGTAGCTTCACCAATATCGCGCAAAAGCGTAAAGTTAAGCATTCCTTCCTTGTTCTTTTTATCCTGTTTCATAATTTCCAATATAAGATGAATATCTTTTTTGGGGAAAGGATAGGTTTTAAAATTCAAAAACAAATAGGAACATATTTCATTAGCCTGAAAATTATCAACTTTATTTATTATTACAGACAAATAAGTTTCGCAAACCATACCAATAACAATGGCTTCACCATGCATTAAGCGGCGGTCACCATTAGTCATTGAATAACTCTCGATAGCATGCCCAATAGTATGACCAAAATTAAGTAGTTTGCGAACACCTTTTTCAAAAGGATCATTCTTAACAATCTTATGTTTAATTTTAATATTCTTAATAATAAGGTCTTCCCAATCAGTATTACTATCAAAAATAGTTTTCCTAAGTTTTTTCCAAAGGATTTTATCGGCAATTAATGAATGTTTAATAACTTCGGCTATACCATTCATTAATTGTTCTTTTGAAAGCGTAGATAAGAAAATAGTATCAATAACAACAGCTTTGGGAGTTGCAAAGGTCCCTATCTGATTTTTATAATTCAATAAATCGATGCCGGTTTTGCCTCCTACAGAAGCATCTACCATAGCTAACAAAGTAGTAGGTATGTTAATAAAAGGAATCCCTCTCTTAAAAGTAGATGCTGCAAAAGCACCCATATCAGTGATAACTCCCCCACCTAGATTGATAATAAGCGCATTTCTATCCAGATTAATTTCAGATAAACTCTTCCATATTTCTATCGTTGAATAAATATTTTTGTTAAGTTCACCACTCGAAACCTCTACAATAATAGCCTCTGATAAACGAGGTATATTGTTTAATAAGGTAGGTAAACAATAATTATAAGTATTATTATCGACGATAATTACAATATTTGAAAAGGAATTAAATAATTCGTCATCATTTGCAAACTCCTTTAAAATAGAAGTTCCAGCATATAATTGGACTGTATCGTTTATTATTTTTTTTACTTGATTCATACTTTACAAAATTAACAAAACTTTAAGAATAATAAATGAAATATTTAGTAAATTTGCAGAATATTTAATAATTAAGATTTATTTAATGTTTGAAAACACCAAAATAGCCTTTGCCTCAAAGACTACAAAGGAATTAAAGAGCGCTCATTTTCTTTTTAATACTATAAAAAACCCCGTATTGGTTAAAATAGGAGAGAAACTCCTAAGCTTTGCATTAAAAACACATTTACCAATTAGCTGGATAGTTAAACCTACTATATTTAAACATTTCTGCGGAGGCGAAAACATCAATGAATGTAATAATGTTATAAATAAACTGTGGGAATATAAAATTGGCACTATTCTTGATTATTCTGCCGAAGGAAATAATAATGAAGAGAATTTTCATAAGGTGATGCTTCAAATATTAGATGTAATTGAAAGATCAAAAGATGATGTTAAGATTCCATTTGCTGTTTTTAAAACTACAGGATTAGCAAGACTTGAATTATTAGAAAAGATAAACTCAAAACAAGAATTAACTGAAAAAGAGAAAGAAGAATATGATAGAATAAAATTACGTATTGATACCTTATGTAATAGAGCTTATAAATATAAATTGCCTATTTTTATTGATGCTGAAGAAAGTTGGATACAAGACCCGATAGATGCTATTACTACTGAAATGATGCTGAAATATAATAAGGAAAAAGCAATAGTGTATAACACTCTTCAAATGTATCGTCATGATAGAATCAGCTTTTTAAATGAATTGATAAGTAAAGCAAAAGAAAACAACTTTTATATAGGATTAAAACTTGTAAGGGGTGCTTATATGGAGAAAGAAAGAGAAAGAGCCATAGAAATGGGTTACCCCTCTCCTATTCATGTTGATAAAGTTTCGACAGATAAAGACTATGATAAAGCAATAAAAATTTGTGTGGACAATAATGATTTGATTAGTGTTTGCGTTGGGACTCATAACGAAGAAAGTGCTTTATATTTCACTCAATTAATCAATGAAAGGAATCTTGATAAACAATCATCAAAATTTTATTTTGCACAGTTATTAGGCATGAGCGATCATATAAGTTACAATCTATCTAATCAGGGATACAATGTAACTAAGTATGTTCCATTTGGTCCGGTTAAATCGGTATTACCCTATTTAATAAGAAGAGCTCAGGAAAATACATCGATTGCAAACCAAACAACAAGAGAACTTAATTTAATTAACAAAGAATTGTTAAGAAGAAAAGTAAAATAACTCAAAAAACGTTTTTAAAATCACAAATATTAATTACTTTTGCATACTTAATTTATGATATCAAACAATTTATTAATGATTAAAAATCAAAGTATTAATTTAGTAATGATCTTATCAATTTTTACATTATTTTCATGTAAGGAACAACAAGCAATTACTAATGGTGACAACCAAGTTAATGTACCAAAAAGATCAGCAAAAGCATTAGCTCCTGTTATCATTTATAAGACAAATGGAGATTTTTATAATTATGTTCCTATTATAATGAATGATACTAAATCGGAGATAGTATCCTATCCTGACGTTAAAGACGTGTTTTACAAAGGACAATTAGCTTACCCTACTAAATTAGAAAATAATTACCTTTTGGATAATAGAGGAATAAGTAAAAACGTTGTATTCTTAAAATACACTTACAAAGAATATAGCAGTTTAAAAGTAACTCCAGATAAAGACATTCTATTAAAAATGATACTTGAAAAGAATCCTTTAACTGAAATCTATTCTTGTGATAAGTTTTCAAAGACAGATATTGAAGGTATAAATAAATTTATTAGTCAAGGGTTACCAGGTGTTTGCAAAAATATTAAATAATAATAATAACAAATCATATATCAAAAATTTAATTAAAAAAATGAGAACAAAATCTACATTTCTTTTTTCATTACTAACAGTCTTGATGCTTGTATCACAAATATCAAGAGCTGAATTAGTACCTATTGAAAAGGCAAGACTTGTCGCAAAGAATTTCTATTATGAAAGAGTTAGACTTGTTAAAAATGCTGTCAATTTTCAGGACATTGTTTTTGATAAAGAAGAAATCATAACAGACAATTCTTTACCTGCAGTTTATGTTTTTAGAGTTAGTAATAACAATGGAAGTTTGATGATTTCAGCTGAATCAACTACCTATCCTATTTTATTCTTTACTTTTGAAAACAATTTTTCATTAGATAATGTAACACCAACTTTAGCTTACTTTATTTCACATTTTAAAAGTCAAATTACTGAAGCAAGAGTAAATAGTTTACCATCAGATGAAGAGATTGATAATACATGGGCACAGTATTCAAATACTATCCCAAAAAAATCAACAACTGATATAACTACTGTTGGTCCACTATTAGCTACAACATGGGATCAAAGTTGTTATTACAATGCTTTATGTCCTACAGATAACGACCCAAGCTATTGCAATCACATGCCAACAGGTTGCGTTGCAACAGCTATGTCACAACTAATGAAATACTGGGCATGGCCTGCTCAAGGTGTAGGTTCACACACTAATTCAAGCAATTCGGCTTTATCAGCAAATTTTGGAACAACAACATATAGTTGGGCATCAATGCCCGCAAATGTTACAGCTGCTAATTCAGCAGTTGCTACATTAATGGTTCATGCAGGAATTTCTGTTGATATGCAATATGGTTCAGGTGGATCAGCAGCATCTTTATATGATGCAGCTAATGCTTTAAAAAACTATTTTAAATATTCAACTACTACAACTTATCTATTAAAATCAAGTACTACTAATGTATTATGGGATATTAAAATCAGAGCTTGTTTAATTGATAAAAAACCTGTGTTATATGGTGGTGATGATCCAACAAATGGAGGACATGCATTTGTTATAGATGGTTTTCAATACCCTAATTATTACCATATAAATTTAGGTTGGGGAGGAAGTGATAATGCATATTATTATTTAAATAGTATTAATACATCCGGTGGTAATTGGAATAATAGCCAGGATGCAGTTATCAATGCATATCCTGTAAACATCGCAGGTAATCCATTAGGAATTAACGAAGGTGACATTTCTAATTCAGTGAATCTTCTTCCTAATCCTAACAATGGTAATTTCTCACTAATAATAAACAATGAATATAAAGGTTCTGTATCGGTTAAAATATTTGATATTACTTCACGTTTAATTGATCAAAGAATCGTAAATAAAAACATTGATATTATTACAGAAAATATCAATTTATCAAATTTAAATAAAGGGCTTTACTTTATCTCTATTGAGAATGATAATAGCAAAGTTACTAAGAAATTTATTGTTGAATAATTAAATCTTAATAAAAATGAAAAAAACAATCTTAATATCAAGTATATTTTGTCTTTTTGTAATCATTAGTAGTTGTAAAAAAGACACTACAACTCCTACTCCAACAACATCAGGAAAAATAAGTATTACAATGACTAAACTGTCTACTGAAACAGGAACTGTTAATTGTGCTGGTTTAAAAGTTGAAGTCCATTTAAAAGCTACCTATGATGCTAAAGTAACATCAACTACTTCTGTTGGGTCAGCAACTTCAGCTACAGCTTCTTTTACTGGCTTAGCTAAAAACAAATATTATATTATGGCTTGGAAAGATAATGACAACAGTAATAGTTACACAGCAGGTGATTATTTTGGATATGTTGAAACACCAACTGTAATAAATGGAGGCGAAGTATTAAATTATAATATACAAATGTATATTTTAAAAAACTAAGTATATATTATTAATTAGTATCAAACAAAAACAATAGTCAAAATTATAATGAAACGAGTATTTTTAATCTTAATTATCCTTTTAATAGGAGTAAATACATGGGCAAAAGTTGTTAATATTGATAAAGCTCGTGTAGTAGCAGTAAATTTTTATTTTGAAAGAGCTAATTCTATTAAGTCTATTTCAAAAGATGCAATTAAAACAACTAATGAAAAAGTAATTACTAATAATAATGATATTGTTTATTATATCTTTAATATAGGTGACAATGGGTTTATAATTATTTCTGCTGAAAGTAATGTTACACCAATATTAGCTTATTCTTTAGAAAAAGGTTTTCCGGTTAATACAAATGTACCAGCTTTAAATTGGATCCTCAGTTCATACAAAAATGAAATAACTAATAGTAGAGCAAACCATATTCAAGCTTCTGATAATATTAAAAAACTATGGGAGATATATTCTTCAAATACTAAAAGCACTACATCTGTAGAACAGGTTTTACCTATGTTAGGAAGTATT
>TBL_comb47_HYPODRAFT_10008533_pt1 | contig 10445 bp, 9 predicted proteins | sample TroBogypolimnion_40_FD_10682 | JGI IMG/M metagenome (IMG submission 10682)
TTAACATCGGTGTAGCGAATGCCGACATAAGGAGAAGCAATCCAACTGCCTTGCATCTCAACGCCATAGCTACCAACAACAGACACTGCTTGGCTCATAAGGCTGGTAGACCCTGAACCTGCTTCAGATGTGCCTACCACTGCACGAGTCACCGTCATGTCTGAGTCGTTGTAACCAGCCGCCACTTTAACTTGCGCCCCTAAACCATCTTGTCTTGCTTGCCATACAGCAAATGCACCAAACAATGGGTTATGTTGTTTTAGGTTAATGCCAGTAGGTGTTGAAGAAGAAACACCTTGGTCTAAATAAGCGCCTACACGGACATTGTCATTCACACGGTAACCACCAATCACTAAAGCACCCGTGCTATCGCCTGTAGGCGTATTCGTGTTGGTGAAACGACCACCAGTAGAAATACATAGGCCATGTGCATCAAACAAAGAACAGTCATAGCTTAAGCCGTTGTTGATGATGGTGGTTTGGAGGTTGAAGGCGCCTTGCAAAGCTGAAGCAGTGCTGACTAAAGACTGTTGGGGGATTGAAAGTTTTTCCTCCCCAAAAAAGCGAAAAGCCCCGATGATCACACCGAGGCACAGACGCCGACCGGGCACTCCCAATCCACTTTCGAAGATTATAAACCGAATCTTCTCTAAACTGCAATACCTATGCATGAATAGTTTGAGTGCCCACCTAAGTCATTGATAATCTTGCAATAGTTTACTTTTCTTTACGAACGCCTTTAAACGGCTGTCCATCTGACTTAACATCCATAAATCGCCCGGTATTTGTATCGCGTTTGACCCAATTACCAGACGGGGTTTGAGTTTGAGAGCGCTCTTTCACAGCACCAATGCGATGTCCATCGCCTTTAGGTGGATTTGTTGCCATCTTAAGTCTCCTTAAAAAATAATGTCCTTTATTATTTGGAGTTGCATTTAAAAATATTGGCTTAAGCCTAATTCGACAACTACAACTTTCTACTTGGGTATCTTTGGTCTAGCTTGCAATTTATGGTGTATAAACTTGCAGCTTATGCTGTCAAACTTGCAACTTATGGTGTATCCCACAACTTCCATTACATCACCATAAGTTTAAATGCTAGCCACATTTACTCTCGCCACAACTTAAACAAGTTAAGCAACCGTCCATCATAATCACGGCCTTTGTACTACACTTCAGGCAGACACTAGCCCCTTTAGGAAAGCCGTCCGTGTTCACTTCCTCACCTGAACTCGCTTGTTTTTCCATATATTCTGTGCGCTTTTCATCCACCAACTTTTGTTGATGTTGATCTAAACCTGGCTTTTTAAGCATGCCAATCTCTTGCAGATGTTGCTCTACCACTTCACCAATTTCAGCCACTAAACTCGGAATGAATTTACCACCTTTTTTGAAGTAGCCTCCACTAGGTTCAAAAACACTTTTGAGCTCTTCCACCAAGAATGTCACATCACCACCTTTGCGGAACACTGCTGACATCACGCGCGTCAGCGCAACTATCCACTGGAAATGCTCCATGTTTTTGGAGTTAATAAATATTTCAAAGGGCCGTCTATGCTCTTGCGGTGTGCCTTCATTCATCATCACATCATTAATTGTGATGTACAGTGCATGCTCAGTGACCGGAGTTTTAATTTTGTAGGTATTACCCACCAATTTATCTGGACGGCTTAGTGGCTCACCAATTTGGACCACCTTAGCAGCTTCTGCTTTTTGCTCTGCTACTTTGGCTGCTGCATCTATTTTATCTTGTTCATTCACCAGCGCGTAGCCGACGATTTTTTTCTCAATTTTAACTGCCATTTATATCCCCTTTATGCTGCGCTTCCATCTTTCTGGTAGCGCAGTCTCTGTCATATTGCATAGTCGATAAGCAATAATCTACTTAGAATTTTCCGTAATAACCTTCTTTAAGTGCATCATAAAGATTAGCGGCAGAGTGAATTTCACCATCGTATTCAATCTCTTCATTGCCCTTCACTTCAATCTCTCGACCATCTTCCAGCGTAAATTTATAAGTAGTGCTTTCCAAATCTTTCTCTGTCACTAATACACCTTGGAACGCTTCTGGATTAAATCTAAAGGTAGTACATCCCTTCAAACCTTTGTCATAGGCATAAACATAAATGTTTTTGAAATCTTCAAAATCATAATCAGTAGGCACATTAATAGTTTTTGAAATTGAGCTATCAATCCACTTTTGGGCTGCGGCCTGAATATCTACGTGCGCTTTGCTTGTATCGTTGAAGAGTCTAGAAAATAATCCGGCAATTTAGTTTCTTCGGTTTCACCAAACGGCATTGCTTTGGCGTTAATCAATTCACGGTAAGCCAATAACTCATATGAAAATACATCGACCTTCTCTTTTGATTTCTTACCTTCACGAATGACGTTACGTGCATAGTGGTGCGCAAATGAAGGTTCAATGCCGTTACTGGCATTATTAGCCAATGACAATGAAATCGTACCAGTTGGGGCAATTGAGCTGTGGTGCGTAAAACGTACGCCCTTACTAGCGATTTGATTTCGCAAACCTTCAGGAAATTGCTGCATGTAGCGGCTATATTTACCCAACAATACTTTACCTGCGATTTTACTTCCCACCTTAATACCGTCGGCTGCCATCTCTGGACGCTTAGCTAACATATCAGCCGTAACTTCAAACTTCTCATCCATAATCGGAGCAGGACCCTTCTCTTCAGCTAACTGTACGCCGATTTCCCATCCAACTTCCGCCATCACGCGCGTCACTTCATCAGTAAACTTCAATGATTCATCCTCGCCATACTTCATTTTCATCATAGTGAGTGCTGAGCCTAAACCCAAGTAACCCATTCCATGACGACGCTTACGAACAATCTCATCGCGTTGCTGTTGTAGCGGTAGTCCATTAATTTCAACAACGTTATCAAGCATACGTGTGAAAATAGCTACCACATCATGGTACTCATTCCAGTCGAAATAGGCTTCGTCAGTAAATGGTTTTTTCACAAAGCGCGTTAAATTCACAGATCCTAATAAGCATGCACCGTAAGGTGGTAAGGGCTGCTCACCGCATGGGTTAGTCGCACGAATATTTTCGCAAAACCAGTTATTATTCATTTCATTAACGCGATCAATCAAGATAAAACCTGGCTCAGCAAAATCGTATGTTGAGGACATAATCACATCCCACAAACGACGTGCCTTAATGGTTTTATACACACGGCAAGCTACCTTACCAGCATCCACACCCTCATTTTTAGTCAGGTATTTACCTTTGACTGGCCATTCGCGCCATACTACTTGACTCACGTCATTGACATTTAGACCATCAATAATGGCTTCTTTTTCAGTCACCGGGAAAGCCAACTTCCACTCAGTATCAGCCTTCACCGCTTCCATAAACTCTTTAGTAATGAGGCACGATAAGTTAAATTGGCGTAAACGGCCATTTTCACGTTTGGCTTTAATAAAGTCCATCACGTCAGGATGCGCAATATCAAAAGTTGCCATCTGCGCGCCACGACGGCCGCCAGCACTAGAAACGGTAAAGCACATCTTGTCGTANATATCCATAAAAGATAATGGACCGCTCGTGTAGGCACCCGCGCCCGCGACAAACGCACCTTTAGGGCGCAAGGTTGAGAATTCGTAACCGATACCNCAGCCAGCTTTAAGCGTTAATCCTGCTTCATGCACCTTGCCAAGGATATTNTCCATGCTATCTTCAACCACACCAGACACTGTGCAATTAATAGTGGAGGTCGCTGGCTTATGCTCCAAAGCNCCTGCATTTGAAGTAATACGGCCTGCAGGAATNGCGCCGCGGCGTAAAGCCCACAAAAATTTCTCATGCCATTCAGGACGTTTTTCCTCAACCTCAACATCGGCCAATGCACGTGCTACACGTGAATAGGTAGCATCAATATCAGCATCAATATTGTCCCCTTGCTTAGATTTAAGGCGATATTTTTTATCCCAAATATCAACCGAAACTGGCTGCATAGCAATTTCTTTATCAATGCTCATATTCTCAGCATTCGATTTTTTTGTGGTTTCAACGGCTTTAAGCATTTCTTCAAACTCCCTTATTATTAGATCNCAACTCAACTTAAGAATATGCTTAAGGAGCACCAAGTTAAGTCTATATTTTGTTTCATTATTTAGCATCTACATTTGCTTAACTTAGATTTGATCAACAATATGATTAAACCTAAAAACCACAACATATTGTGTTTTTTTAGTAATTTAATCATATTGTAGGGGTAGGTCAAGGTATTTATCTAAAATAAAATATAAATAATTCACATGATTTTGCTTGCATATTTAAGGCTCCTTGCCAGCATTGGATTACATCCTATTTACATTTAATAATGAGCATTACCTTCTCAAAATATTTGTGCGAAAATAACAACATGACAAGAAATGTTTATTCCTTCCTACTCTATTTAATGCTGCCATTCACGCTGCTTAAATTATTATGGCGGTCACGCAACCAACCAGAGTATTTGCAACACTGGGGTGAGCGTTATGGTTTTTACCGTATCAAAAATCAGCATCCAGTAATTTGGCTTCACTGTGTCTCAGTGGGAGAAACCAGAGCTGCTTCGCCGTTAGTTCAGGCTTTATGCCACCACTACCCCAAACATCAAATTCTACTCACGCACACTACGCCCACAGGACGGGCAACAAGTGAACAGTTATTTGGCAACAGCATCATTAGAGTCTACCTCCCTTATGATGTGCCGTTTGCAGTCAATCGTTTTCTTAAACACTTTAAACCCACTATTGGCGTGTTGGTTGAAACCGAGCTTTGGTTTAATTTAATTGCCTGCTGTAAACAACAGAAGATCCCCTTACTCTTAGTCAACGGTCGCTTATCTCAACAGTCAGCTATTGGTTACAGGAAGCTAGGGAGCGTTGCGAAAATCGGTTTACAAAGCTTAAGTGCTATTGCAGCCCAAACCGAGTCTGATGCGGCACGTTTTGCGAATTTAGGCGCTGGCAGCATCATTAGCGTAATCGGCAATCTAAAATTTGACGTCATGCCGCCGGATAACGCAATCAATCTTGGCCAACAGCTTCGCAATACAATTGGTGCCCACCGCCCAATTTTTCTGGCAGCTAGCACCCGTGATGGGGAAGATGAGCTAATACTCGAGGCAGTGGCTCAGGCGAAAGTTCCCAACTTGCTTACCGTGATAGTGCCCCGACATCCGCAACGCTTTGATGAGGTGGCGACCTTATTAAAAAATAAACAGCTTAAATTTATACGGCGTTCGGATTTAACCGCAAAAGATTTGGATTGCGTGTCGGATAAAATATCGTATATTTTGGGTGACAGTATGGGTGAGATGTTTAACTACTACGCTGCTTGTGATGTGGCCTTTATTGGCGGGAGCTTATTACCACTAGGCGGCCAGAACTTGATTGAAGCCAGCGCGATGGGCAAGCCTGTCTTAGTCGGCCCCTACACTTTTAATTTTGAGCAGGCCACGGAGTTAGCAATAAGTGCTGGTGCAGCAATAAGAGTGCAAGATAGTCGTGATTTAGCGCGCGCCCTAAACCTGCTCTTTGCAGACCAAACACTTCAACAACGCATGGGTTCTGCTGCACTTCGCTTTAGTGAGTATAGTCGAGGCGCTACCCTTCGAACTATGGTGTTGATTGCTGCGTATATTAAAGATTAATTGTTAATATATAGAAATTAAACTAACGGATTAACTGACTAATTACTTTAAAGTTTTCGCCTTCAGCTCTACCCAACCACTCAAATACAATCGATTCTGTATTACTGATAATGCAACCAGCATCACGCATTCTGGCGATGGCATTAGCTTTATGCTCTGGGCTCCGTGAAATAATCGCATCTTCCACCACGAATACTTGCTTGCCCATGGCCAGCATATCTAGGGCTGTTTGTAATATACAAATATGGGCTTCCATACCTAAAAGCAACATCTGCGAACGATCACGTGTCAGTTGGCGACTAAATTTAGGTTCACCCATACAAGAAAAATTAAGTTTATCTATGACCTTAATATTAGGTAATGCGGCCAGCAACTCAGGCGCGCTATGACCCAAACCTTTGGCATATTGCTCGGTGAGTAAAACTGGCACATCAAGCAGATTAGCGGCTGCAACCAAAATCATACTATTTTTTATGAGGCTCTGCATTGCCTCTGGTACCATCACTGCGGCGAGTTTAGTTTGCACATCCACAATCACGAGTTGGCTTAAATGGGCTTTGGCCTTTAACGGGGTTTGAGGTGAATTACTAGGCATGATTAAACTCTTTGGGTTGATTAATATTTATCACGGCGACCTTAACGGCTCCTGAACTGCTCACAAAAATTTCTTGTCTTAACCTAGTGATATAGGAGAAAAATTTGACAATTGGATCAGTGCAACTAAAACGTAAACTGTGAACTTTTAGGGGCATGCTCTAGATAGGGCAAACAAGTTTCAAACAAGGTTTCATGTCTAAATGCCTCTTCGGCAACACGTAAAGTTAGCGTCGCATTCATAATAGGCATTTCTCCAGTCACTACGAACAAGCGGCCGCCAATATTCAGCATTCTTTCTGCTGCGACTGAACGTTGTTCCAGTGCCCCAGCGAAAACAATCACATCATAGGGCGCGGCATCAGCAAATCCGTTGACGCCGTCCGCTACATGCAAAGTGACATTATGGATTTTTTGTTTTTGTAGGTGCGCTTGGGCAAGAGCAGACAATTCAGGGTGAATTTCTAGCGCATGCACATGCTCGCCTAATGAAGCTAATAGCGCAGTTAAATATCCGCTACCAGTGCCGACTAACAATATCTTGTCAGTCTTTTTAACATCTAGCGCCTGTAGAATTCGGCCTTCAAGTTTTGGTGATAGCATGGTTTGTCCGAAGCCAATGGGTAATTCCACATCAGCAAATGCTAAGCCAACTTGTGACTCTGCCACAAAATTCTCACGTTTCACAGTATCAAACAACCCAAGTACCTTTGGATCCAATACCTCCCAGGTACGAATCTGCTGCTCTATCATATTAAATCTAGCTTCGGATTTGTTGAATTCAGAGGCGGGGTTTAGTTGTGTTGATGTCATGTTAATACTCTAGATTGTTATTAACTTCAATTATAGCCCAACTGTCAGTTTGTAAATCATGAATCAATGACTGTAGAAGCTAATCCCATTTTAGATAGGATTAACTTATCTACGATTCATTTCAAATGTTTTTGGGATTTCTAGTATTGGTCTTGCTATTACTTACATTGGAAGGTCATCGTTCGATAGCGCCAATTGGCATTCTCTGTTTTATCTAAAACAATGTAGTCATTGGGACACGTCTTTAAAGCTTTACTATAACAAGTACTCCAGTCCTCAGCGACATTGCTGCAACTAGTAAACATAATCTGCTTTATTGCATCCTTAACAATTACAGGCTGCTGATCACCATGCTCTAAACGAGCACATCCGCTTAATACAAACATTAAACTTATTATTAGTAATTTCATTGTATTACCTCATACTTAAATAGATAACAATATTCAATTGTACCTAATAAATTAGGTATAAATTTAATTAGCTAAAAGTGCTAGATTGAGTAGCTGTAACATTGAGATAATTTCTTATTTCATTGAAACGTCATCCTACTAACAATATCACTCAAGAATGAGCACTCATCAACTTTCTATATAAATATGATCAGGCGTTAACTCGTCTCGGTATCGCTGATATATCTCTTGATAAGCGAGTTCAATGTTCTGAGTAAATAGTTTTGAGTTGAATAACAATGAAGTTGGAATATTATTTAACAATTTATCCTTTATCTCCTTTAGCCATATTGGATTGGTTGCAAGTTCAATTGCCAATGACTCATATTCTTGTGCCGTTGTTGTTATCAACTCAGGCAATCCAACAGCATTTAAAAGACTAGCTGCCATTCTGCTTGCAAAAGATTCCCCCAGCTGCGTCAATACTGGCAATCCAACTCTTAGTGCATCGCTTGCCGTTGTTCCTGCATTATAGGGGAGCGTATCAAGAAAAAGATCTGCAATACGGTATCTTGCTAGATATTCTGGCAAAGGCAAATGTTTGGCAAAAATAAGTCTATTGGCATCAACTCCTCTAGAGATTGCCTCTTTTTTTAAGTTTTTTGTTGCTGTTTCATTAGCATCTAATAATAACAACACGCTATCATCTACCTCCTTCAAGATTCGCATCCAGCTATCAAAGGTAGTAGGTGTAATCTTGAAGATATTATTAAAGCAGCAAAAGATAAAAGCATTCTCGGGTAAGCCAACTTCTTCACGCGTAAATATCTTTTCTGAAACTTCAAGCTGACTATCATTTACTTGGTAGGATGGGAGGTAAACAATCTTCTCTGAATAGCATTCTTTTTTATCTTGAGGTATTAAAATTGGATCTGCTACTAAATAATCAATGTATTCAGCACACATTGTCCCTAGGTAGCCGATATAACTTATTTGAATGGGAGCGGCTCTCATCGCAAAAATACTCGACCTGGAATCTTGGGTAAAACCACCTAAATCTACCGCAATATCAATTTCCATCTCTCTCGCAAGCAAGGAAATTTCCACATCTGACTTTTCTCTAACATCAATAAATTGATCAAATGCTTTCTCTAGCCTTTGCCTCATAGAGTCTTGTGTATTAAACCCAAAAGAGAAAGCAATAATTTCAAATTGATCTCGATTGTGTAATCCAAATAATTCTGCCGTTAAATAGGAAACAGGATGATTGCGAAAATCTGCTGAAAAATATCCAATACGGATCTTTTGATGTTTTGGATACTTACTAATCTTCCCCAATGTATTACTTATAGGATGTTTGTCATTAATGTATGTTTCAGCAGCTTGCTTTTGTAATTCTGGATTATCTATCAGTGCTAAGGTAATAAATGGAATTGTTACTTTTTCTTGCTTAACGATCTTGTCTTTCAATTGATTGACTAAACTAGGAAAATTACCCCAATCACAAAGATGCATTTTTGTGTGTATCAAGACATCTAAAAGATAATCCATCTCAAGGTTGAGTTGGATTGCACGCTCATAACTAGCCAGTGCATCTTCATAGCGTTTTAATTCAGAAAAAGTTAAACCACGATTACTAAATGCTTCTGCATAATCGGGTTTAAGTTGGATTGCACGCTCATAACTAGCCAGTGCATCTTCATAGCGTTTTAATTCAGAAAAAGTTAAACCACGATTACTAAATGCTTCTGCATAATCGGGTTTAAGTTGGATTGCACGCTCATAGCTAGCCAGTGCATCTTCATAGCGTTCTAATTCAGCAAAAGTTAAACCACGATTACTAAATGCCTCAGAATAATCAGGTTTGAGTTGAATTGCACGATTATAGTTAGCCAATGCATTTTCATAGCATTTCAACGAGTGATAAGCATTCCCACGATTACTAAATGCTTCTGCATAATCGGGTTTAAGTTGGATTGCACGATCGTAGTTTTCTATTGCATCGTGATAGCATTTTAATTCTTTAAGTGCGGCACCTAGGTTATTATGGCCAAGATATGAATCAGGCACTAAAGTTAAAAACTGCTTAAAATTAGCAACTGACTTTTCGTACTCTTTCAAATTTTCTAGATAAACAGTCCCTCTGTTGTTATAAGCACTCGCGTAATCTTTATCTAATTCAATGCATTTTGAATAACTAATGATTGCTTCTTTATATTGCCGAAGTGCACGTTGGGTTTTCCCAAGATTGAAGTAAGCATCTGTATAGTCTGGTTTTAAAATTAGCGCTTTATTAAAACTAAATATTGCTTCTTTATATTGCTTTGTATTAAGTAAACCTGCTCCAAGAGCGTTATGACCCCAAAATTGTTTGGGGTCTTTTAATAAAGAGGATTTCAAAAGTCTTATTCCTTCAACATCTCTCTTAATTTGAACGTATATCATACCTAACATTGTTTTAGCACCAACATGAGAAGGACTTATCTGAATTAGTTTTTTATACATCAACTCAGCATCTTGTACTCTTCCATTTTCTTGTAATTGAAATGCTTGCTTGAAAAGAAGTTGTAAGTCTACTTGAGAATTTCTTGAGTTCATGGATTAATTATCCCACAAAAATATTTCATTAATTGGTAGATTTTTTACATCACCTAAGTAACTGTTTAATCCATTAAAACAAAATAATACATAAGTATTTTACTAGCGATAAACCAAGAGCTAAGTACCTACAAAACAGAAAAGTGGACAATTAAGGGAGTTTCCCACAAATAAAGTTGCACTTAAGCCACAAATCTTTACTCACTATTTAAATGCAATTAGATTAAAAAAATGTCCTAAGACGACTTCCGAATTAAATGAGCAAATTTAATCGACGGACTTTTTAACCTTTAAGAATTCTAAAAATGCCACAAATAATTCTTTGTGATTCGAAGAATTTAAAACAACAAATCCATCAAGCCACTTAAAAGAATTAATG
>TBL_comb47_HYPODRAFT_10008534_pt1 | contig 10443 bp, 8 predicted proteins | sample TroBogypolimnion_40_FD_10682 | JGI IMG/M metagenome (IMG submission 10682)
TCACGGTGGAGGTCTATCCGGACAAGGCACCCAAGACAGTGGAAAACTTTTTGCAGTACGTAAAGGACAAGTTTTACAACGGCACCATCTTCCACCGCGTCATTGGCAACTTCATGGTCCAGGGCGGTGGTTTCACACCCGACATGAACCAGAAGGCCACCCGCGACCCGATCCCGCTGGAAGCCAAGAACGGTCTCAAGAATGACCGTGGCACCATTGCCATGGCACGCACCAGCAACCCCAACTCGGCCACTGCGCAGTTCTTTGTCAATGTGGTGGACAATAATGGTCTGAACGCCCCCTCGCCGGATGGCAACGGCTACGCCGTATTCGGCAAGGTCATTGCCGGCATGGACACCATCGACAAGATCCGTGCCGTGCCGACCGGCCGTCAGGATGTTCCCACAACCCAAATTCTTATCAACTCCGCCACCCTGGTGAAATAAATCATGAGCAACCCACAAGTAGAACTCCACGTCACCGGCTACGGCGTCATTACCCTGGAACTCGATCAGGAGAAGGCCCCCAAGTCGGTTGCCAACTTCCTGGCCTATGTGGCCAAGGGCCATTACAACAACACCGTCTTTCATCGCGTGATTCCCGGCTTTATGGTCCAGGGCGGCGGCATGGAGCCCGGCATGAAGCAAAAGGAATGTGACGCACCGATTGAAAACGAAGCCAACAACGGGCTGAAGAACGCCAACTACACGGTGGCCATGGCGCGCACCGGTGACCCGCACTCGGCCACCGCCCAGTTCTTTATCAACGTGTCGGACAACGGTTTCCTGAACCACACTTCACCGACGTCCCAGGGATGGGGCTATGCCGTGTTCGGCAAGGTGGTGGGCGGCGCCGATGTGGTCGACAAGATCAAGGCCGTGAAGACCGCAACCAAGGGCTATCACGAGAACGTGCCCGTCGCAGACGTGGTCATCGAAAAAGCCGTCGCCCTTTAAACGCCAAGCAGCGCGGGATGGAACTGCTTGCACCATCCCGCTGGAAATGCATAGAGTTCCTCTCGGACATTCATCTGGATGGGAGCGATCTGCCAAGCTTTGAGGCCTGGAAGCATTATCTGCAGTCCACGCAGGCCGACGCCCTTTTTATTCTGGGTGATCTGTTCGAGGTCTGGGTCGGCGACGACGCTCTGGGTAGCGGCCCATCCTTCCAGTCCGAATGCGTCAATATCTTGCGGCAGGCCGCCGAGCGCCTGGACCTGCACATCATGTGTGGCAACCGGGACTTCCTGATGGGCGCAGCCCTGATGCAGGCCTGCCAGTCCATGGCGCTGGCAGACCCCAGCGTGCTGACTTTTTGCGGACAACGCATTCTTCTGACCCATGGCGATGCCCTGTGCACCGCTGACACCGACTACCAGGCCTTTCGGCAGACCGTGCGCAGTGCCGCATGGCAGTCCGACTTTCTGTCCAAGCCCTTGCACGAGCGGCAGGCCATGGCACGCTCCATCCGCGCCCAAAGCGAATCACGCAAACAGTCTGCCGCCAGCCATGTGGATGTGAACGACGCGGCAGCCATCGCCCTGCTCGACTCGGCCCATGCCTCGCTGATGGTGCACGGCCACACCCACCAACCCGGCGACCATGCCTTGGCCCCTGGGCTGCGGCGTCTGGTCCTGAGCGACTGGTGCCTGGGAGCGGCGCGGCCCCGCGCCGACATCCTCCGGCTGTGTGCGACCGATTCGGGCCGACCCAGCTGGGCGCGCATCAACATGGCATCAACAAGTTCGGCAATGTCGCCATAATCGCGCCAGGCGGGTGTCACCCGTGGTTGCCCACGCTTGGTCCCTGTTCGACGCACGACCGGCGCGCACTGCCCGCGCTATTTTTTGACCGGAACCCTCAGGGTTGGAAATAGAAAATCATGGAAACCATCAAGGAACTGCTGGATCGCTTTGACCAATTGAATTCGGTCGGTGCGGCGCTGTCCAAGGAACACCACCTGCCGCGCCTCTTGGAGCAGATTCTGGTTGCCGCTCAGGACCTGACTTGTGCCGACGGTGGCACCGTGTACCTGCTCGATGAGCTCCAGCAGGCGCTGACCTTCGAGATCATGCGCACCAATTCCATGGGCATTGCCATGGGTGGAACCACCGGCAAAGCGACTAACTTTCCGCCCCTGCCGCTGACCAAGCCCGATGGCCAAGCCAATAACGCACTGGTGGCCACCCATACCGCCCTCAACGACAAGACGGTGACGGTCGCGGATGCCTACTTCGAGCAGGGTTTTGATTTTTCCGGTACGCGCGAATTCGACAAGGCCAGCGGCTACCGCTCGCAGTCTTTTCTAACGGTGCCGCTCAAGAACCACGAAAACACCGTCATCGGCGTACTGCAGCTGATCAACGCCAAGGATCCCAAGACCGGGCAGACCATTCCCTTCAGCACCACCAACCAGCGGCTGGCGGAGTCGCTGGCCTCGCAGGCCTCGATCGCTTTGAGCAACCGGCAGTTGATCGAGCAGCTGACGCATCTGTTTGAAGCCCTGGTGAATCTGATCAACGCCGCCATCGACGAAAAATCGCCCTACACCTCCGGCCATTGTCAGCGTGTGCCGGAAATGACCATGATCCTGGCCGAGGCGACCGAGGCCATGGAAACCGGCCCCTATGCCGACTTCCGGATGACCGACAAGGACCGATACGAGCTGCGCCTGGCCGGCTTGCTGCATGACTGCGGCAAGATCGTGACACCGGTGCATGTGGTGGACAAGGCGACCAAGCTGCAAACCCTGTTCGACCGCATTGAACTGGTCGACACCCGCATGGAGTTGCTCAAGCGCGACGCCCGCATCCAACTGCTCGAGGCCCGGCTGGCCTTGGCAGTCGATGCGCCCGAGGCCGAGGGGGCGGCACTGGAAGCGGCCTACCAGGCCGACTTGGCCACGCTGGACGCAGAAAAAGCCTTTCTGCGCAGATGCAATACCGGCAGCGAATTCATGAGCACCGATGAGCAGCAAAGGGTCAAGGACATCGCCGCCTCGCGGACCTGGACCAATGGCGCCGGCGAACGCCTACCGATGCTGAACGAAAACGAAGTGGAAAATCTGTGCATACGCGCCGGCACCCTGACGCCTGCGGAGCGCGAGATCATCAACAACCACATCGTTGCCACCAACAAGATGCTGGAGCAACTGCCCTGGCCGCGCCATCTGCGCAATGTGGGTGAATACGCGGGCGGCCACCACGAACGCATGGATGGCAAGGGCTACCCCAAGGGCCTGAGGAAGGAGCAGATGTCGCTGCAGGCCCGCATGATGGGTATCGCCGACATCTTCGAGGCACTGACCGCTGGCGACCGCCCTTACAAGAGCGCGATGAAGCTATCTCAGGCACTCCAGATCCTGGCCAAGATGGCGGCTACCGGGCATATTGATCCCGATCTGTTCGAAATTTTCATGGTGAAAAAAGCCTACCTGACCTATGCGGACCGGTTCCTGTCCGCCGATCAGGTGGATGCGATCAGCGAGACGGCGATTCTGGAAATGGCGCGTGCCGGCTGATTTTTGAAGGCGCTGCGCTACCAGGCCATACCAGCCGCCGCTCCCGCCCAAGGAGCGGGAGCGGCGGTTTCAGTTTAGTGCTTGAGCAGCACCTTCAGCACATTTTGCAGGCGCCTGGCATCCTGGGCATTGAAGGCCCCCGACAGGACCTGGGCCGTATCCTGACCCCAGGTCTGTGCGGGTGCCGGATCGTTGCGGCGCGTCAGCAACTGCAATTGAAGCATGCGGCGGGCCGTCAGGTGCTCGGCCGGCGTGGGCACTTCGGCGGCCATTTCCAGGCGCAGCAAGGACGTTGCCGGATCCGCGCCCTTGGCGGCAGGCAAGGCGCCGGTCAGGGCCTGCTGCCAGACGCTGCGGGTGGGCGTCGCCACCCGGGGTCCGAGTTCCTGCCCGGAGGGTAGCAAGGCGGCATCGCGCTTTTCCCAGGCGGTGAGCAGGTGCGTCAAGGCCTCGCCATGGGCCTGGGCCGCCAGCTTCTTGAGTACAAATTGGGCATGCTCCAGGGCTTCGCGCTGGGCACGGAAGGCGGCATCGCCCAGACGTGGAGCCTCTTGCCAGGCGGCATTGCGCGCAGGCCGGTCGTCGCCACGGCCTCCGAAGTCCGACTTGCCATCTCGGCTGTCGCGGCCGCCCGCGTCCTTGCGGTCATTCCATTTGCCGCCACGGGCCGGCAGGGCCGGGGTTTCTTTCTTCATGCCAGGGCGGTCATCGCCGCGCATGGCAATGACGGGCTTGGGTTTGGGCGCCACCGGTACGGGGGCCGGCTCTGCCGCAGCAGCTTCACCCTCGCCTACAGGGGTTTCAGCGGCTGGCGCGTCCAAGGCTACAGCGTCAACCTGGGCTTCGCCGCCCGCAGCTGCCTCGGTGGGCACGGCGGCCTTGGCGGCGTCTTCCTGCACGCTGGCTTGCTTGGCTTCGGCCTGGGCCTGGGCCTGTCCGCTGAGCGCGGCATCCAGTGCAGCGATGGCCGCGCGGATGGCTTGGGCATCACCCGACGCATTGGCGGCTTCCAGGGCCTTGGAGGCATCCAGCACCATGCGGTCACGTGCATTCAGCGTGGTCTGGGCCTTTTCGCGTTCCTCGGTCTTGCGGTTGAAGGCGTCATCAATCGGCTTGCGGAAGGCATCCCACAGCTTTTGCTCTTGGCGTCGGTCCATGGGCACGGTATGCGCCTCGGCCTGCCAGCGCTGTTGCAGCGCCTTGACGGCGTCCACGCGCAGCATGGGGGCGGCACCCAGCAGCTTGGCTTCTTCAATCATGGCCTGGCGGTTGGCCAGACTCTGGGCCTGCAGTGCCTCCAGCGGCGCTGCGGCGTTGCCAATGGCCTGCTTCCACAGCGGCTGCAGCTCTGCAAACACCTTTTCGCCAACATGACCGCCATCGCGCCAACGGTCACCGAACTGATGCAGTATGCGGCTAAAGCCCTTCCAGTCGTCGTCCAGCGCCGTGCGATTGGCAGCAGCCCAGGCATTGATTTCTTCAATCAGCGCCAGGCGCTGGGCCTTGTGCTCGGCCGCATCGGACTTGACTTTTTCCAGCCAGACCTCGACCACCTTGTGGGCCTCGTTGCAGGCTTCATCAAAACGCTTCCACAAGGCATGGTTGGGCACGCCACCCTGGTCGGTCTGCTTCCATTGCTCGCGCAGGGTGCGCAGGTTTTCCTGCATCTTGCGCCCACCGATGGCCTGGCCTTCCGGGCGTTTGAGCAGGCCCTCGGCCTTGGCCACCAGTTCCTCGCGCAGTTGGTCGGCGCGCCAGCGCTGCCAGCCCTCCAATTCACCGGCCGCAGCCAGCGCAGCATGCACCTGGTTTTCCAGCGCCGCATCAATCAGCTTGCCAAATTCTTTGAGTGCCTGGCGCAAGGCCGCGGCAGCACCGGCGCTGGCCTTGCCGTGGCCCTCGCCGACTTCAGCCTCCAGCTTGACCAAGGCCTCCTTCACGGCCGCCGTGGCACTGGCACGCACCTCCGGGTCCACCTGGGGCTTGGCAGGGCGAGGCGCTGCCTCCACTGGGACGCCACGCGCAACACGCAACTCGTCGGCCCAGACAGGAACCGGCGGCAATGCAGCCGCCGCGTCTGTGGACGCCAGCACTGCCTGCGCCACGGCACCCTGGAAGGCGTCCCACACGACCAGCAACTGGGCACGCGAGGCGTCCAGCAAGGGCGGAAATTTCAAATCCACGCTGGCCCAGCCGGGGTTGGAGACCAGCGCCGTGGCCTGCTCCTGCCAGTGACCCACGTCGGCACGCAGGCTCTCCAGCGCCTGTTCAGCGTCTTTCCAAGGCTTGGTAGACAACACTTCAATGCGTTGCGCCAGCAGCACGGCCGCCTCACGCTGCACCTGTGTCTGATGCTGCAGGTCTTCAATGCTTCGCACCCGCTCGGCCAATTCCAGCTTCAAGGTGGCCAGCGGCTCCTTGCTCAGCGGAGCACCGGCCTTGGCTGCGTCGCGTTGCCAGGCCAGCGCATCGGCAATATTCAGCTTGGTAACGGCCAACAGCGCTTGCGCCTTGGCTGCCCATTCGGCGCCCAGCGCCTCCTGGCCCTTGGAGCGGCGGATCTCGTCGAGCTTCTCGCGCACCAGCTTGGCGGCGCCCTTGTCTTTGACGCTGAGCTCCTTGAATACCTCGGCCAGTTCATCGGGTGCTGGCTTGCCGGCCAGCCAGTCGCGGACCCGCGCCGCCCGCTCTCCCGCTGTAGGAGCGGAAAAAGCACCCTTGGTCATTGCGTCCAGTTGGGAGATGTCGATGTGTTTTGCAGAATGAGAAGACGTCACAGTAGGCTCGAGTCAGGGTAAGGGGTAAAACAACCCGCTATTTTCGCTGCTAATCAAGGGCAGCACTTGATTTTCGCGGCAGTCTGGCCAGGTTGGTGCAAAAGAAAGCCCGGAATCCCGCATTTCTGAGGAGTCCAGGCCCGATGGCGGGCCCAATGTCCCATGCCACCATTTCTCGCCGCCTCGAGAGATTGACGTCCAGAAGCAGACCAAGGGAAAGCGATTGCCCCAAACCATGTCGGGACCTTTTTATCACGCATCCATTGGTACAGACTGGCTACTGCCGTTAACACCCCTGTGCTCAGGCAAGAGAAGTTTGGGCAGGCAGCGCGGATTCTTCAAGTCCGCGTTTTTATGAAAAAGATGTTCGCCCTTGGAAAATTTCACCGCGTTACGCACCGGAACAATGCTAGGAAAAAATTTCCAAAAGGTGTTGTTAAAGCAACAAAAATATATCAAACGCATTTGATATGGTTGACTAGTTATATTACATCCCCCTAGAATCCGCCCATCCCTGACACGACTAGGGATTACCCGCATCCGCTGCCGAACCCGGCATATTCAAATCGCTGCACATGTCTGGAAGACGCCGCAGGATATTGATAGCGTACCAACTCAAACGTGGTACCCACCTGAGCACCAGTGATTCTGCTGGAGCGAAAGGAATGGGCTCCCGCCTAAGAAGGAAGAGCTATGACAGCGACCGAAAAATTGAACCGTGGGCTTCGCGTATTCGTAAGCGATATTGCCCAAGGATTTTTTGAAATTACCCACAATGGTTTTGCCCTGCTGGGTCTTGCCGTGATGTTTGCCACGATGACCCTGGCAGCCCGCCCGGAACTCCGCGACGCTGGTGAAGCGCAATTGATCACGTGGTTGCAAGACCGCCAGGCTGCCATCAATGGCTTCGTCAGCAATACCGACGCGGTAGAACGCGCCACCGCTGCCGACCCCAAGAGCCTGCCCAAGCAGCAGGCGGCCGTGACCTACTGGCTGAGCAAGAAATACAACATTGCACCGGAACCGCTGAGCGCCTTGGTGGCCGAAGCCTATGAATCCGGCGCCAGAGCCAAGCTGGACCCGACGCTGATTCTGGCCATCATGGCCGTGGAGTCCGGCTTCAACCCCTTTGCCCAAAGCAACGTGGGAGCGCAGGGCCTGATGCAGGTGATGACCAAGGTGCACAGCCAGAAATATGAATTTTTTGGTGGTCAATTGGCGGCCTTTGACCCGCTGACCAATCTGAGAGTGGGCGTGAAGGTGCTGCAGGAATGCATTGCCCGCGCCGGATCACTGGAAGGTGGCCTCAAGTTCTACGTCGGTGCCGGCAATCTGGAAGACGATGGCGGCTACGCCGGCAAGGTGCTGGCAGAACACGACCGCCTGAAACAGGTGGCTGCGGGGCGCTCGGTGCCCGTGCTGACACCACAATCCGTGCCCGTCAAGGCACCGGCCAATACCAAGCCGAGCACAGAAGTCGTTGCCAGTCTGACCAACTCTTGATGGCGGTCAGTTAAACTCGAGGCGCACGCGACTGGCGATAGGCCACGGACCGCACCGGTACCGGGTTGATGTGGGACACCACAGGGAAGCGTTGCCGCACGATTTACTTTAATCGCTGCGATCAGCCGTTCGCCTGGGCAGCCCTGTGTTCTCCTACCCTTCACAGGCCCAATGTCTTTAAGGACTGCCATGTACGACCGCAATATTCTCGTTGAACAAGCCGACCCCGAACTGTGGAAAGCCATCCTGGCCGAAAACGCACGCCAGGAACACCACATCGAGTTGATCGCCAGCGAAAACTACGCCTCACCCGCCGTCATGGCGGCGCAAGGCAGCCAGCTCACCAACAAGTATGCCGAGGGCTACCCCGGCCGCCGCTACTACGGTGGCTGCGAATTTGTCGACGTGGCCGAGCAACTCGCCATTGACCGCGTCAAGCAACTCTTTGGTGCCGATGCCGCCAACGTGCAGGCACATTGCGGCGCCTCCGCCAACGAGGCCGTTTTCCTGGCCTTTTTGAAGCCCGGCGACACCATCATGGGCATGAGCCTGGCCGAAGGCGGCCACCTGACCCACGGCATGCACCTCAATATGAGCGGCAAGTGGTTCAACGTGGTGAGTTACGGACTGGACGCCAACGAAGCCATAGACTACGACGCCATGGAACGCAAGGCGCACGAATCCAAACCCAAGATGATCATCGCCGGTGCATCGGCCTACAGCCTGCACATCGATTTTGAGCGCTTCGCCAAGGTGGCCAAGGACGTGGGCGCCATCTTCATGGTCGACATGGCGCATTACGCCGGCCTGATCGCCGCGGGCGTCTACCCCAACCCGGTGCCACACGCCGACATCGTCACGTCGACCACGCACAAGAGCCTGCGCGGCCCGCGCGGCGGCATCATCCTGATGAAGGCAGAGCATGAAAAAGCCATCAACAGCGCCATCTTCCCCGGCCTGCAAGGCGGCCCGCTGATGCACGTGATCGCGGCCAAGGCCGTGGCCTTCAAGGAAGCGCTGGAGCCCGGCTTCAAGCTGTACCAGCAGCAGGTGCTCAAAAACGCCCAGATCGTCGCCGAAACCCTGACCCAGCGTGGCCTGCGCATCGTCAGCGGCGGCACCCAAAGCCACGTGATGCTGGTGGACCTGCGCCCCAAGGGCATTACCGGCAAGGAAGCCGAAGCCGTGTTGGGCAGCGCCCACATGACCATCAACAAGAACGCCATCCCCAATGACCCGGAAAAGCCCATGGTCACCAGCGGCGTGCGCATTGGCACCCCCGCCATGACCACGCGCGGCTTCAAGGACGAAGAAGCCCGCCTGACCGCCAACCTGGTAGCCGATGTGCTGGACAACCCGCGTGATGCCGCCAACATCGAAGCCGTGCGCGCCAAGGTGCATGCACTGACCTCGCGCTTCCCGGTCTACAAGTAAAGGCCATGGCCCCCACGCTCAGCGCTTCGCGTCATCGCTGCCCTCCCAGGGGGCGCGTGCGTGCTTGGGGCGGCCCGGCGCTGCGCACTACATGAAGTGCCCGTTCTGCAGCCACCAGGACACCCAGGTCGTTGAGACCCGGATGTCCGAGGACGGGGACTTCATTCGCCGTCGCCGTCGTTGCGGCTCCTGCGAAAAGCGCTTTACCACCTACGAGCGCCCGGACGTCAACTTTCCGACCATCGTCAAGAAAGACGGAAGACGCATCGAATTCGAGCGCGCCAAACTGATTGCCTCCATGAAGCTGGCCCTGCGCAAACGGCCGGTCAGCACCGAGCAGGTGGACGGCGCCATTGAGCGAATTGAAGAAAAGCTGCTCAATTTGGGTTTGCGCGAGGTGCAATCCACCCGCATTGGTGAACTGGTGATGCGCGAGCTCAAAAAGCTGGACAAGGTGGCCTACGTGCGCTTTGCCAGTGTCTACCGCAATTTTGAAGACATCGATGAGTTCAGAACGCTGGTAGATGAGGTGAACCGCTAGGGTTATAAGCAGCTGTCCAGGCTGGTTTTGGCCACCCGGGCCTGACCAGCCCTGCTGATAAAAATTTGCGTTGCCCCCATAGGCACATCCGATCGCGTGCACAGGGTGAAGGTTCCGGCCTGAAAGCCTCCAGAAACCAGATTGGCGCCACCGTCCGGCGTATAGGACACGTATTTGGCAACATTCGTGTTGCCGGAGAACCGGATGCTCGCATGGAGCGCGGGCTGCTGCAACAGAACCGGCTCATCGACGTCGGTCTGGGCATTGTCATTGGCGTCGTGAAACACAATCCAACCCTGATCCCAGCGACCCGTGGCGGCACATTGCTTGCCGTCGGTGGACTTGCACAGGACCACCCTGGCGTTGCGTTTGATAGCCTCGCTTCTGGCGAAATTCAGGTGGGCCACAAACAGTTCCGCCACGGACCGCAGTCGCATGCTGGAGATCAAGCCATGGAACGAGGGCGCAGCCATCGACAGCAAGATCGCGGCAATCACCACCACGACCATCATTTCCACCAGGGTGGTTCCAGATCTCCTTGGTTGCAAGCGCATTTCCACACTCCTATGCTGAGTGCCACTGTCTCACCTCCTGCAACAACAGGCTTGATCAAAACCTGATCCGGACCCTGGCAGATCCGCTTCATCGAAGCGGCGCCGGTGTGCGCAG
>TBL_comb47_HYPODRAFT_10008535_pt1 | contig 10443 bp, 8 predicted proteins | sample TroBogypolimnion_40_FD_10682 | JGI IMG/M metagenome (IMG submission 10682)
CCGCCGGCCCCGGCCCCGGCCCCGGTCGTGGTCCAGCCGCCTCCCCCGCCCCCGCCGGCCCCGGCACCTGCCCCCCAGCCCATCAAGATCGTCCTGGACCAGGCCGTGCTGCACTTCGGCAACGGCCGCGCCGAACTGGGACCCGCCGCCGTCCAGGCCATCCGCCGGGTCGCCGACAAGCTCAAGAACTTCAAGGGCGACTACACCCTCTGGGTGAGCGGCCACACCTCCTCGGTGGGTTCGGTGGCCTACAACAAGGCCCTGAGCAAGCGCCGGGCCGATGCCGTGGCCAAGGTCCTGGTGGATGCCGGGATCCCCGCGATGTCCGTGATGACCCTCGGCACCGGGCCCGACGCGCCCATCGCCGAGAACCGCACGCCCGAAGGGCAGGCCAGGAACCGCCGGGTGGAGATCGAAGTCAAGGTCAAGGGCGCCCAGGTGGAGACCAACACCATCACCACCGAAATCCAGAACTAGCCTGAAGGTCCCAGCACGCTCCTACCGGTGGCCCACCACCAGCAGGAGCGTGTCTTCCTTCAGGGACTTGTTCAGCTCGGTGCTGGGCTTGAGGCCCGCCTCGATGAACGAGTGGATGATGTACTTGGTGTTCTCCGGTTCCGTGCCGGCGTCCTTGATCATGAAATGGAGCCCCGCCGAGCCCGGGAAATCAAGCATGGGTGACAGCCGCACCGTCTGCCAGCCGGCCGCGGCCAGGGCGCTGGCGAGCTCCGCCGAATAGGCCAGGGCATCCGCATCGCCCTTCACACTGGTGATGCTCACCTTGCCCTTGGGGCGCTGCTCCAGGAGGGTGACCAGCCGCGACCTGAGGGCGAACGGCATGGGGTGCGAGGTCTGCGCCGGGGGAACGGGGGCGGGCGGCGCGGGCTTGACCGCCACCGGGGCGGGCGGGGCGGGCTTGACGGCCGCCGGGGCGGCAGGGGCAGGCGCGGGTCCAGGAAGCGCGACTGGGACCGTCTGCAGCACCGGTTCCGGAGCGGGTGGAGCGGGCGGAGCGGACGGCGCGGGCGCCAGCACCGGGGGACTGGGCGGCGCCGGCGCCTGGGCGACGACGGCCTCCGGGGCCTGGCCCTTCAGGGAGGCAATCCTGGATGAGGTCTTCAGGGTGAGGAAGAAGGATGAAACCGAAAGCGCGAGGAACACCACGCTGAGTACCTGCGCCCAGGCGTGGACACGGGTGAGGGAGCCGAGGACATTCCACCAGTCGAACATGCGTTCCTCCGGGCACTGTCATGATTCCATCATTCTCACCGCTGCCCCGGCATATGGAATAGCCGAGATCACGCTTTTTAACGGAATCGGGGTCCAGGTCCTCAAATATCGCCGTGCAGAATGAAGACGCCCCAGAAATAGGGGTTCGGGTACTTCCTGCGCATGGCGCGCTGGGCGGCGTGGAAGGCTTCGCCGTGCCCGAGGCCGTCCTTCAGCCCGGTGTACAGGATGGTGGCGAAGTCCACCGCGGGATCCGAAGCCACCTCCCACAGGCTCACCACCACGCGCCGGGCCCCGGCCGACTGGAAGGCCCGGGCGAAGTTGGCCACCCCCTCGCCCTCCACGTCGCGCCCCAGCCCGGTCACGCAGGCGGAGAGCACCACCAGGTCGGCGTCCAGTTTCAGTCCGAGGACCTCGCTGAGGGTGAGGAAACCGTCGCGCTCCGCAGTCCTGCCGCTCTGGCTGAGCAGGAGGAAGGGTTCGTTGACGTCCTGGATCATCCCGGCCAGGGCGGCGTGTGTGGCCCAGTGCAGGATGCGGTAGGACCCCAGCGGCGCCTTGAACACCTCCGCCTCCGAGGCGTCCCGGCCCAGCAGGATGTCCGGAGGGCGCACGGGCACCTGGAGCAGGGCGGCGATGGCGCGCACCTCCGTCTCGGTTTCCGGCAGCGCGGGGAATTCCACCTGGGGCGCCGCGGGCCTGGCCCCGCCCGGGCCGGCCGCCAGGGCGATGCCGCGGAAACCCGCTCCGGCCGTGGCGGAAAAGTCCGGGTTGCCCAGGGCGAACAGGGCCCGGGGCGCCCGGCGCGCGGGCAGGGTCCGCTTCAGGGCCAGGAGCGCGGCGGACTGGTAGTACGAGAACTGCCGCTGATCGCCGAGGAAGACACTGTCCTCCGGACCGGTCCCGGCGCGGGCGACCAGGATCTCGAAGGGCAGCGTGCCGAGAATGCCGTCGGGCACGATGACGATCCGGTCCTCCGGGCCGGCCTGGGCGAGGCCGTCGGCGAGCAGCAGCCGGGACAGTTCCTGGCCCAGGCCCGGCGAGAACTCGCCGGGCCGGCGCAGGCTGAACGGCGCCATGAAGGCCCGCACCCGCGCTTCCAGGGCGGCCCGGGCCAAGGGGATGCGGGCAACCTTGACCTCGCCCCGGCGCAGCGCGAACCGGTAGCAGACGTCTTCGCCCAGTTCGAAGGACAGGAGCAGTTCGCCCGGGCCGAGGGGCAGCTCGGCGGCGGGCACCGGGCGCGCGTAGGCCACCGCGGCGTAGGCCGGCTGCTCCTTGCGCAGCCGCCCCACGAAGGCGTCCAGTTCCCGGGCGAGTGCCGCACGCTGTTCACCGTTGCGGGCCAGCGCCCCGCTGCCCGAGCGCGCGGCCTGGTCCCGGCCGGCCTCCAGGGCCGCCATGCGCCCGCGCAGCTGATCCTCCTCGCGCTTGAGCGCGGGCGGCAGCGCCATGGCCGCCGAACGGCCGTTTTCGGCCAGCTTTTCGATGAGCGACCGGCCCTTGGTGGCTTCGGAGAAGTAGAAGGCCGCAGCCGCCAGGGAATCGCCGAACGGACGCAGCGCGGGGTCCATGGCTTCGCCCTTCAGGGCCCGCTCGGCAAGCACCGCGGTCAGCGCCCGGAAGCTCCGGAACCGGCCGCCGCCGGCGCCCCCGGACAGGAAGGCCCCGCGGTCGGTGCTGGCCGAGCGCATGCCTTCCAGGATGGTGCAGGCCTTGAGCAGGCTGCCCGAGGCCGGGCCGAGCTGGCCGAGCCCCGCCTGGGCCCGGCCCAGCTGGGTCTGGTACTCCGCCACCCTCGGATCGTCGGCGTAGGCCCCGGTCGGCTCCGCGTTCAGCAGGGCCAGGGCCTGATCGTACCTGCTGGTGACCAGGTAGAGTTCCGTCAGGCCGGGGTTGCGCAGCCGGGTCCCGGTGATCCGGCCGGCCATTCCCCTGCGTTCCAGGAACGCGGCTTCGGCCTTGGCGAACTGGCCGCTGAACAGGTAGGAGGTGCCGAGATTCTCCAGGGACTGCGCCACCGCCATGGGATTGCCCAGCTGCCGGTAGGCCTCCAGCGCCTGCCGGTGCCGTTCCTGGGCTTCGTCATGGCGCCCCTGGGCGTCGTAGGTCATGGCCAGGTTGTTCAGCACCGTGGTGATCTCGGCCCGCCGGCCCAGCTCGCGGTTCAGCGCCAGGGCCTCCTGGTACCGCTCCAGGGCCTGGTCGAAGCGCCCCATGGTGTTGTGCACCTGTCCCAGGTTGTTGAGCGCGGTGGCGACGACGACCTTCCGCCCCAGCTTCCGGCCCAGGTCGAGGGCCTGTTCGTCGACGCTCCGGGCCCGGTCGTACTGCCCCTGATCGTAGTGCAGCAGGCCCAGGTTGAGCAGCGCGTTGGCCGCCTGGGTCTGGTCCGGCTGCTGCAGGCCCAGGCGCAGCGCCTCCTCGAAGCTGGCCATGGCCAGGTCGGTGTGGTGCCGGTCCATGTCGTTCAGCCCCTTGCAGTTGAGCACCGAGGCAACTTCCCCCTGATTCCGCAGGCGGCGCCACCCGGCCACCGATTCGTCCAGGAGCTGGCCGGCCCGCTCGAAGTTCCCGGTCAGGTTGCTGATGTTGCCCAGGTAGGAGAGGGTCGCGGCGATGCCGGCCTCGTCGTGCAGGGCGCGGTTGGCGGCCAGGGCCTGTTCCAGGTCGGCGACGGCTTCCGGATAGCGGCCCAGGATCTTCTTCACGGCGCCCAGGTGGAACAGCGCCTGGGCCGTTTCCGCCGGGCGGCCCAGCTTGCGGAAGAGCGCGGCGGCCTCCTGCAGCAGCGGCAGGGCCTGGCCCGGCTGGTTGAAGCTCTGGTAGAGCAGCGGGCCCAGGCTGAGCAGATCGATGGCGATATCCGGTTCGCTGCCGCGCCTGCGGTTGATCTTCAGGGACTCTTCATAGGAATGCCGGGCCTTCAGGTCATCCCCGAGTTCCTCATAGGCCCGGGCCATGCCGTTGTGGTTGGAGGACTGGCACTCCAGGTCCCCGTTCGGACAGAGCGCCATGGACTGCCCGTAGAGCCGCAGGGCGTCCTTGAACTGCTTGGCCTCCATGGCCTTTTCCGCGTTCTCCCACAGGGTCTCCGCCGGGGTCTTCCCGGCCCGCGACGGGACCCCGCACAGGAACACGCACAGAAGGCACCCCAGGACCCGGCGGACAAGTTGTTGATTCATAAAATCAATCATCCCACCCTTGTCCAGGCATTTGAAACCTACGGGGATCAGACTGCGATATCGGATCATGTTCGGCAGTTTGGCCAGCTGTTGATCCACCTGAAGGCACACCTGCCGAAAGGTCACAAATGAACCGATATTTAGGGCGGATGGATGGATGGGTTCGGAAAGGCATCCTCCGGTCAACCCCGCGGGGTAAAGGATTCCGTAAAATTCCATCACCTGGGGAGGCTTCGATGTTCAAGAACATCCTACTCGTTACGGATAATGCCATCCATTCCCTGCATGCAGCCAGGGAGGCAGGGAACATGGCCCGGGCCATGAACGCTTCCCAATTCTGTGTTGCGATCATCTACCCACCGATTCCGCGGTTTCTGGGGGAGACGATGGTTGAATCGGTCGCCATTGCCAGGATTACCGAGTCTGAGGCCACCGCCCAGGCCATGTGCAAGGAACTTGGCCATCTTCCCTGCAAGGTGGACGTAGAGATCCTGGAAGGCTCCAACCATGCCATCCCCGATTTGTGCGAAACCCGCCATTTCGATCTGATCGCGATGGCGGCTCCCAGCCTGGGAACCTTTGCCCACCTGTTCCATAGCGATCTGACCGAGAAGGTGGTCCACAAGGCAAAATGCCCGGTCCTGGTTGTGCGTTGACCTTTGCCCTGGATTCCCACCGGGCGGGACGAAGGTGGGATGACAAAAAAAAGAGCCACCCGGTTGGATGGCTCTAAGTGCTGTATTGATTGGTTGGGGAGGAAGGATTTGAACCCTCACCTGACAGAATCAGAATCTGATTGGTGGGAGGAGCGGGGGACGACCATCTTGGCTTTCAGAAGCAGTAACTACGTTAATATCGAAAATTTGCGGAAAATGGCTCAATGGCCAGGATGGGGGAAAAATGGCGAAAAATGGTGCCTGATGTGGCGATAGTGTGGCGACGGTGGTAATCTGTCGCCACACTTTTGGGGTGCGGCCATGGTCAAGCCTGGCAAGGTTTCCACGAAGAAACAGATCGAGGCCCTGGAACCCAAGGAGGCCACATATCCGGTTCCGGTGGTCCCGAGCCGGGGGGAGGGTGTCCGAGGACTCTACGTCCAGGTCACACCGGCAGGGTGTAAGTCATTTGTCCTCCGGTTCCGCCTTCATGGCAGGCAGAAGACTCTCACCCTTGGGACCTTCCCAACGATGTCCGTTGAGAAGGCTGTCTCTGGTGCCCTCGAGAAGTGGAATGATATTCGTGCAGGAAAGAACCCATCCGACGAAAAGAGGGCCGAGCGGCTTGCCTCGACGGTGAAGGAACTGGCTGAAAGGTTCGAGCGTGAACATCTGGGGCTTGTCGATGGCAAGAAGGCCGTCGAGAACAAGGTGGGACAGGGTTGGGCTATGGAGGCCAGCCGCCTGCTAAGAAATCATATCGTCCCCTCCCTGGGCACCCTGAGGGTCAAGGATGTGGAACCGTCGGATGTATCGAAGCTCCTTTCCGGGCTAAGTTCCACGCCTACACAGGCGAACCGGGTCCGGTCTGTCTGCTCCAAGATGTTTGCCAAGGCAGAACTCTGGGGTGATCGCGCCACAGGTAGCAACCCCGCTAAGGGCCAGGAGCGACAGGATGAGCCGAAAAAGGACCGTCACCTCTCAGACCGTGAGTTGGTGGCCGTTGGCAAGGCCCTGAAGCTCCTGGAACCCTCCCCCGCAGGAGTAGTTCGCCCCGCCACCCTACCAGAGCCCGTGAGGCCCCAAGCCCTGGCCGCCGTGCGTCTCCTGCTGCTCAGTGGGATGAGGAAGTCCGAACTTATAGGGGAGAAGCGCAGGAATACTCCGGCGCTCAAGTGGGAGGCCGTTGACCTGGAGGCCCAGCAAATCCGCCTGGAGCGCCACAAGACGGTGAGGAAGGCTGGGGTCCGAATCGTGTTGCTCTGCCCCCCTGCTGTGGAGGTGTTGGAGCAGTTGGAGAGGCCACCCCTGCGTGTGCTGGGAAATCCCCATGTGATCCCTGGCCGCAGGATTGGTGAGGCTCTCCAGGACTTGCAGGGTGTCTGGGATCAGGTCAAGGACGCCGTGAACTTCTCACAGGAGCAAGCGAAGATGTCGAAAAGGGATCGAGTGAACGTCTCGGATGTGACCATCCATGACCTACGTCGTTCCCTGGCAAGCCTTGCGGCAAGGATGGGATACCCGGAGTTGATCGTGGCGGCCCTGCTGGGTCACGCAGCCGGAACGGTAACCGCAGGCTACGCCCGACTCGGCCTTGAGGCCCTACGCAATGTCATCACCGAGGTGGGGGGTCGAATGGCGGCCCTACTGGATGACAAGGTGGACCTCCAGGCCGAGGCGAAGGAGACGAAGGAAAAGACAAAAGTACGCACTGGGGCTGCACTTCCGGCCTGATAATTTATGGCTACCTATCGTGAGGGTTGTAGCTGTCGATGTCGTGCCGAAGCGGGTTGAGGCTGTTGGCATCCCAGTTGTAGTGGTGATGCCCGTCCGTCTTGGCCAGCCGTTTGGAGGCACCGGTCGAGCTGCACACGTAATCCAGGATGGCCTGGACCTGGGCGAGGTCGCCGGGGGTGTCGAGGCCGAGCTGGTGCAGCCGGGGTCTCCAATATGATACGCGGCAGACGGCCTTGAGCGCCCGCTGGGCTTCGGCAGCCCCGGTCGAGGCCGCTGGGTTGTGACGGATGAAGAAGTCCATGGCTGACCACTCGGGGTCGGCCCCCGGGTCGTAGGTGCTGCCGGTGGACATGCCGACGATGAACGGCCCGAGGCCCGCCCGGGTCTTGAGCCCGCAGAAGGTGTCGGCTAAGGCTCCGCCGTCCTGGGGTCGGAAGAGGGGGGACTGGGGGTTAGCCTTGGCGAGCGCCCGGACGTCCAAGACCTGCAGCTTCATGGTCACGACCGGGAGGTCCCCGGAGAACAGGCGGTTGTACCTGTCAGCCAGGGCGGCGTAACGGGGGGCCAGGGCCCGCTCCTGGGCTTCGAGGTCCTCCGCCTGCACGTTGGGGGCGGCGAGGTACAGGATGGCCTTGGAGGGCACCAGCCAGTAGTTGTTGGAGGCCGTCAGGTCCTCGGTGAGATCGCGGCCCACGGACTTGGCCAGGGCCCAGGCCCGCATCCGGGCGATGACCTCGGTAGCCTGGACGTAGGCGGCGTAGTTGGAGGTCGCCTTGGCCCGCAGGTAGAGTTCCCCGGAGCCCGCGTCCCAGTTACGATCCGGGGCCATGTTCCAGACGCCCTTCAGCAGCCAGGGGTCCTTGGTCTCGAAGCTGATCTCCCCGACACGGACCAGGGCTGAAGACTCCCGGTCGAGGTCGCGGATGATCCCCTCGGCGACGGGCAGGTTGTACCAGAAGTAAGGGACCAGGGCCCGGGAGGCTTGCCAGCGGGTGGCGATCTGGAACGGGCCCTGGGGGCGCTCTCCGGCGTTGGCGAGTCCGGCTGGAAAGCTCTGCAACTCCGGGTTCACCCCGGGCTGGGTGGCTATCGCCGGGTAGAGGGCGCGGCGGGTCATCAGCCGGGCGGTTTGGGCGACGTCATCACCGCTGACGCCCGGGGCGTTGAAGTCCACGACCACGTACTGCGCGGGGGCAGCAGCCCATAGATGCACGTCCTCGGCCTGGGCACGGGAGGTTCCCCGGCACCATAGGAAGATGATGAGCGGCGTGAGAATGATGATGCCCAGGACGATGAAGAAGCCCCGGACCACCTGGACGGTCAGGTGCCCAACGTACTGGATCGAGTTCCGGCCATCGGGCTCAAACATTCATGCCTCCGTTGATGCTGGGTGGTCCCTCCCGGGCCGTGCTACTCGTCGCCATCGCCCTGCAGCCGCAGCTCGGGCGGAAGTAAGGCTTCAATTTCAGCATCGAGATCATCCGGGTCGGCCCCAGGGGCCACAAGGTTCAGGTAGTTCGCCCTGGTGACCTTGATGCCCAAGAACTCCAACCTCCGTATGAACGGGTCCTTGCTCAGGGGCTCAGGCCGCAGCGGAACGCGACCTTCCAAGATCGGGATCACCTTCTCGGCCAAGTCCGCGTCGTTCTCCAGGCGCGACGGGAAGTGCTCAGCCAGCCATACCTTAATCGCATGGTCTCGGGCGTCATCGAGGTCCACGTTTGCTTTCTTGAGCTGGGACAGCACGGTCTGATACTCGCTCGGCTTCAGCTCACCGGTCTTCACCATGGACCGGATGGCCCTCCGCCGGGCCAGGAACGCATCCCGGCCAAAGTGCTCCGGCGGTACCAGGGCGGCGGTAGCTTCGAGGTGCCGGGCCCAGGCTACCTGAAGCCTGCGCAGGTTCTGATCTAGGAACCGCCCCAGCTCGTAACAGCTCCGCAGCAGCTCCCGGGCTGTTTCATCGCCATGGTCCCCTAGATAGGAGACCATGGAAGGAGCAAATGCGGGCACATGCCGCGTGAAGCCAATGTTTACAAACGGGGCGATGATGCGCACATCAATGTCCCGATTCGACCGAAAAACGATTTCGCCGACGACGGACTGGCCGTTGACGTGGATCTGGACCTGCGGGAGGGGTTTCGCCGGGGCGGGCACCCCTCCTGGCTCATCGGGTCTGTTCATCCGCGCCTCCTTTTTCATCACGCGTCGGCCCCGGCTCCGCCTGCCAACGCTCAATCTGGGCCAAGAGGGACTCCGGTGTCACCTCCACGTAGGAGGAGGTGTCCAGGGTGATGTTGTCGTCGGGGAAGATGACCACCTTGGCCCCGAAGACCCGCCCAAGCCTGAAGATGAAGGTCGCGAAGTCGTCGCACCATCCCTCGGCCACGCGGATTTTGGCCAAACCCTTCTGGGCCTTGGCCAGCGTCAAAGTCATGGCCCGGGCCAACGGAAGGTCTACGGTGCGGCGAAGGCGATAGACCAGGGGATCGTAGAGCAGCAGTTCTGCCCCAGCGACGTGACGTGGATACCGGGCAGAAACCCGCAGGTCCATCAAGAAGAACCCCTTTGTGACTTCATTCCGGGCGTAGCGTAGGCGGGGGCACGGCTCGGTTCCCGCCTCCGCCGGCACAAGAAAGCGACCTTCCACCCGACCATGTTCGCCATCGTGGTCGAGGTCGTGGTGCAGGCAGAAGAAGATCGAGGGATTCAGTGCCCGTCGAGTCATTGGACCTCCTTGTACGGGTTCGCGCCCTTCCGCCCGAAGATCCGCCAATCAGCGATCCGGCTGTAGGCCAGGGCTACTACGGCCTCGGCCTCGTCCTGGGTGAGCCCGCAGGTGGCGCAGACACCCCTGAGGTTGCGCTCGATCTCGGACACCGCACCCAGGCACCGCCGGTTTAAGGGGTCCCGATCGTACCAGCCCACGAGGAACCCACCCCGGGTGATCGCCAGGGCCTTGATCCGTGGGCCCGTCCTGGGGCTCGGATTGTCCAGGGCATAGTCCAGGACCGCCCTGAACATCGGACTTACCGTCACGGCCAGGACCTTGGCGATGGGGTTGGTCATTGGGACTCCTGGGGATCTTCATGGCCTTCGGAGTGGACGGGCAGCAGGTGGTCGGGGACGCTTAGCCTGCCCATCACCACCAGCGGTGGAAGCGGGGGCTGCAAGCTGGGGCAATCGGTCAGGGTCAGGTCCCCGATGACCCGCCGGGCCCGGCCCGTGGATTCGAACCAGGCCAGCGCGGGGCAGTCCCTGAAGGCGATGTTCGGGCGCGAAACCGTGTCCTCGGGGAAGGTCAGGACGGCCTGCAGGAGCTGGGGACAGCCCTCCACACGAAGGCCGTCCTCGGGAGCCCACCCCCAGATCCGGCGAAGGGAGCCGCAGTTCCGGACCTCGACGGTTACGGCCCGGGGCAGCTCCAGGTCGGTCAGGTCGGGGCAGTTCTCGATCAGGGCGGTGCTGGCCTCACCATCGACGATGTAGCCCCGGAGCCTGGTGACGCCCAGTGCACCTCGCAGGTGGAGCCGGTCGCGGCAGCGGAGTGCCATAGGCAGGCGGAGGGGCCAGATGGGGTCGTGGATCTCCAAGCTCCCCTGCATGACCGTCAACCAGGTCAGGTCGAGCGGGGC
>TBL_comb47_HYPODRAFT_10008536_pt1 | contig 10443 bp, 11 predicted proteins | sample TroBogypolimnion_40_FD_10682 | JGI IMG/M metagenome (IMG submission 10682)
AATAGGCTGATGTGATTCTGCCGTCTCATCAATAAGCCGATAGAAGTTTGCGCGGGCTACGCTGGCTTTAAGTGTTTGCATGACGGACTCCTTTAAAATAAAGGCTAAAGGTACGACTTAACGTACGCCATGTCAACACGTCAAAGCAAGGTCGAGTAGCCCCAAGGAACCACCCCTTGAGGCTACTCGACCGGACTACAGACGACTTGTTATATTAAATTGTTTATTCCTACCCGCTCACCGATACACTTATCACATCACTCCACTGTCCCACCAGTTCATCATGCAAGTGATAAATGGCTTTATATTTCCATAGAGCACTGGCACCGGCTGCCGGTAATGGCGTGGTGTCGGTGGTGTTGGGCTCGGTGTTGATAGTGAGCAAAACAAAATCATGACCATCGCCTCGATCTACCCAGATTTCTATGGCGCTGGCTTGGCCTTTGGTCCAAACGATAATCGGATGGCCTGCTTGATTTTGTATGGTTAATATCGGCTTCCAAGTACTGGTATCAACAACTTGAGAGCTGCCAATTAGCCATAAATCTTGGCCGATAGCAGAGGTATAGTTTTTGTGAGTTTTAATATGTGCTGCTAGAGCGGCGAGTCTTGCAATAACGCCGGGGCTGACAGCAGGTGGCACAGGACTGGCGAATGCTAAGGTGATCGGCCAATCTGCCGTGCCGCTGCCGCCATCCTTAAGCACATTTTTATAGGATGTCCAATGCTGGCTGTAAGCCAGAACGTCAGTTTGTGCATGTAGCGCATAGCGAAAAGCATCGGCATCGGCTTTAAGCGCCGCCATATCAACAGCGCTGACATCCAGCAATGTTGCATAACGAGGCATTGCTCCGGAAAAATGATCGAGCAAGTCAGCTTTGCCGCTGTCGGTAGAAGGCATGAAATAGGTAGTCGTCATAATCTTTAAGCTCCTTACGGTTGATTTACAAAAGTGATGTTGAATATCCAACGGGTGTAGCGGTAATGCTTATCAGGCATCTAGCGATGACAGCCAGACAACTCTGCGTGACAAAATGTTATCTGGCTAGCGTAGCCAGTCGTCTGTGCGCCATTGCTAGTTGCCTGTCCGTGCTAGCCAGATGACTAGCTATCGTTGCTAGGCGTCTGGCTGTCGCTGCTAGTCACATTTTATGATCGCTAGTTGTCTGTCCGTGTTAGCCAGATGACTAGCTAACGCCGCTAGGCGTCTGGCTGTGTCTGACCGATGCCTAGTAATGATAGCCAGACAACGGGTAAGCATCGCTGAGCGCTAGTCAATGACAGTCTTACACCCAGATAGAGTTGCTAGAGGCCGTAGAAACACGGCGACACAGGGCAAAATGAAGGCCAGAGATCTTAGCTAGAAAAACAAGGAATGGGTAGCAGCATAATCATAATGGCGATAAACATCAAGTTAACTCGCAATAAATATCTGCCCCCCAGTACAGGTCGCGACCTGTCTCTACCTTCGCAGCATTTTAGACAAAAACACCATGACTTAAAATAGAGGATAAGCTAACTAACAATCGACAATCTGTAGCTATCTTTTGTTAAAAACAGAATGTCTGGACAAAATACTACAAAACGGTAAAATTATCGGCTGTTATAATCTATATGCTGACTTAAATACCTAAATGGCGACGATTACCGTTTTAAATGGACCAAACTTAAACTTATTGGGTATCCGTGAGCCTAGCTTATATGGCAATAAAACGCTCGCTGACATTCGCGACTCGTTGGAAAAAAAAGCGACCGATTTAAATCATCATCTCGATTTTTATCAAAACAATGCCGAACATGAAATTATTGAGTTGATACACCTAGCTTACAAAAAACACACGGATTTCATCATTATCAACCCTGCTGCGTTTACTCATACCAGCGTTGCAATCCGTGATGCTTTATTAGCCACCAAAATTCCCTTTATAGAGGTTCATTTATCAAACGTCCACGCACGTGAACCTTTTAGAAAACACTCTTATTTCTCAGATATTGCTCAAGGCGTTATCTGTGGCTTAGGAGCGATAGGATATGAACTGGCCTTACAAGCCGCCGACCAGATATTAACCGAGAGACCATAAGCCATGGATATTAGAAAAATAAAAAAACTCATCGAAATTATCGAAGAATCCGATATTGCCGAACTGGAAATCAAAGAAGGCGAAGAGTCGATTCGTATTAGTCGCTATTCTGCAGCCCCAACTCAAATAGCTTATGCGCCAGCACCTATGGGTGTCGCACCGGCTGCAATCGGCACTGCTCCAGCAGTTGCTGTAGAAGAAAAAATAACAGGACATGCCGTTAAATCACCGATGGTAGGCACTTTTTATCGTTCAGCTTCACCCGGCAGCAAAGTGTTTGTCGAAGTAGGTCAATCGGTGATGTCGGGCGATACCTTATGTATTATTGAAGCTATGAAAATTCTTAATCAAATTGAAGCGGATAAAAGTGGCGTTATTACTAAAATACTGGTTGATAATGCTGAGCCGGTCGAATACGGCCAACCCTTATTCATCATTGAATAATCTGCGGGGATCCCATGTTCAATAAAATTGTTATTGCCAATCGCGGCGAAATTGCCTTGCGTATCCTTCGCGCCTGCAGAGAATTAGGCATTAAAGTCGTTGCCGTGCATTCAGAAGCCGATCGCGATCTTAAGCATGTACGCTTAGCCGATGAATCGGTGTGCATAGGCCCTGCGGCTTCAGCAGACAGCTATCTGAATATTCCAGCTATTATCAGCGCTGCTGAAGTGACTGATGCCGAAGCCATCCATCCGGGTTATGGTTTCTTATCAGAAAATGCTGATTTTTCTGAAAAAGTAAAGCAAAGTGGCTTTGTCTTTATCGGCCCGAATGCCGAGACTATCCGCATGATGGGTGACAAGATTTCTGCTAAAAAAGCCATGCAGGCTGCAGGTATTCCTTGCGTCCCTGGTAATAATGATCCTTTATCAGATGATGATCAAAAAAACTTACTCATGGCTCAAGAAATTGGCTATCCGGTCATTATCAAAGCGGCTGGCGGTGGCGGTGGTAGAGGTATGCGCACCGTGCATACTGAATCTGCACTGATTAACTCCATAGCCATGACTAAAGCCGAAGCCGGCAGTGCCTTTGGTAATCCAACCGTGTATATGGAAAAGTTTTTAGAAGATCCACGGCACATTGAGTTTCAAGTCATGGCTGATTCTCACGGCAATGCGATTCATTTAGGCGAACGTGATTGTTCTATGCAGCGTCGCCATCAAAAAGTAGTGGAAGAAGCACCAGCTCCAGGCATTACTGAAGAACAACGTAAACTCATCGGTGAACGTTGTGCTAAAGCCTGTATTGATATTGGCTACTTAGGCGCAGGTACTTTTGAATTTTTATATGAAAAAGGCGAGTTCTTTTTCATAGAAATGAATACCCGCGTACAAGTTGAACATCCGGTCACCGAAATGATTACGGGCTTTGATATTGTTAAAGAACAACTGCGCATTGCGGCAGGTGAACCGCTGTCTATTACCCAAGATCAAGTTAAAATCACCGGTCATGCTATTGAATGTCGCTTGAATGCTGAAGATCCTAGAACCTTCATGCCTTGTCCCGGTACCATTGATCAATTCCACATGCCTGGCGGCCCTGGTATCCGTTGCGAAACTCATATTTACAACGGCTATAAAGTACCGCCTTATTATGACTCTATGATAGGCAAATTGATTGCTCACGGCGAAGACAGAAAAAGCGCTATCGCGCGCATGAACACAGCGCTGAGTGAAATCATTATCGATGGCATTAAAACCAATATTCCGCTACAGCAAGACATTATGAATGACAGCGCTTTCGCTCAAGGCCAACAAAACATTCATTATTTGGAAAAGAAGTTAGGAATTTATTAGTTCTGTAGTTCTGTAGGGTGGATAAGCGATAGCGCATCCACCTAAAACATTCTGGAGTAATTTATGTCCTCTATTCTAGCGATTGAGCAGGCTGTTCAGCAATTACCTGCTCATGAATTGGCTGAATTTAGCCGATGGTTTGCTCAGTTTAATGAAACTGCTTGGGATGCTCAGATTGAAGCTGATGCCAATGCGGGAAAGTTCTGTAGGGTGGATAAGCGATAGCGCATCCACCTAAACTCACCCAATTGAGCCACCAGCACTAGTGGTATTGATGAATCTTACGATGATAATAGGTGGATGCGCTGACGCTTATCCACCCTACAAAATATCGAAATGTTTAAAAAAGCCCAATAACTCAGAAGAGCTGCGTATCCACCTATACATTATTGAAAAGGAAACATCGTGAGCGATTATCATCGAGTTCTTATTCAAGGTGGCTGCTATTTTTTTACTGTCGTTACTCTCGATCGAACGCCGATTTTTATCAATGAAGACCGCGTCGAAATATTAAGACAAGCATTTCGCAAAGTGATGGCAACCCGACCCTTTCAGATCGATGCGATAGTTGTGTTGCCTGAACACCTGCATTGTATCTGGCGACTGCCTGAAGGTGATGCCGATTACTCCTCGCGCTGGCGTGAAATAAAAAAGGCTGTTTCTCGCCAAATTTGTACGACCATCAACGAACGCAACGAGAGGATGATATGGCAACGCAGATTTTGGGAGCATGCCATTCGTGATGAAGACGACTGGCGCAAGCATGTTGATTACATTCATTACAATCCGGTAAAGCACGGATTAGTTAGTCAACCCAGCGCATGGAAATGGTCATCATTTAGCCGCGCCGTGACCCAAGGCTGGTATGAAGCTACTTGGGGTGCTAATGAGCCAACAACCATTGTCGGTATGAATTGCGAATGATGGATCTTGCGACAATAATTGGTGGATGCGCTAGCCCTTATCCACCCTACAAATCTTACTTTTAGATAAATCATCTCTATGGCCTGGCATCAAATTTCCGTTATTACTCAAGAAAACCTCGCACCGCAACTGGCGGACTTTTTCAGTGATCTAGGCGCAGTATCCGTCACTTATATGGATGCTGAAGATGAACCTGTTTATGAACCGGCTATCGGCGAAACCAAAATATGGAGTAATACCCAAGTTATTGCCCTCTATGAATTGGATGCTGATCCCGAACTAATAAAAACTCAGGTGTATCAGCAGTTTAATCAGGATGACTTGCATGACTGGATATATGAAGCCATTGCCGATCAGGAATGGGAGCGTGCTTGGATGGAATATTATAAGCCGATGAAATTTGCCGATAGGCTTTGGGTATGCCCAACCGATCAAGAGCAACATGAGTCGGGTACTGTTTGTCTAACCTTGGATCCCGGCCTTGCCTTCGGCACGGGTACGCATCCAACCACGGCCTTATGTTTAGAATGGCTGGCCAGTCATGAATTAAGCGCTAAAACTGTCATCGATTACGGCTGCGGCTCTGGCATACTTGCGGTTGCCGCTGTATTACTAGGCGCTAAAGTTGCACATGCTGTGGATATTGATCCGCAAGCAATAACGGCGACCCAAAGCAATGCTTTGAAAAATAAGGTGGTAGATAAAATTAAAACCTATCTACCTGAGCAATTCACGCCTTTTCAGGCCGATATCGTTTTGGCCAATATCTTAGCTAAGCCCTTAATTGATATGGCTGAGCAGATTTGCGCTTTAGTTATTTCCGGCGGATCGTTAGTCTTATCAGGCATCCTACACGAACAAGCTGAATCTGTTATTAATGCCTACCAGCATCACATTATCTTCAGCCCTTTGGTGCAACAAGAAGACTGGATCAGGCTTGAAGGCGTTAAGCGTTAGCAATACAACCTCAGCTTTTAGCCCTACACCATCAACCCCATACTACATAAACTCAAAAACCTATGTCACTACCTGAAATCTATTTAAAAAAGAACGAAGATAAGCGCTTACGCAAAGGACATCTTTGGGTTTTTAGCAATGAAGTTGATACCCAGCGCTCACCGCTAGAACAATTTTCAGCGGGCGACCTTGCACAGGTTAAAAGTGATGATGGCAAAGTCTTGGGTACGGCTTACGTTAATCCGCAAGCACTTATTTGCGCTCGATTGCTATCAAGAAAACCTAATCTAAAGTGCGGCAGCAATTTTTTCAAAGAGCGCCTAACTACTGCATTGATCTTGCGTGAAAAGCTCTTTACTCAGCCCTATTATCGTTTAGTGTTTGGTGAAAGTGATGGTTTGCCAGGCCTAGTTATTGATCGCTTTGGCTCGGTATTTTCGGTGCAGATTACTACAGCTGGCATAGAGCAACGCAAAGAATATCTGCTGACTGCCCTGGTAGAATTATTCGAACCCACCGCTATCGTACTTAAAAATGATAACAGCCAGAGACAGCTAGAAGGCTTAAGCTTGGAATCTGAAATCGCCTACGGAAAATTACCTGATTCCGTTATTATCGAAGAGAATGGCGCACAGTTTAAGATCGATATATTGAATGGCCAAAAAACTGGCTGGTTTTACGATCACCGCAGCAGTCGAGCTGCTGTTGCCAATATTGCCAAAGATCAGCGAGTATTGGATTTGTTTTCTTATACCGGCGCTTGGGGCATACCCGCAGCGATGGCAGGTGCATCAGAGGTGACTTGTGTCGATGCCTCTGAAGGTGCGTTAACACTCGCAAAAAAAAATGCTGAACTTAATCAGGTAGTCGATAAAATGCATTTTGTGCGTAGCGATGTTTTCGACTTTCTAAAGCAGGCCCGCCTAGACAATCAGCTTTATGATATTATCGTGCTTGATCCACCGGCACTCGTTAAACGCAAAAAAGATTTTAAACTAGGCTATGAGGCTTACCGTCGTTTAAACCACTTAGCATTACAAGTGTTATCCAAAAACGGTATTCTGGTTTCGGCTTCTTGCTCTTTCCATCTAAGTCGTGAAAATTTACATGAAATTTTACGTTCTTCAGGCAAGCATATAGATCGACATTTAGTATTTTTTGCTAGCGGTGGTCAAGGGCCAGATCATCCTATAGATCCTGCAGCGCCTGAAACAGAATATCTAAAAACATTCTTTTGCTCAGTTTCGCCTAGTTTATAAAAGCATTGAGCTATAAAGACAGCCATTATAGAATGGCTCTGTCATATTTATGGGCACCTGTAAGATGCATATTACTTTACCCTGATAGGCTGTAAAGTTTCTTCTGTAATGGTTCGGTTTACGATTTTAACTGTTCTCAATATAAATGCTATGCAACACATCATAATAAAAATTAACTAAATCCAAGGATATTTAAACCATGAAAGCATGTGATTCCTGTTCTGGCCGAGCTGAAATCGGTAAAAATCATAAGCAAGTTCCCGTCCTACAAAGAACCATTGGGCTTGCTCTTGTTTATTTACCTATATTCACTTTACCTTTTGTATTTCTTAGTGCCTATTTGACCTATTACCACTTACGTATGATTGGTGGAACGAACATTAAATCCTTTTCAGATTTTCTTCCTGAAAGAAGTAGTCATCGTTATAACTTAAAAAATCAAATTACTATGGACGGTTCTTTTAAAATGAGCTTGGCCCAATCAAAACTTTATTGGATATTAAACTGTACTTGGTACTGTCCAGTCAGTGTTGCTGTTTTTGAATGGCATGCTTATCTGGTTAAGATTGTTGAAAACTGGTGGTGTCCATTCACCCATGAAAAGAAAGAAGGTTATAGCAACGCCAAAATTGATCAGTCATTCTGGCACATCTATCCTGAAGATATAATTAAGTTAGATGAAGAAGACCGAGACAACCCCATCTGGAATGAATCCGTCGATAAATAACACTTTAGATAAAAGGCACAAGGCAATAAGCCCTAAGGTCATGTATTTTACTTTTAGCTTAGCGCCTGTGCTTAACTTATGAAAATTGGTCCCTATCAACTCGAAAATAATTTAATTTTAGCGCCTATGGCAGGGATTAGTGACCATCCTTTCAGATCGTTATGTAAACAACAAGGCGCTGGTTTAGCTGTATCTGAGATGGTCGCTTCTAACCCAGCCTTGCGAGAACATAAACGCACCTTATTAAAAGCAGACCACAAAGATGAAATAGGTCTGCGCTCGGTGCAAATTTTAGGCACCAATCCCGAACAAATGGCTGATGCTGCACGATATAACGCAGAGCGTGGCGCACAGATTATTGATATTAATATGGGCTGTCCAGCTAAAAAAGTATGTTCAGTAGCGGCAGGATCAGCCTTACTAAGAGACGAAGCGCTGGTAAAGAAAATATTAGAGGCTGTAGTCAATGCCGTTGATATTCCTGTTACTTTAAAAATCCGTACCGGCTGGGATAGTCATAGTCGCAATGCCGTTGATATTGCTAAAATAGCAGAAAAATCAGGCATAGCCGCACTCACTTTGCATGGACGTACCAGAGCTTGTAAATTTAACGGGCAAGCTGAATATGAAACTATTAAAGACGTCAAACTAGCGGTAAATATTCCCATCATTGCCAACGGTGACATCGATTCAGCACAGAAAGCCAGTTATGTACTCGCCACAACTGGGGCAGATGCCATTATGATAGGTCGTGCCGCTCAAGGTAATCCGTGGATATTTAAGCAAATAGATCATTTTCTTAAAACTGGAAGAGAGCTTGATAAACCAAGTGCTAGCGACATCCATCACACCTTGCTAACTCACCTTGAACAACTATATAGCTTCTATGGCAATCTTTGCGGTGTTAGAATAGCCCGAAAACATATAGGCTGGTATTTTAAACATTTTGATACCATCAGCATAGAAACTCGAAACCAACTGAATCAAGCTATCAGCCCAACAAAACAATTAGCGCTGATTAATTCGGCATTTAATCATATTACCTAATATCTGCTAGCCCATGAATGCATCATCAAATAGTGTTGAAGCTATTAATAATGACAGTAAAAAGCCCCTACTTTTACCACTGTCACTGTATGTCAAACAAACTGTTGAGCTCTATCTTTCGCAACTGAGTGGTCACGATGCTGTCGGCTTACATGCGATGGTCATTAGTGAAGTTGAAAAACCCTTGTTAGAAACCGCATTGGAACATTCCGGCTATAACCAAACTAAAGCTGCCAAAGCACTAGGCTTAAGTCGCAGCACATTAAGAAAAAAATTGGATCAATACGGAATATCTTAAACTCCACCACGATTCGACTTACACAACCAAATCCCCCTACCCATCTATATAAAAGGCCTGCATGAACAAACAAATGACTCGCGCCCTGATCAGCGTTTCTGATAAATCTGGTGTCGTCGATTTTTGCCGAGAATTACATCAATTAGGCATTGAGCTTTTGTCTACTGGCGGCACTGCTAAAACGCTGATGGAGCATCAGATACCCGTCACTGAAGTTTCTGATTACACAGGCTTTCCAGAAATGATGGATGGTCGGGTTAAAACCTTACATCCTAAAGTACATGGCGGAATTTTAGGTCGTAGAGGCATCGATGACGACATCATGGCCGCGAATGCTATTAAGCCTATTGATATGGTCGTGGTTAATCTCTATCCGTTTGAGCAAACTATCGCTAACCCCGTGTGTGATTTTGAAACCGCTATTGAAAATATCGATATTGGTGGGCCGACTATGATACGCGCCGCCGCTAAAAATCACGCGGATGTTGCCATCATTGTGAATCCTGATGATTACGCCAGTATTTTAGCTGAACTAAAACAGACAGATAACAGCCTTTCTGCAAAGACCCGTTTTAATCTGGCTCTAAAAAGTTTTGAACACACTGCACGTTATGACACAGCCATTGCGACTTACCTAGGAAAGTTAAATGACGTAGCGTTTCCTGAAACGTTAAATTTACAGTTTTATCATACTCAGGCGCTGCGTTATGGTGAAAACCCACATCAGAATGCAGCTTTTTATAGAGAAAAAGCGCCTGCCGCTGGTACTATTGCTGCCGCTCATCAGCATCAGGGTAAAGAATTATCCTACAACAATATTGTCGATGCCGATGCCGCTTTGGAATGTGTAAAAACCTTTAATGACAAAGCCACTTGCGTAATCGTTAAGCATGCTAATCCCTGTGGCGTAGCTCAGGCTGATAGTCTTTTCGGCGCTTATGATAAAGCTTATGCGACGGATCCAACCTCAGCCTTCGGTGGTATTATCGCTTTTAATCAAGAACTCGATGAACAAACTGCGACTGAAATCATCAACCGCCAATTTGTTGAAGTGATAATTGCGCCGACCATAACGCCGGCTGCATTAGCCGTGCTAGCCACCAAACAAAACATTCGAGTATTAGCTTGTGGCTTGTGTGAAAGTGTTAATACGCCTTCTTTTGATTGCAAGCGCGTTGCAGGTGGACTGTTAGTTCAAGATAAAGATTTCGGTGAAATCAGCCTTGCTGATCTTAAAATTGTGAGTCAGCGAACACCCAGTGAAGAAGAATTAGCGGATTTATTATTCGCTTGGAAAGTCGCCAAATTCGTTAAATCTAATGCCATTGTTTATTGCAAAAATGGTCAG
>TBL_comb47_HYPODRAFT_10008537_pt1 | contig 10441 bp, 14 predicted proteins | sample TroBogypolimnion_40_FD_10682 | JGI IMG/M metagenome (IMG submission 10682)
CTTCCCTTAGTCTCGGAAACAAATAAACAAAATTATGTTACCTATTAAGTTAACATAATTAAGGGAAGGGGTCGCAGGGGAAACCGTAGGTTTCCCTGCTCCGTAGGTTGCTCTAAATTGAAATACCAAAGTTCTCTTCTTCTTTCATAATCTTGCATATATTTCTGGTTTTATAGACATAACAAAGATCAATTAACTCTTCATTGAGAGGACTACTATATTGTATTATTTTAATGGATTTTTGCCGTTTATGTTGTTCTGAAGCAAGATGTTGTTTGTGATTTTCCTTGGTTGTTAATTTAGTATTACAAATATTACAAGAGTATCGGTTCCATTTTTCCATTTTTTTCTCATATTCAGCTTTGATCGCATCACTTTCAATGTAATCTTGAATTATATACGTTCCTGATTTTACAAAAACATAGTTTTTTATTTCTTCTAACTTTTCTTCTGAAACAGGCGGTATTAAAAATTGCGGTACAATTTTATTTTCTAATAGAACAAGTTCTCCATTACAATCTTGCTGATAGATAGTATTTTTATAGTGCCAATCAGGATAAAATAATCCGTAAGGTTTCAAAATGCGTTGAACTTGCTTTAATAAAAATGGATCTACAGGCCTATTTCCTGAGTGACCGAGTTGCAATGCACCTCCAGTAGTGTCAATAATACGATCGTACGAATAATTTTGAGCAAATTTCCATTTTTTTGTTAAATCAAAAACAATATCCGGTTTCACTTCTTCCACTTCATCAACACAATCGTACGGGTCATTAAACCATTCGTCGACATCAATTGGGCTACATCTAGTATATAGACCTTTTTCATAGGTTCTCCCGTGACCGAGTATAAGAGTTTTCATAATAGATATAAATATTGTTTAATATTTATATTAGTTATGGATATAGAAAAATATATTGCGTATAACACTGGGTCATTGGTTATATCATCTACCTTTTTCTTAGTACCTTGCATTTATACAATTTACAATAGTATGCACTTCTTTACAGTGTTATTGATATTAACTTCAGGAATATCTGCAAATTATTGGCGTAAGGCAATTTACGGAGCAGGGAACCTACGGACTAGCTTCGCTAATCCCTGCGACCCCTCCCTTAATTATGATACTTTATTACGTAACATAATTAAGTTTACTTAGATAATAACTGTTGAGGGAGGGGTCGCAGGGATTAGCGAAGCTAGTCCGTAGGTTTCCCTGCTCTATAGATTCGTCTCAACCTGTAATTGAAAAATAAGATTTTGGGATGCATCCGGTAAATTTCTTGTAGGATCAAGATGTATGTTCTCCGAAAGTATATTATTAATGTCAGATGCAAAGTTCTGGGCGATTTGTTGCAATAAGTTTTCATAACCAGGAAAATTTTGTGATAAATCATAAGCTCTATTTATGGAACTAGTAGGAAGAGGCTCTAGAGGGGATGGTTCCGTGGTAGTATCTGGTCTTGCACCAGTACCTACAGTAAAATCCCGAATATCATACCTGCAAACCGGACAACGGACATTGGTCTGAAACCAATTTTGTATGGATTGTTCGTTGAATATATGATGGCAATGTTTTATTTGACGAACTTGTTCTCCCTCTTGAAAATCCTCCATTGTAATAGGACAAGTTGTATTAATGTTCTCTATTCCTTGTTGAAATGATATTAATTGTGTAGCATTTTCAATTTGTTCAGGTGTAGGTCTTACTACAATATTTTGAAAGAATCTGCGCATAGCAGCGCCCTCCTCTGCGCGAATCGTAGGACGATATAAAATGTACGAAAACAAATGATCATTATTTCTAGACGGCACGGGTAAAGGTGGAACAGGTTCGGTAGGTAATTCCGTACGAATATCTGGACCATTTACAGGATTTGTCCATCCGGGCGCATAAAAGCTACGATTACGTTCGTCTAATATAGTCCGCATAACTTGTAGTGATAGTCCAACATTATTATTGTATTCTGACATATTAGAATTGTACATAACCATAATATCACGTAAGGTTTGTAAATAAACCATATATTCGCTATATTCATTAGGGGTATTGTTATGAAAGGCACCAAAATTAGACCGCATATTTTCCGCTGGACGCGTACCAAAATCCTCCGAGCGCTGCTGATTTAGTTGTTGGAGGCTTCCAACCACCTGACCGGATCGCATTGGTCGAAGCATTTCTTCAGCTAATTGTTGTATTTCGTTTTCTAACGTAGTAACATTATTAATATCCATTTATGATATTAATATAAAGATAAATGTCTATATATTTACAAGGCATAAAAATAAAACACTAAAATCAATGGACCTTTCCAAATATAAAGACAAAGGAAAAGTTGGATTAGAGAACCTAGGGAATACGTGTTTTTTGAATTCTTGTATGCAAGTATTAAGTAATACGTACGAATTAAACCATTTTTTAGATTCTAACAAGTACGAACGCAATTTAAAGAAGGATTTACCTGATGCCAATATTTTATCGGAATGGAATGATTTGAGAAATGTAATGTGGAGCGGTAATGGTGTGATTACACCTAATAAATTTGTATATAATATACACGAAATTGCCAAAATTAAAAACAAGGATATATTTACAGGATGGGTACAAAATGATATGCCTGAATTCCTGTTATTTTTTATTGAATGTGTGCATAACAGTATTTCAAGAGGTGTAAATATTCGTATTTCGGGTAATACCGAAAATAAGGTAGATAAGATGGCTGTTACGTGTTATGCAATGTTAAAAGAAACATATTCCAAAGAATATTCGGAAATAATGGATTTATTTTATGGTATTTATATCTCTGAAATTGTGTCAGTTGAAGGGGATAAATGTCATTCAATGAAACCCGAGCCCTTTTTTATATTAGATTTACCGGTGTGGGACATTTCGAAAAGTATGCCAGTAAACAAATTAGAAGAATGTTTTGAATTATATTGTAAACCAGAATACTTGGAAGGTGATAATGCTTGGTATAATGAAGAAACGAAACAGAAGGAAAATGTAAAAAAACAGATTACCTTTTGGAATTTCCCCAAAGTATTGGTGATTGTTCTAAAACGATTTAGTCCAGATGGACAACAAAAGTTAAATTCTATGCTTGAAATGCCTATTGATAATTTAGATTTATCAAAATACGTACGGGGGTACAATCCACAATCATATAAATATGATTTGTACGGAATATGTAATCATATTGGTGGAGTATTAGGTGGACATTATACATCATTTGTACGTAATTCTGAAAACCAGTGGTTACATTACAATGATAGTAATGTTGAGATAGTTCCTCCCGGAACTAGTGTGGTCACTCCTGCAGCTTATTGTTTGTTTTACCGTAAAAAAAATAACTTGGTATAATATACCGATTTTTTATTATGGGTTCAACAACAAGTAATGCTGCAAATCAAACCACAAATAATGTGTCATCATCAGCAACAGACCTTACTGGCGTGGTTTTCAATAAAACAAATTATATTTTTGTACTCTGGTTTTTAGCAATATATGTAGTAGCCTATTATTTCATAGGGTTTTTTTTTAAAAAAACAGATGAAGGAACAAGCTTTTTACTTCGTATAAGTCGCGGAATAGATTTTATTGTGTTAATTGGTCTATTGATTTATTTATTTACATCTTATTTTACAAATACAGAGGCACAGCGTGAATCAACTTATACCAACATTACCACAAAGTATTCTACATTTATTAATAATCCTACTTCGATCATTACCATTGTTATTTCATTGATTATGTTTTATGTATTTTTATTTTTGTTTCGCGTACCAATGTCTTCAGATATGAAACCAATAACAGTGTCTCTTTTAGAAATGTTAGGTTGGTTGACATTTATTGTGATTTGTTTTGTTGATTTTTTCAAATATGCATTAAATTTATCATTAACAGGATTAGTTGCTAGTGCGACTAGTCCAGATGTGTTACCTCATGGACCTCCAATAATAAATGCATCTGTATTAGTAACGAGTGACACCAGTGGTAATATTGCGGGCAATTTGACTCTACAACAACCTGTTCAACAAGACGAAGTATTCAATATTTCGAATAATTTATATACTTATGATGATGCGCAAGCAATTTGTTCAGCTTATGGAGCAGAATTAGCGAATTATGATCAATTAGAGGAAGCTTATAGTAAAGGGGCAGAATGGTGTAATTATGGGTGGTCTGACGGGCAAATGGCTTTTTTCCCTACCCAAAAGACTACATGGGATAAATTGCAGAAATCCACGAATAGTAAGAACAATTGTGGTCGTCCAGGTATTAATGGAGGGTATATGGCAAATCCTTATATCAAATTTGGTGTAAATTGTTTTGGAAAAAAGCCTTCACCTACCGATGCTGATTTACAACGTATGGCAGCTAATAAGGAGGTGAATGTTCCCAAAAACCCCGCAGATTCGTTATTGGACTCTAAAGTACAATTTTGGAAGGATAATGCGAGTAGATTGTTGGTTATGAATTCCTTTGATAGAGCACAATGGTCTGAGTACTAAAATAAGGGAAACCTAGGTTTCCCTTATGATCCCATCCTTTAATTATGTTAGCTTATTTGGTAACATAATTTTATTTAGTATTACACCCCTGAAGATTTAAAATGGGACGATTATTCAATCATCCGTGTAATATACCTTCCACAACAATATTGCTGAAATAAAATTCTGCGCTTATCTCGGCATAAAACTATATTTATTACAAACTTCGGACTGATAACCAATGTATAATACTGATTTTCTAGATACTCATTAAATTTACGCGGAATATTGAGTAACATTTCATATCGTTTATCTGTTTTTAAAATTTGATTAATATATTTCCCATTTCGGTATTTTATACTACCATCGTAGTCTAAAATTTTATTTACAATATCCATCGGTAAATATAAAAATGACATCACTAAGTATGTATATGCTAATATATTTATATTGTTCATCCCATTTTACACCTTTTCTCATTTCAAATGCCTAAGAACGGCTTTGCCGTTCAAGGTTGAGACCCCGTAGGGGTCTCTGACCGTTTTTCACAGCAAAAAAACAAGAAAATTAGTAAAGTCAATAGTGGGAATTACACCCACGATGGTCCAACTTTTTCGGTTGAGAGTACAACCGTGAAGGACGCTTTAATGATTTACAACGCTCATCCAAATAGGACTCATTTGTTTGTCTTCGGGACTCACCTACCAGGAATCACTGCGTGAGGATGCAAAAACCAAGAAAACCATTCCTATATACATTGTAGGAATTGTCTTTATATTGTTCCAATAAATATTTTTAATCGGCGTTTGAAATGAGAAAAGGTGTAAATCTTCAAGTGTGTAAATTCCTTTTGGGAGGAGGGAGTCTTAGGAGTCCGAGCCCTTCGGGATCAACCTGGAGCGCCTACGGCGCTCTAAGGGAACCTTGGTTCCCCTAATTTTCTTAGTTTCATTGTTTTTAACACGTGATTTTGCCGAGGTTCTCTTCTTCGCCTTCTTAACAATCCTATTGATTAATTTGTTAAATTTGTCTTCATCAATCACATTGCAATCTTTTTGTATTTCCGAATTTTTCTTGATATTTTGTATATCATCAATTTGTTTTCTAGATAAATAAAGCCCTACAGGTATACCTAATCCACTAAATCGAGAACTTTTTGCGTGATCATCTACTGTTGAGCCTCCTAAACGTTCTCGCATCAATGTATCGTGGTTCATAACTTCACGTAAAGGATATATAGCTGCGACTAACTCATTATCACTATTTTTTTGATATTCTAATTTTGAACTAAAAGACATTTACTTATAGTATTATTGCATTTATTTTTCGATTGTTTTCCTTATGTCTAGAGAACTTGTAATTTCTCTATTATCCCTTAAAAACTCAATAACATAATCAACTTGTTCTTCGTCGTGAATTATTTTTTTCAAACAGGATTCGATATATCCAAATGTTAACGCAGAATATTCCTTTTTATCATACATTCTTATTTCTGCCAAATGTTCTCCATCTTTGATTTTAATTTTATTTTTAATATTATTATCTGAAATATATTTGCAAATATGTTGAGAAAGTTCACTCTTTTTTTCACGCATTTTTTTTGTTTTTTCGTTGATAGTTTTTAATTGTGTATCTAAGAGAACCCACATAGTAATATTATCCTTGAATATTTGGTTAGATGGTACGATTTCTAAAACTTTCTTTTCCATAAATTATTATTTACATATTATACTAAAAAAGTATGGAAAAAATATATTTTAGGCCATTAAATGGATTAGGTGATAAATTATTAGATACTATAGGTTTTTTTGTACTCTGTAAGGTTCTCGGTTATTGCCCTTATGCGAGATTAAATAGTGATGTTAGAGATTTTCAATGGGGTAATAATCTGTATGATGAACAATTTTTTGTTTTTTCTGGGATGGATATGAATATGTCAATCGATGTATGTTCAAAATGTGTTAAATACATTGATTCTTATGATCCGTCAGTATCGCTAAGTCCGTACAAAATTTATAAATATTTATGTTCAAATACCTATTATTCAGATAGTTTTGAAAAATTTTCTTCATACTATGCATCTTGTGCAAAAGAACTAATTGCTCCCTCCAAGTTAATAACTGATCATTTACCTAATGAACTTAAAAATGCTTATGGTATTCATCTGCGTAAAACTGACAAGGTGAATGACAATCATTGTGTTCCTCACGAGAACTCGATTAGTGAATTTGATATTATTATAAGTGCTCTCCTAGAAAAAGTTCAAAATATTATAGATAAAGAAGATAACCCCTTATTTTTAGTTGTAAGTGAAGATCCTATATGGAAAGTCGAAATTGAACAGCGTATTAGTGAGACAATGAAAGGTCACATTATTCAACTTGATTATTCGGTTGATATGAATAATTATACGTCTGTATTAGATATGTTTGCCTTATCTAAATGTAAGGCGATTTTGCAAGGGGTGAAATATTCAACGTTCTCTATACTAGCTGCACTTTTAGGAAATAACAATTTAATAAATTTTTCAAACTATTTACCAGATGATAAAGAATGTCTTATTTATGCGTGGAATTCTGTTATAAATATAAATAGTATAAAGAATATGGACTTAGAAACTTACAAATATATTACGCGAGGAAGCGTAGATTTTACCATTGCATCATTCGTCGATTTCACTGAGCTACGCTCATCTGCGCGCACTACATCTATGAATGATCTAGGTTTTTCTATGCCACTTCGGTCAGCAAGCTTCGCTTGCAACCTGGAACCACCTATGGTGGTTCTGAAGGGCTCCGAAAAACCTTCAGAAAAGATTAAGCGTAAAACAACAGTAAGGCATAGAATGGTTTATTTGTAGTTATAAAATTATAGTAATAAATAGATTACGATAATTTTTTTAGATCAACGTTATTAATGTCTGCGATGAGAACGTCTTTTAGATGAACTACGACGGCGTCTGGACATAGCTTGGTTAGCAACCAATAAAACAGCAGGAACTGCTAAATCGGTCAAAATACCATTACCACCCTTCTTTTTGTGACGTCTACCACCCATTATAGCGGCAGGAGACACTCCAATAATAGTTGCTGCACTAGGACTAGCATCACCACCTCGCATAGCGGCAGCAGCTTCAGCGTTCATAGCAATAACGTTATTAGTGGGTGAAATAGCGTGTTGTCCGTCAACTCCACCATAAACAGCTTGGGCATAACCTGCACCATCTCCACCCATAATCATTTTATTGCGATAGGCATTAGAGCACCTCTTGCGATGTCTACGATGTCTTTTTTGTGACCCTTTTTTAGCTGGCATATATACAGTCTTGAGAAAACAAATTTTTAGTGGTATTTTGTATTAAACGTATTAAAAGAACTAAAATAGCTAAAATAACTAAAAACAAACACAGGTTATAAAAACATAACAACCATAAATAAACATAGATCTCATTATACATAATTTGTATCAATGGTTTAATCATTTCACGAATATCCTTACGTATATCTTGATCTTGTAAAAAGGAAATACAGGCATTTCGTATAAACCTTGAGTTCTCCATATTATAAACTTTGAAGGTTTTGCTAAGCAACCTTTGGACGCGAATCGTAAATCCGCGTGTATTACTTAATAAATTTTTATGTATTCTATGTAAATGGAAATCTTTGATACGAATGATTCATTTGATTTCGAAAAATTAATACTAACTAAACCAAGTTCGATTTCTGGAGGCAACTATTTTATACGATTTTTAGTGAATAGTCAACCTCTTTATATACAACCGCCTAAATGTAAAACACGACAAGGAATAGTACGAGCAGGTAAACGTCTTTATTCTGATTTAATGTTTACAAATGAGAATGAGGATTTCATAAGGTGGATGGAAAATTTAGAAAACTATTGTCAACAATATATTTATAAAAACCGTGAAAAATGGTTTGAAGGCGAAATGGAATTACACGATATTGAGAACTATTTTACATCTCCATTAAAGCTATTTAAATCGGGAAAATATTATCTTGCACGTACCAACATAACAGTTGTTTTAGGTAAACCATCGCTCAAGATCTATGATGGAAATGAAAAAGAAGTAGATTTTGAAAATATAGGTGATGATACCGATGTAATGACTATTTTAGAAATACAAGGAATTAAATGTTCTGCTAAAAGCTTTCAAATTGAAATAGAACTTAAACAAATGATGGTTCTCCAATCTACCAATATTTTTGAAAAATGTATTATAAAAAATGGAGAACCTGTAGAAAAAAACGTAACAAATCCTAGATCATTCATAGATGTGGTGCGTGCAGACGATCTTCGATCGGATTGCTGCGCAATATCGACGGATGATGATAAACCGATCGAAGAAAAAATAGAGGAAGAATTGGTTCCAGAAGTCGATAGTATTAATGAAAATATGGTTTTTAAAACAGATGACGAAGTTATACCAGATGAGGAAAGTAAAGACATTGTTATTGATATTCCAAAAGAATCATTGGAAGATGCAGCGAAAGATCTAACAATCGAAGAAAAAACCTCAGGAATAGTTGCATTAGATGGCTTAGAGGAAGTGGAATTTCATTTAGAAGAATTGACTGATCTTGAACCACTAGTTATTAAGAAGCGTGACAATGTTTATTATGAAATGTATAAAGAAGCAAAGAAAAAGGCTAAGATTGCTAGAGATTTAGCATTATCAGCTTATTTAGAAGCTAAACGGATTAAGAATACTTATATGTTAGAAGATTTGGCAGACGAAGATTCCGATGAAGAAGATTCTGATGAAGAAGATTCCGATGAAGAAGATTCTGATGAAGAAGAATCCGACGAAGATTCTGATAAAGATATTGATGAAGAAGATAATAATAATAATTAAGGTTTAGTAGAGTGAAGATTTTTCGGTTAGAGAACCCATAGGGTTCTCAACCTTGCCCCCCCGAAGGGGGCTGAGGAGCAACTTAGTGGTATAGAAAAACCTAGATAATCATTCTCTATTTATTTTTTCTTCGGAAAAATCTATGGAAGATCTAGGAAATGCTCTGCTGGCGAAGCCAATCGAGCATTCCTTCAATATATGTAACCAATAGATGATGATCGAAGGTCGCTCCGCTAAACCCTGAAACCGTGGTTTCTTTAGCGAAAAAACCTTAAAAACCTTAAAACATTAAATAATTTTATCCGCCGTTTATATACAGAATGTTTAAAAAGATCATTAGTGGATTATCCAAGTTTTTCACCAAGGAACGCGTCATTATATTAGTTGTTTTTCTTATTTTAGCGTGGGCTCTCTATTCTTATTCTGGATCAAAAATGTCCATTATGGATACTATGGGTGATGGTTCATCTAACCCTATGCCCATCCTTTCCGCTACTGCTCCCACTGCTCCCACTGCCCCTACTGCACCTACGGCCGCTAAAGGAGGATCAGTTCCTAATGGATATACTGCTCAATCCACAGCCAATCCTTCGGATTTACTTCCAAGTGATGCCAATAGTCAATGGGCTTCATTAAACCCTGGTTCTATGAACCAAGGTGATGTATTAAACGCCAACCTTCTCCAAGCTGGCTATCATATTGGGTTGGACACGATTGGTCAATCTCTTCGCAACGCTAACTTGCAATTACGGTCTGATCCTATTATTGGTAAAGTAGAAATTGGACCATGGAATCAGAGCACTATCGAACCTGATCTTGGTCGGGTTCCTTTAGAAATTGGAGGTGGAACCCGTTAAGCAGGGGAACCGTAGGTTCCCTCAGCAGCCGAAGGCTGCAAGGTTGAGGACCCGTAGGGTCCTCTGACCCCTGAGACCCCCTCCTTTTTCAAGAGGAAAGTGTCTTCAATGACGTAGCTAGACAGGGTGAAGTTGAATGAGATATACAGCAGATATCAAAAATCAAAGTCGTATAAAGAATAAAAATTATGTTACCAAATAAGCTAACATAATTAAAGGG
>TBL_comb47_HYPODRAFT_10008540_pt1 | contig 10439 bp, 4 predicted proteins | sample TroBogypolimnion_40_FD_10682 | JGI IMG/M metagenome (IMG submission 10682)
GCTACCGGCCCTGAATAAAGCGCGTGAAAAAGGTAAAAACATCCGCTGCATTAATAACACCAAACAGATTGTTCAGTCATTCGAAATGTTTGTCAACGACAATAACGGCTGGGTGCCGCCAGTCACCTGGCAGTCGAGACTGCAGACTCAAGGCATTGCATGGAGCACAATTTCCGGTCCGCCGCGGGGCGGGGTACTGAATTGTCCGAACGACACTTCATCATTCTGGAACAGTCCTACCAACAGTACAGCCAATTATTCCGGATATGCGATCAATTTTGCGCTAGCCTGGCCCAATGGCGGCCCCGGCGGCAATGGTGACGGAGTCAGTCCGTGGGGCACCGGCAATATCTATTACAATGTGCATGGCAACTGTCGGGTATCGACTGTGAAAAAGCCGTCTAATTACGTTTATGTCATGGATGCCACCGCCTATAATAAAGCGAATCCGGCAGATAGTACCTTTGCCAGCAACTTCCGTCATCGCAACGGCTGGGATGCCAATGTCGGCTGGATGGATGGTCATGCCTCAGTATCACCCAATGACATCGGCATTTCTAAAAACACCGGGGCTCCACTCTGGCATACATATTACCAGTATTTCTATCCGTAATTTAATAATAAGGAGACAATTATGTTTTTCAACCAGTTGTCAAGAGGCGCTGTTACCAGTTTGATAATAGTGCTGTCCGGTCTGTCAGGCGTTTGCAGTGTCGCGATAGCGGATATTTTTGATTTTGAAAGTCCGGAACTTAAGCCCGGATACATCGAAAAAACGTACGTCAATCTGACTGGTAAATTTGAATTGGATACCACCGGGGCCAATGCACACGGCGGCAGAAATTCCGTCAAGCTGCAAAATGACGGCTGCATTACAATGGATTATTCGCAACTGACTCCGGATACGAATTATCGGCTTTGCGCCTGGGTGAAAGGTTCTGGAGCAGCTAATCTTCAAATTGAATGGCTGGGGTTACCGGTCCCAAAAAGCGATTATAGTTCAATCAAATTGACGGATAAATTTCAACGGATTATCCTGACCGCAACGGCTCCGTCCGGCGTCAAGCACGCTTATTTAAAGTTTTCCACGAATAAAGACGGCGGATTGATGTGGATCGACGACATCAGCATCGAACCTGTTGTCATCGATCCGAATGCTCCATTAATAGATTTTGAAACACCGCTGACTCAGCCCGGCAGCCTCGGCAAACACTATGTCAATCCGTCCGGGAACTTCAGTTACGATGATTCCGGAGCCAATGCCCGTAATGGCATTGGAGCAATGAAATTAGTTGATAATGGCCGGATTACTATAGACTTTCATGATGTTATCCCGGGCAAAACCTATCAAATGACCGCCTCTGTAAAAGGCGAAGGCAATGCGGTCGGGCAGCTCCAATGGCTCGGCGCAAACCAGAGATGCGATACCAAATTTTTAAAATTAAATAATGAATATCAGATAATTAAAGTCAATGGAATTGCGCCGGCAGGTTCAACCCACCTCTATTTACATCTGTGCCTTGGTAACAACGCCGGCACTGTCTGGATTGACGATATTCGTTTTACGGAAGTAGTCACTGAAACCAGTACCGTAAATATTACCGCTGATTTTACTGGAACTCATGAGCGTTTCAGTATTTACAATCCGGGGGAACCAGTTAAAATGCTCATTAAGGGTAATGGCATCACAGCTCCGGACAACCTCAAGTGGCGTCTGTGCGACTACCTTGATCGCGAAGTCGATCAGGGCGTGCTTGCAGTAACCCCTGATATGCTAAAGAGCGGCATCGATTTCAGCGTAACTCCCAAATTGGCCGGCTCCTACTTTTTATATATGAAACTGGAAAAGTCCGGAGTCACAATTCCCTGGAAAGGATCCCGGCTGCCCGGTTATGTCGCCTTTGGTGTGCTGCCGGAAATTCAAGCATTGCCACTGACCAGTCCGGAATATTCCCGTTTTGGCGGACAGGGAACTAATTTTATTGCCTCCGGTAAATTTTTAAATGGCGACTTTCTGGCTCCGTTTTACCCGGCAGTAGGGATGAAATGGAACTACAATGGCCGTCAATTGAACGGTCTGGAACCAACCAAAGGAGCGTTCAAGGAGCGTTCTGCAGATGATTACCGTAAAGATTCCCCGCCTCCGCCTGCGGTCAATAACATGGTTGAACTCCTCGATTTACATGGAGCTCCGGTTCATCTGTTAAAATTACCTTCATATTTGACTGGAAAACTGAAATTGGACAATACTGCCGCCCAGTCGTATCCATTGGGTGATCCGGCCGGCTATAAAGAGCTTGTCGGCCGGGTAGTCCGGGATTCAAAGGCTCGCAGAGAGGCTTTTTTCCCAAATCAGAAACACAATTATTATCAATTGCACTGGGAGCCTGACTGGCACTGGACCGGCACTGAGGAAGAGTTCATTAAATACTATGAAGCTGCCCGCGAAGCAATCAAGGAGAATGACCCCGATGCCAGGCTCATGGGAGCAAATTACGGAGTGATTTCACGCGGCAATACACTCATGGCTTCGCTGTTCAAAAAAGGATTGAATAAATACATCGACGGCGTATTGATGCACCTCTACTTTCAGCCGGTAAGCATGGAACCGGAAGCCGCCGGCTTGCACAATGACTGTCGCCAAATCCGCAAGCTGACCAATCAATACCTCGGCCCCGACGCAATGCTTATCAACACTGAATGGGGTACCGATTATCAGTGTGACACCCGGGATGCCGGCCACAAACAGTTGATGAACCATCTTTACCGCTTTATACGAGGACACCTGATTGCCCTGGGCGAAGGCTTTAATTCGACCTGGTTCTTTTACACCACCGACTACTCCACCTGCGAAAGCACCTCCGGTGAACAAGGGTACGGCATTTCGTTCAATACCTCCAGCTACATTAAAGAGCACCAGTTCGGGGCCTGTTCGATTGAACCCAAACCGACCATGATGGCCGCGGCGGCAATGACCAGACTGCTGGAAGGCACTAAAACACTTGGCAGGCTCGACCAGCTGCCTGCTGACATTTTCGCTTACTCTTTCCGGCGCGGTGATGAAAATATCATTGCCATCTGGAGACCGGACGGCAGTCAAAAAATCCAGCTGCCGACCGGTGCCGGAGAAGTCACCTGCTTTGACATCATGGGCAACCCTGCAAAAACTGCAACCCCGGCTGGTTTGCTTACACTGACAATAGACCAGTATCCGCAATACATTCTTGGCGTGAAAGATTCCGTGCTGCCGACCGCATTACGTAACAGCGGCAGCATCTTTGCACACGCCAGAGCCGAAATTGCGCCGGGACAGAGCATAAAAGGACTTTTGCGGGACCAGGCGCCGGCCAGGCTGGTACTCAAGCAAGGCGAAAAGCTGATCGATATCGACAGAGAGCTGCCTGAAAAACTGGCCGCCGGAACCTGCCAGTTGACCGCATTCGACAAATCCGGCAATCAACAGGAAACCATGCTGCTTGATATTACCGGACTATGCACCATTGGCGAAATCAAGGCGGAATTGAACTCAGAAAACAAACTTATTTTCAGCTTGCCTGTACATAACCTGAGCAGCAAAGTACAACGTTTCAATTTTCTGGCTGAATATGACGGCAAAGAGTTTGCCAGGCTTACCAGGAAAATTCCAGCAGAGGCAGTCATTGCCGTGGAAATTCCCGGCGAACGGTTAAATTATGAAGGCTTAGCCTTGAAAAATTTGAAATTTTCCGTTTCGACTGACGCTGGAATCCAGGCTGTATCCGAACGCTTTTTTGGCGCATTATTTCCACAAACAGTTGGACAAATCGATATCGATGGCGAAACGGGTGATTGGAACCCTGCTCTCTTCTCCAGAACTTTCGGTACTGAAGCGATAACATATCAGCAGAAACGGCATCGCGGCGAAAGTGATTTTTCCGCCAGTTACGCACTGGGAGTCAATGGAGACAATCTCTATCTGGCGGTAAAGGTCAGAGATGATGTTGCCATGCCGACCACCAATCCGGCGGCGCAACCGTGGCGTGATGATTCTTTGACTATCGCACTTGGCCGCGATTCAGATGATAATGGCGGTTTCAAGGAGTATCGCCGCTTTAGTTTCACTCGCAATGCCGATGGGAAAGTCTTAATGCAGGAAGTTTTCGGTTCTCCGCCTAAAGCGGTGACAGAACTGCCGGCCGGCACCATCAAATGCGCAATCAAACGGAACGAAGAGCAGAAAATCACCACCTATGAAATGGAGATTCCATTGAGATTAATTGGTTCCAGGAGTGAAACTCTGGGGCTGGGCATCACATTAGACGATGTTGATTCCGTTGAAGAGGTCAAACAGGATATTCACCGGGAGATGAGTATTGCCGGCGGGGTCCCGCTTTTCATGATGAACGTCAGGTTTGCCACTCTTATTTTTCCCAAAAAGTAGTTGAACCGGCATAGATAAAAAGGCTACATTAAATAATGAAACAATGCGCAGAACAGTTTGAATTGAAACGGATGGCGGCGAAATGGCTGTTCGGGCTGATGCTGCTGTCCGGAATCATGGCAGGCGCTGCCGGGTTACCGCAGTGGGACATGCCAAAACTGGAAACTGCTCCGGCATGGCGCGTCGCTCCGGAAATCAAAAGTAAATATCCTAATATCCGGGGAATCTTCTACGAAAGTCTTGCCTTCGGGAAAATGCCGTCCACTCAGGTATTCGCCTGGCTCGGGTTGCCGGAGAAAACAACTAACGGGAAAGTCCCGGCGATGGTTCTGATTCATGGCGGCGGCGGTACTGCCTTTGAAGAGTGGGTGAAACTCTGGACTGATCGCGGCTATGCCGCCATTGCCATGGACACCTGCGGTTGCATTCCCGGCGGTGATAACAGCAAACGCCCCCGGCACAAAGACGGCGGTCCCGGCGGTTTTGGCGGTTTTGCAACGCTCGACAGTCCGGCAGGAGACCAGTGGGCTTACCATGCTGTGGCTGATGTCATACTTGCCAATTCGCTGCTGCGCTCGCTGCCGGAAGTCGATCCTGAACGCATCGGGGTGACCGGAATCTCATGGGGTGGTTACCTTGCATGTATTAGCGCTGGAACAGATTCCAGATTTAAACTGGCAGTTCCAGTTTACGGATGCGGTTTCTTTAATGAAGCAGGCAGTAATATGAAGAAAGCGCTGGATGGTATCGGACAGGAGAAGGCCGTCCGCTGGATGGCGCGCTGGGATGCCTCAAATTATCTAAAACAGGCGAAGATGCCGTTTCTCTGGATCAGCGGCACCAATGACGTCTGGTTCCCGCTGACATCGCTGACAAAATCGCTTGCTCTGACGTCAGGGCAGAAAAACCTTTGCGTCAAAGTGCGGCTGGTACATGGCCAGGGGCAGGGACAGAGTCAGCCCGAAATCTTTGCTTTCACCGATGCCATTCTCAACAATGGCGTTTCACTGCCGGAAATATCTGCTGCCGGACAAATAAAAACATCCGCCTGGATTGATTTCCGCAGTGAAACTCCGTTAAAAGAGGCGGCTTTGATCTTTACCCGTGATGGCGGCCTGATCAACAGTAGCAAGTGGGAAACAGCACCGGCAATGATCAAGGATAACCGTGTTACCGCGGACATTCCTTCCGGCACAACTGCCTGGTTCTTTAATCTGACTGATAGTCGCGGCCTGACCGTCAGCTCAAAGTATAAGGACTGTAGTTCCGGAGGCTTTTCCGGAGATCAATAATATGTTTCGCAAAACTTTACATGGTGAAATAAAAATGATATTTTATTACGCCAGGGGAAACGCAAAATTAAGTTTCAAGATAAACAAAAACAACAAAGGAGAAGGAAAATCATGAAAAACCGCAAGCAAAATTTTACGCTCATTGAACTCCTCGTGGTGATCGCGATCATCGGAATTTTGGCCTCAATGTTGCTGCCAGCCCTGAATAAAGCGCGGGAGACAGCCAGACGATCAGGCTGCACCAGTAATCTGAAACAGATAGGCTTAGCTGTAATCGCCTACCAGAATGACAACAAAGACTATTTTCCGAACAATGAGAATGGTCCGGTTGCCAATTCTATTACTTCCTGGGATGACCACCTTGGGCAGGGGTACGACGGCCGGAAAGTTGACCTTACCTATCCGACTCCGGCGCTCTATGAAGGACAACAAGGTTCTCAAACAAAACTCTACTCCTGCCCGTCTGACGCTCTCGAACGTACAGATCCCTATGGCAAGCCGGTTAAAAACAGCTATACGGAAACCATGTACTATAATTACAATAATGGCGGATATCTGGGAATTGCCGGTTATACTGGAGCCGGCTGGACTAAAGGGTTCTCCATCAGAACAACCCAGATCAAGGGCTCAGCGGCAAGGTATGCCGCCATTTATGAATATTCCACCACAACCAATATACTGGGCGTTATGAACTGCAACAGTCCATCCTACCTGCTGACGAATGACCGTCTTCCGCACGCCAGAAACGGCAATCCGATAGTCAACATATTGTTCTGCGACGGACATGTGTCCGGAATAAACATTATCCAAACATTCATGCATCTGAGCGACACCGGATGCGGGCTTGAAAGAGGATCGGCAGTCGACCTGAAAGACACGCTTTGGAATGCAACCAAATCCAGCGTTAATCAATAAACGTCAAACACAACCTGAATGAGACAGAATATGAAAATGATAAGAACACTTACTGCCGCTCTTTTAGTATCTGCCGGGCTTGTCCATGGTCTTATGGCCGAAGATACGCCTGCAACCGGTACCGGTAATGAACAGGGTGCCAATTTCGGCTTCCTGTCGGAAAAAATCAAGAACCATGACAAAGTGTTCGCGGGCTTTATCGGCGGTTCCATCACCTGCGGGTCAGGGGCTTCAGCTTTCGGCAACAACTACTACTGGTTAACGCGTCTTTGGCTTAAAGACAGGATAACCGGCCAGGGCGCCGGCTTCGATGCGGACACGGCGGCAATCGGCGGAACCAACTCGGTGTACGGAGCCTACAGAATCGGTGCCCAGCTGCTCGGGCGCAACCCCGACCTGCTCATCATGGAATATGCGGTGAACGACAATTCCATAGTACCTTACGGCACGGAAGTGCTTGACGGCATGGAAGGCATGGTCCGTCAGGCTCTAGCCTGCAATCCGAAGATGACCATAGTATTTTTCTACACGACCACAGCCGACCTGCTTGCGAAGTATTATTCGAAAGGCCTGGTGCCGCCTGCGACAAAAATCCATCATATGGTGGCTCAGCGCTACGGACTGCTGGAAGTTGACGCCGGTTCGCTGGTCGCTAAAGGGCTGAAGGACGGCACTTTCACGAATAAAGACTTCTTTGCCGACGGAGTCCATCCAAAAGACCTCGGACATGCGTTCTACGCGAAAATTCTGACTCAGGCGCTTCAGGCCGGCCTTGAACGAAGCGCGCCTGCAACTGTACAACCTCTTCCGGTGCCGGTTGGCGATGCAAAATATGAGTATGCCAGGCTCGATCCGGTCATTCCGGAAGGCTCCGCCGAAGGCTGGACCGTGATTAAAAATCAATGGAACTGGAATGGATTGGAACTCTACAAAGCCACCGCTCCAGGCAAGCCGCTGACCTTCAAAGTAAAAGGCGGAAAAATCCAGCTTGTATTCGAAGGCCGCCTGAAAGTCTCATGGACGGTTAATGGCGCAGATAAAAGCCAGGAAATTAAAGGCCATGACAGCGAAATGCCTATGCCGGCGAACTGGGCGTTTCCGGAGAAGTTGATGCCGGCTGACGGCTCCGCAGTAACCGTTGAAGCGCTGCCAGCTCCGGCAAACGGTAAGTTCCGTGCTGAAATATGGGGCATTTTCTCCATCCGGAAACCTGATGCAAAATAACAATAAGAAATCATGACTATGAGTATTTTTAAACTGCTTTCAGCGATTCTCTGCATTAGCGTCCTCAGCCTCGGCGTTTCAGCCGGAGAAAACTTTTTTGAGTTTGCAATTCCCCTGACTCCTGAAAGCTGGAACAATCCGAACCCCGGACAGGTGGCGTTGACGAAAGATGCCGACGGATCTATTCAACTCACCGTAAAGCCCGGTGGTACCAGGGAGTGGCTTGTTCTGGAAGGACCATCGCAGACCATTGTAAAACGGGAAAAGTTTTGTCAGGGGCGCAGCATTCAGGTAACAGGAGAGGCGAAGACTGCGGGAGCCGTTCCCGCATATGCTCTTCAATTGCGGACCAGACAAAACGGCGGGCGTTACGCCTGGAACAAGGCCCCTCATTACTTATGGGAAACTTCCCTTGAAATCACCAAAGCGGAAAAGCTGCAGAACTGGTCAGAGATTAAGGGCGCGGCCACGATTGGCAGCTCGTGCGACAAACTGAACTTCGAGATTTGGCTGGCGGTACCGAAGGATGCGCCATACACCGTTTCACTGCGTAATTTGAAATTGAAAGAGAGTTTTACCAAGGCCAATCTGATTTACAGCTCCACGACTAACAACATTTTCTTCAAAGACGACGGCCTGATGACGGTTGAGTTCGCTGACTCCTCCAGACTGGTTTCATGGTCTGTAAAGGCGTTTGACGAACTCGATAATATCCTTTTGACAAAAGAGGGCAAGGGCAAAGCAGGGGAGCTGGCGATAACTTTGCCCGGTAAAGGCTTCTATCGTATAGTGGCTGCGGGCGTCTATGAGGACGGCTCAAAACTTGAAAACTCAGTAACTGCCGCCGTTGTTGGCGAACCAATATCTGAATCTGTCAGACTAAAATCACGCTTCGGCTCCTGCCGTGTTCACGCGAGCCTGGATGTATGGAAGCAGTCCGGCTGCAACTGGGAATGGGGTATCGGCGGTATTCAGCTCAAAGACTTTGTACTCAACGCCGATGGCAGTGTCAGCCCGCCGCCGGGCTATGTGCCAGTCAAGGTACCTGCCGATTACTCGCTCATGATGACAGTCGGCTCATTCCCAAAATGGCTTTATAAGTCAAACGCAAAGGGGGATGGCCTTTATCCGCCGAAAGACTGGGCGCTGTTTGAGAAGCTTTTTGAAGCTTTTGCCAAAGCCAATCCGGCGGTCAAGTATTTTGCCACCTACAACGAACCGAACGCCAGCTGGCGCGGAACTAAAGACGAATTCGTCAAGTTTAACAAAAGCATGGCCATCGGAGCCAGACGCGGCAATCCGGAAGTGAAAGTATTCGGCCCCTGCCTGTACAGCATTCTTATGGATGAATTCGACTATCTGGTGAAAGGCGGCATCTTCGATGCGCAGGATGGCGTAGTCATGCATGCCTACGTTCCCAGCACCGCCCCCGAAGGTGAATTTATTGACCGCTTTGAACAGATGTTTGCCTCCCTGAAAAAAGCCGGAAAGTCTGATCTGCCGGTCCATATCACGGAGTATGGCTGGTGTTCAGGAGAAGGCGACTGGCAGAAACCGGTTCCGGAACTAGAACGCAGCCGGTATTGCGCCCGCTCCCTTACGCTCCTGACCGCGTACCCTCTCGACAACATCACCTATTTCTGTTTCCAGTATGTCGGCGGCGGGGAGCCGTCCTATTCCCTGCTTTTCAACAACGGTACGCCAACGTCCACCTATGTTGCTTTTGAAAACACGATAAAATGGTTTTCGGAAGTAAAGAAAGGAGATGCCCGCTGGTTCCGCCTTTCTCCTAATACCAATCTGGTACTGGGCAGGGCAGGCTCTAAAACTGTCTGCGCCGCCTGGACATTGAAAGGAGTGGAGAGCATCGACCTGCCCGGCATCCCGGTCAGGGGAACCGACATGATGGGACGCCCGCTAAAACTTGCAAAGGATTCAAGGGCAGTCGAACTCTCGCCCAGTCCATGTTATTTTGAACTGCCGGAAGGTGTGCAAATGCTCTCTATGAAAGAGCTGCCGTTTCTCACCGGCGTGCCGGGAGACATCCTTCCGTTAAAATTGAAGAAAGCCGCAGCGCTGCCGGGAGTTACTCCCCAAAATGATAAACTGGAAATCAGTCCTCAAGCCGAACCGGGCGCTTATCTTCTGGTCGGCAACAGTGACGACGGCGCCTGGCTTGCGCAGCCGCTCAAGGTACTGCCGCCAATGGTCTTTAAAAAACTTGACTGTCTTATCAGCAACGATGGAAAAAGCATGAAAGCCGTTGCGCAATTGCTTCCCGGAATCAATGGCAGGATAAAGGCAAGTCTCGCGGTCAGCGGCGGCGGCTCAAGCTCCATTGAAGCAACAGCTGTCAAGGATGAACCGCTGACCTTGTTTCTGGACATCCCGGGGTTCTCCGCCGGCAGACGCATGGAGGGTACAGTAACAGTGCAAAGCATGGGCTCAATACCATTCAAAGTGGAAAAAAACTTTGACCAGACCATGCTTGTCTGCCGTATCATGAATGAAGACTTTAAAGGCGCTATTGACTGGAGCGAAGTGCCGGCGGTGGACATCAGCAAATGGGGGCCATGGCCCGGGCCAAT
>TBL_comb47_HYPODRAFT_10008541_pt1 | contig 10436 bp, 9 predicted proteins | sample TroBogypolimnion_40_FD_10682 | JGI IMG/M metagenome (IMG submission 10682)
TTCCATGCGCATCTCCACGGCCTGGTATCCGCGGGTGGCCTCGCCCTGGACGGGAGCCACTGGGTCCCGACCTCCGAGAAGTTCCTGTTCCATGTCCATCGCATGGGCGCCCTGTTCAAAGGCAAGTTCATGGACCTCCTGCGCGAGGCCCAGGGCCGGGGGGAACTGGGGCTGACGGAGGTGGCCTTCAATGTCCTCATGGCCAAGCTCTGGAAGCAGAAATGGGTGGTCTACGCCAAGCGGCCCTACCGGGAAGCCTGGCACGCCCTGGCCTACCTGGGCCGCTACGTGCACCGGGTCGGCATCGCCAACTCCCGGCTGCTCGAGGTCGCCGGCGGCCAGGTCACCTTCCGGACCAAGGGCAAGGCCACCGCCACCCTCCCTGAACTCACCTTCCTCCGCCGGTTCCTGCTCCACGTCCTCCCGGGGCAGTTCACCAAGGTCCGGCACTTCGGCCTCTACGCCTCACCGCGCCCCGGCGGGACCCTGGAGAAGGCCAAGGCCCTCCTCGGCGACCAGACCATTCCCGATCTCTGGCGCAGGCCCGCTCCCGATGAGGGCGAAGAACCGGCTCCCCTGGCTGTCGAATGCCGGGACCTCCTGTGCCCGGACTGCGGCGTGATCATGATCCGCAAGCACCTGCCGCGCCCCCGCGCACCGCCCAAGGGATCCAACCCATGACCGTCCCGACAACGTCCAGCGCTCCAACCCCTCCGGTGGCGAACCCCGCCGGACTGGGGAGGGTCTGGCCCAACCACGGCATCGGGGCAGCTGGCCGATGCCAGGCAGGAAGCTTGGGGGCCTGGCGACGCATCAACGGGGCGTCCGGCCGGTCCAAGGGACCTCGCACCACCCCGAATTCCGCATAACGATCGTTACGGCTCCGGCTGCGAACGAGCTTGTTCAACCCCGCAATTCAGGGGGGCTTGGATCGTCATGCACGCAAGGCCGACCGGAACCCGCCCCCTGAATTGCTAACTGTTTTGCCTCATGTCCACCGGCGGTTTCGGTGCTGATCGCCACGTCCACCGGCCAGGCGGTCTGGACCATGGCGTTCAGCGCTTCCCGGCGCGGGCGGGTGTTCGGGTTCTAATACTGGCTGGCGCAAGATCGCAGCTTATTTCAGCCGGTAGAGAGACCTGTACATGGCATCCAAATTTAACTTCTTTTAATCCAGTTTTTATCCTCGTTCATCACTGTTCATCCCCGGCTGATTTCTTTGCTTGGTGCCAACGCGCTCCTGCCCCTGTCCGTCCCGGAACATTGACCTCGGCAGCTTGTATCTCTTGCTTTTGCCGGGGATGAACAGAGATGAACGGGGATGAAAAGGATGGGGATATTTCAACGTGCTTGCGCCACCCCGTACTAATGTGTTTGGCCTGGCGGCACCCTGGGCATCCGTTCCGATTCAGATCGGTTCCTCGGCGCAGGAGCCTGCATTGTATGTTTCCGGCAGGCATGGTTGCGGCGTGGATCATATCATTCTGTTGAAAATTTCAATTAATTTATTTTTTTATTACCTTGAAATGCCCCGTGCAGGGATTAACATCTCCACGCAAAACGTCCATTCCGAGCATTTGGGCCAGATCTGGATTCTCGTTAAGTCAATGATTTAGAACAGTTTAATCTGTCCATTGACCGGAATCTGCAGGAGGTGCCCATGCGCTTCAGATGGTTCGCCTTGTCATGCGTGGTTGCAGGAATCCTGTCCTGCAGTGGGGGAGGTGGATCAACATCATCACCGGCGAACCCAAAGGGAGGTGTTTTCGCGTATGTGGTAAATGAAGGCGGCGACAACGTCACCGCCTTCACCATCGGATCAGGCGGCGTCTTCTCCTACCTCAACGGCTCGCTCACAACCAGCGCCTTCACCACCGGCTCGCTGCCATGGGCCGCCGCTGCCAGCCCGAACGGAAATTACCTTTACGTGGCAAACATGGGAACAAGCGCCACTGCCGGCGGAACCGGCACCATCTCCGCCTTCACCATCAGCCCGAACGGCGTCCTAGGGCCCATCACTACGGGATCATTGACCACCGGCGCCTTTCCGGTGGGGATTGCGGTCAGCCCGAACGGAGACTACCTCTATATTTCCAACCAGGGCGGCAGCAACGAAATTCTGACCTTCGCCATCGGATCAGGTGGCCAACTCGCTCCGCTCGGCAAGACCACTGGATTGCAGGAGCCTTTGGGGATTGCGGTCAGCCCGAACGGGCAGTTCCTCTATGTCACGAACCAGACCAGTACGGGGCCAAACGGCATTGCCGTTTTCACCATTGGATCGGACGGGACCCTCTCCGCGATCACTTCCGGCTCCTTCACCACCGGCGAGGGGCCGACTGCCATCGCGATCAGCCCGGATGGGCTGTATCTCTACGTGACCAACTGCAACATGTATGGAGGCACCGGAAACCAGATTTCCGCGTTTGCCATCGGCGCTGGAGGGGTTCTGTCCGCGATCACGACGGGCACGTTTGTCACTCCAGGCCAAGACGGGATCGGAATCGCCATCAGCCCGAACGGCAAGTACCTGTACGTGACCAACGCCGGCACCGGTGCAGGCGGGATCTCGGCGTTCTCCATCGGGTCAGGGGGTGCGCTCGCGCCGATCGGATCCTACCCTACGGGCGGCGATCCCTGGTACATCGCGATCAGCCCTGACGGAGCCTCCCTTTACGTGACAAACGTGAACAGCAGCAGCATTTCGGCCTTTGCCGTCGGCTCTGACGGCACCCTCTCCTCCATCGCCAACACTATATTTTCCACGGGTTTTTCCGGTCCCGCGGGGATTTGCATCGTGACCCGTTGAAACCAGGGAATACCCGGTCATTTCTGTGGCCATCCCATGGGCATGGCCATTATTGGCGACCCGCACGGGTGGGCTCACGCCACATCCCGGCCGAGCCGCTGGTCCTGGAGCCAGGCCCTCGGGGACTTCCCGGTGAGCCCCCGGAAGGCCCGGGATAGCGCGGTGGAACTGCCGTAGCCCACATCGCAGGCCACCACTTTGAGCGGTATGCCCCGGGCCAGCCGCTCCTGGGCGGTGCCGATGCGGAAACGGGCAAGATGCTCTCCGGGCGTCACTCCCACCGTCTGCTTGAACTGCAGGGCGAAGCCGCTGCGGGACAGGCCCGCCGTCGCGGCCATTTCGTCGAGGGTCCAGGGACGGGCAGGATCGGAATGGAGCGCCATGAGGGCGTTCCGCAACCGGGGATGCACCAGTCCGGCCAGCAGCCCCGCCTGGGTGTGCCCGTCCCGCAGGGCGTGACGCACGAAGTGGACGAGCAGCACCTCGCAGAGCCGGTCCAGAACGGCCTGCTTGCCTTCGGCCGAGGTGAAGGCCTCCTGGAAGATCACCTCTGCCAGCGTCCCCACCTGTTCCGGCCCCAGGCGCATCACTTCGGGCAAGGCCAGGGCCAGGGGGCAGGCCACGCCGGTGCCGAAGGTGACGGCGGCGCACACGAGATCAAGCCCTTCCGGCCCTTCCGGCACCAGGTGGTGGGGAAGGCTGCGCGGGTAGAACAGCAGGCCCGGGCCAAGGATCTTGAAGGCCTTCCGGCCGCCCGCATAGCGGACCTCGCCCCGGCCCGATCGGACCAGATGGAGGTGCCCATGGTCCATGGGCTGGTCGAAGCTGGCCACCGCGCACAGATTGCCCGTGAAGAAGGTCTGAGCATGCAGGCGGAAGTTTTCGAACAGCGGCTGGAGGGGATCGGTCGTCATCTGGGACTCCAGGTTGGCTTTCTTGGACCCTCGGTCACCTTCGGGTCAAACCAGGGTGTCACCTTTGGAAGGTGCCCAGGGCACCTATCCCAAGGAATTCCCAATGGCCTCCCGTTTCATGGACCTCATGCTGACCCCGGATGTCCTGGCCGCCCAGGCCCGCGCCTACGGCCGGAGCCAGGCCCGTCCGCGCGACACCCCACCTGAACGATTCGGCGCGGATGAGATCGCCTTCATCGCGGAGAGGGACAGCTTCTACCTGGGCACCGTGAACCAGGATGGCTGGCCCTACGTGCAGCACCGGGGCGGGCCCCGAGGTTTCCTGAAAGTGCTCGGGCCTTCGGCCCTGGGCTTCGCGGACCTCAAGGGGAACCGGCAACTCCTGACCACCGGCCATCTGGCCCAGGACAGCCGGGTCTGCCTGTTCCTCATGAGCTACCCCCTGCAGGCCCGGCTCAAGATCCTGGGCCGAGCCCAGGTCGTCTCCGTCCAGGAGGACCCGGAACTGGCCAGGACCTTGATCGAGCCGGGAAGGGATGCGGCCGTCGAGCGCCTGTTCCGCATCCAGGTGGAAGCCTTCGACTGGAACTGCCCTCAGCACATCACCCGCCGTTTCACGGAGGCGGAGGTCAGCCAGGCCATCGGTCCCCTGCAACAGCGGATCGCGGACCTGGAGGCCGAACTGGCCCGCCGGGCCAGAAACGGCTAGTTTTCCGGGGGCCAAAATTCTTTATCACACTTCCGATGGTTCCGGCACCTCAAAGCTATGAAGACGATTGCAGGCGTGAGGGGATTATGAAAAAACCGAGCGCTTCTTCAATGATCACCCCCGGCCGTGCCGGGACTTTTCCAGGAGGAACCCATGAAGTTTGCTTCCCTGCTCATCGCGGCCGCGCTCATCGCGCCGGCATTTGCCCAGACCCCGGCTCCGGCGGAGGCGCCAGCCGCTGATGCCCCGATGAAGAAGCCCATGAAGAAGTCCATGAAGAAGGAGAAGATGATGAAGCCCGCCGACGGGTCGGCCACCATGGCTGAACCTGCCCCCATGAAGAAGGGGATGAAGATGAAACCCATGAAGAAGGACAAGATGATGAAACCCGCTGCCGCCCCGGCTCAGCCCTGAACCGTCTCCAGGTGCCAGGCAACGGGCCGGAAGGCCCGTTGCTTTTACGTCACCGGGATCGCTCCCGGGCAGGAAAGGGACCGAACCATGCTCATCAAGCGGCCAGAGGACATCAAGGGCAGCGAGATCACCGACGAGAAGGCCTACCTCTCGAGGCGCCAGTTCCTTCGCGGGGCGACGCTGGTGACCACGGCGCTCGGCACCGCATGGGTCTACCGCCAGTTCACTTCGGCCGGAGGAGCGTCCAAGGCGGGAGAGAAGATCGCAGGGATCGTCGCTCCGGCCCAGCCGCCTGCGGGCCCCGCCGAGGCCCTCACCTCCATGCAGGATGCCACCCACTACAACAATTTCTACGAGTTCTCCACCGACAAGCGCCAGGTGGCCCCCCGCGCCCGGCAGTTCGTCACCAGCCCATGGACCGTGGAGGTGGGAGGCCTCGCGCACAAGCCCCGGACCTTCGACCTCGACGATCTGCGCAGGCTCAGCCCGCCGGAGGAGAGGATCTACCGGCACCGCTGCGTGGAAGGCTGGTCCATGGTCATTCCCTGGATCGGTTTCCCCCTCTCCCGGGTGCTCGACCAGGTGCAGCCCATGGGCAACGCGAAGTACGTCGCGTTCGAGACCCTCGCCGATCCGAAGCAGATGCCCAACATCCGCTCGTCGGTGCTGGAATGGCCCTACGTGGAAGGCCTGCGCCTGGACGAGGCGATGCACCCGCTGACCCTGCTCGCGTCCGGGCTCTACGGGGAGACCCTGCCGCCCCAGAACGGCGCGCCGCTCCGCCTGGTGGTGCCCTGGAAATACGGATTCAAGGGGATCAAGTCCATCATCCGGATCCACCTGGTGGAAACCCTGCCGCGCACCACCTGGAACCGCAGCGCCCCGGGCGAATACGGGTTCTACTCGAACGTGAACCCGCAGGTGGACCACCCCCGCTGGAGCCAGCGGACGGAACAGCGGATCGGCGAGTCCGGACTGCGCGACACCCTGATGTTCAACGGCTACGGCGACCAGGTTGCGGGCCTTTACGCCGGAATGGACCTGAAGGCCAACTTCTGAACGGGACCCTGATGCGAGATATCCGCTTCCTCAAGCAGCTGATCCTGGCCAACGGCCTGGTCCCGCTGGCCCTGCTGGCGCTGGATGGCTACCGGCGCCAGCTGGGCGCCAACCCGCATGAATTCGCCACCCGCGCCACCGGCATCCTGGCCTTGCTGTTCCTCATCCTGTCGCTGGCGGTCACCCCGGTCCGGAAGCTGCTGGGCCAGCCATGGCTGGCTCCGCTGCGACGCCAGCTGGGCCTGTTCGGGTTCTTCTACGGTGTGCTGCACCTGCTGACCTACGTGTGGTTCGACAAGGCGTTCCGGATCGGGGCGATCACCGCGGACGTGGCCAAACGGCCCTTCATCATGGTCGGAATGACCAGTTTCCTGCTGCTGGTCCCGCTGGCGATCTCCTCCAACGCCAGGGTGATCCGCTGGCTCGGCGGCCGCCGCTGGAACCGCCTGCACCGGCTCGCCTACCTCGCGGTGGCCGGGGGCGCGGCCCACTACTACCTGCTGGTGAAGGCGGATACCCGGATCCCCTTGAGCTTCGCCGGGGTCCTGGCCGTCCTGCTCGGCTATCGGGTCCTGAACCGGTTCCTGCCGGGATATACCGAGCGCAAGCCGGCCAGAGCCCTGGCTTCGCGGGGATCGTCCGGGCCCCGATGATCTTTGAAAAGACGCGCGACGACACGGTCATCGCGCCGCTGGCTAACGATGGCTTGTATCCGTTTGCCGGGATGGGGAAAACGCCACCCCCGACTGGGGCCGGGTGTCGACCTCCAGCCGGAAGACGTCCGGCCGCGCGTAATGTCCGGACGTGTCCATCACCAGGTGCCCGCGGGTGGCCAGGGCCGGGTCCAGGTCCGCGAACAGGATCGCCGGCTCGTCGTACACCGGCGGGACGAGGTAGCTGGCATCGGGGGCGATGATCGCGCTGCCCCCATTCTTGTACAGGTGGCCGGGTCCTCCGGGCATGCTGGCCAGCATGTCGAAAGCGGCTCCGCGGGTGATGCCGCCGCGGGCGAGGCCGCCCAGCACATCCTCGCGGCTCAGGACGCAGCCCGCGGCGAGGACGAAACACTGGCCTTCGAAGGCGTAGGTCCGGCTCGCGAGCTGGTGCAGTTCGCTCACCGCCGGCCACTGGGCCACATGCACCAGTTCGCGCCTGGCATGCATGGCGGCGCGGGCCAGGGGCATCCAGTGCTCCCAGCAGATCAGGCCCCCCAGCGGGCCGGCCTCGCGCTCGAGCACCGCCAGCGTGCTGCCGTCGCCCTGACCCCAGATCAGCCGCTCGGTATAGGTCGGCATGAGCTTGCGGTGCACCGCCCAGCGCTCGCCGTCCGCGGCCAGGAACAGCATGGTGTTGTACAGGGTGCCTCCCATGCGCTCATGGGCCCCCATCACCAGGTCCACCTGGTGCGCTCCGGCCAGGGCCCGCAGGCGCTCGAAGGCCGCTCCCGGGATCTCGATGGACTGTTCGGTCAGCAGCTGGTACAGCGCCTTTGCTCCTTCATTGCCCCAGACCGCCGCTTCCGGCGCCTCATCCAGCCAGACCGGGTAGCCCGGCAGCCAGGTTTCCGGAAACGCCACGATCCCCGCGCCGCCCCGGGCGGCTTCGGCGACCAGGGTCTCGGCCCGTTCAAGGCTGTGCTCCAGGTTCAGGAAAACCGGCGGATGCTGGATCACCGCCGCGCGGATGGGGGGACGCTGTCGAGCTTCCATGGCGAACACTCCTGGTGGATGGAACAGCGGCGCACCTTGCGGATCCATCACGCGCTTTCCATGGTGCCTCGAAACCGGCGACCTGCCTCGCAATTCGTTCGCGGATGCCCCAGGGTCCGAAGCAGGCGCGAACCTGGTTCAAGGATCGTATGCCAACCTTGGCAGGGAGGCACTAGAATCAGATGAACCTTCAGCATGGAGCTCAGCCGTGGAAAGTTTGACGATCAAAGCCATCGCATCGCGTCTGGGCGCCGAGCTCTGCGGCATCACCCCCGTCGACCGGCTCAGCGGAGCCCCCAAGGGGTTCCACCCCTCGGATATCCTGCCCGGGACCCGCTCCGTCATCGTCTTCGCCAAGCCCATGAGCCGGACCGCCTACCAGGCGAAGAGCCTGGCGCCGTACACCCTCATGCGCAACCAGGTGCTGGCCCGGCTGGACGAGATCGCCGTCGCCATGGCCCTCGAACTGGAGGCCGCTGGTGCCATGGCTTTGCCCATCCCTTCGGCCGAACCCTACGAGTTCTGGAACGCCGAGGCCCGGCAAGGCAAGGGCATCCTGTCGTTGAAGCACGCGGCCCAGTGCGCCGGGCTTGGCACCCTGGGGAAGAACACGCTGTTGCTGAACCCCCGCTTCGGCAACCGGCTCTGGCTCGGGGCCGTGCTGACCGACCTGGAACTGGAGCCGGACCCCGTGCTGGAGCCCCAGTGCATCGATGGATGCAATCTCTGCCTGGAGGCCTGCCCCCAGGCAGCCCTGGACGGCGTCACCCTCACCCAGATCCGGTGCCGCGAGCATTCCTTCCTGGCCTCCGAGGGCGGAGGCTGGTTCTACAACTGCTGCCGCTGCCTTCAGGTCTGTCCCGCGGGGGCCTGATGAGGCTGGCGCCTGGAGGCCGGGAAGGGCAGGCGCCAGGCAGTCAGACCAGATCGTGCCGGTCCAGATCGAAGCTGCAGGATCGAATTCGACCCGACTCAGGCCGTGGGGACATATCCGGAATCGGCCGGCAGATCCTTCCGTTTGAGCGCTTCACCGGCGAGCTGGTCGCAGCGCTCGTTCTCCGGGTGCCCGACGTGCCCGCGCACCCACTCGAAGGTCACCTTGTGCCTGGCGCATACGGCCAGGAGCCGGGCCCACAGGTCGGCGTTCTTGGCCTTTTCCTCCGGTGTCCGCATCCAGTTGTTCCGCTGCCACTTCCGGGCCCAGCCCTTGGTCATGGCATCGACCAGGTACCGGGAGTCGCTGGTCAGGGTGACCACGCTCCCGGGTTTCTTCAAGGCTTCCAGGCCGGCGATGGCCGCGAAGATCTCGCAGCGGTTGTTGGTCGTCTCCAGGAAGCCGCCGGAGATCTCCTTCTGGCGGCCATCGCAGGACAGGATGGCGGCGTACCCGCCCCGGCCGGGATTGGGCGAACACCCGCCGTCGGTGTAGATCCGGATCACCGTTCGTTCGACGGAACCCGGAGACGGGAACTCCATGGCGGGTTTCTCGTTGCCCATGAGGGCCGCGTCGTCCATCAGCGTTCCGATGCGGTGTTCGACCTCCACCGGCGCGGCCGCCAGGTCCTTCTCGTCCACCCGGAACACGCCGAATCCGCTCCGGAGGAGCTCCTCGTCCCGGCAGCGGGCGTCCATCCGGTTCTTCCGGGAAGAGCGGACCGGGCCGTCCACCTCGATCACGATCCGGTCCTCGACGAGGAAGTCGGCGATCCGCCAACCGAGGACCACCTGTTCCCGGTAGGCCAGGCCCATCCCGTCCAGGATGCCCCGGAGGTCGAGGATCCCCTGGGTCGGGTTGGCCCGGAACAGATCGGCGCGATCGTCCATCCACCGCCGGGTGATCGCGTCCGTGTTCATTTCCTGGAGCCGGAAGCGTTCCGCCAGGGCCCTGGCCTCGGCCAGGGTCTCGCCGAGGTGCCAGCGCAGCCCCATCAGGCTGACCAGGAACCGGCCATTGGAGAGCGCCTCGATCCAGGCCGGGGCATCGCCGTGCTTGCGCACCTCCTGTGCGGCGCGGGGGATGACTTTGGCTCCGGTCAGGCGGAGGTAGCGGTCCAGGGAGGCCTTGTCGGAGAATACATTCGAGGGCTGCTCAGGCTCCAGGAGGACAAGGCCCGAAGGCGCAAGGCCGCCTCCCTCCAGAGGCGCCGGCAGGTTCCCGGAGAACAGCGGCCCCAGATCCTCTTCTCCGGCAGCGTGAACCTGCCGAGATCGTGGGGCGGCCTCCAGGTTGCCGGTGGTCTTGTCGTCCATCTTGATTCCTTCGGTTGGCGCCCATGAACCGCCCTTCCCGCCGCGGTAAGAACAGAATAGGCGCTTTGCGCCATTCCCGGGTCTTGCCCGATGGCAACGGCCACCTGCACCGTCATTGTTCGCTCTCAACAGACGGAAGGCGCGCGCTTTCGTATTGTTGCCGTTCCCGTTCCAACTCACGGCGGAGTTCTTCTTCAGAAGGAAGTACCTTGAGATATTTAGCGGCAAAGATCTGCTTGCGGTCGTTCAAGACCGAATACTTCGCAACAGCCTCATTTCGTTCTGCGCATAGGATGAGACCGATGGTGGGATTGTCACCTTCGGTGGTGTGCTGGTCATCGAAGACCCTGACGTAGCCGTCCATCTGGCCGACATCCTGGTGGGTCAAGCGTCCCATCTTCAGATCGATCAAGACGAAGCACTTCAAGATGCAGTTATAGAACACGGCCCGTCGCTGTTTTGTATGGGGGATCGCGCCTTGTAAGGGGTTGGACTCCGCGCCGAGTGGGCGGACTTGCTGGGTGCTGAAGGCATCCTGAATACCAGAAGGGCTCCCCGGAAAGAAAGGCTGC
>TBL_comb47_HYPODRAFT_10008542_pt1 | contig 10436 bp, 8 predicted proteins | sample TroBogypolimnion_40_FD_10682 | JGI IMG/M metagenome (IMG submission 10682)
TCGCCGGAAAACCCCGCCATGATCGGACCCGCCGGTCCAAACCAGTCCGGGTGGCTGGTGAAAACCTCCAGCGCGACGAGTCGGCCGTGTTTTGCCTGGCCGGAGAAATCCGGCTCGCCGCCGCCAAACAGCACGTCCACGCCGATGCCCTCGCGGCCGGTTTCGCGCGCCGCCTTGAAGTCCGCGTCTAACACCATGCGGATCTCCGACGTGCCGCCGGGCGTGCGCCAATCCAGATAGACGCTGCGCCCGCTGCGCTGTTTCCAATAACTCGCAAACGCCTCGCCGACCTCCTGGCGGATCGTCTCATTGTGCGGACTGAGAATCACCAGGTGATCATCCGCGCTGCCCGGCGTGCCGGTGCTGCTGCGCTGCCGCAGCGCCAGCGGCAACGCCACGATCAGTGCTAACAACCCGAGGATGATGGAGAGTCTGTGGTTCATCGCCGCTTTCTAACATTCGTGGTGGAAACCGCCGTTTGAGCCTGGGGTGCGGTTAGATTGACGGATTAAAATTTCAGATTTCAGATTTCAGATTCGGGTTCAAGCACCAGCACGTCATCGCGGCGGACGTGAAGACGCAGCTTGGCCGCACCCGGCGAATGGAGTTGCTGGGGATTCATTTCAACGACTTGTTGGCGGCCCGCGGCGGTGTCAATCCAATACTGGATGCGCTGGCCCAGATAGCTGCGTTCGACGATTTGTCCGCTGATCGCGTTGTCGCCGCTTTCCTCGTGCAGGTGCCACGCCTCCGGGCGGATCGAAAGTTGCACCGTCGCGCCCGCCTGCGGCCGCCACCCCGGATCGGTGAGCCGCCCCACGAGCGGCCCGGCGGCGGTGGCGACGGTGGCCGTTTGCGCGGCCCATTCTAACACAGTGCCGGGGATCAGGTTGGTTTCCCCGATGAAGCTCGCCACGCTGGCGCTGCGCGGCGTGCGATAGATCGCCTCGGGCGTGCCGATCTGGTCGATGCGGCCGCGGCTCAGAATCGCCATGCGGTCGGCCATGGCGAGGGCCTCCTCCTGGTCGTGGGTGACGTAGATGGCCGTCAGGCCGTTGCTCTTGACCAGACGGCGGATCTCGGTGCGCATTTCAATGCGGAGTTGGGCGTCGAGATTTGATAGGGGTTCGTCTAGTAGCAGGCACTTGGGTTTGACCACCAGGGCGCGGGCCAGCGCGACGCGTTGTTGCTGGCCGCCGGACATCTGTTCGATGGCGCGCGGGCCGAAGCCGGCGAGTTGGACCAGGTCGAGCGCCTCCTCCACGCGGCGTTTGATTTCGGGTTTGGGCACGCGGCGTTCCTCCAGGCCGAAGGCGATGTTGGCGGCCACGCTGAGGTGCGGCCACAACGCGTAACTTTGAAACACCATCGCCGTCTCGCGCCGGTGCGGCGCCACCTCGGTCACATCGCGCTCGCCGAAGCGGATCACTCCGCTCTCCGGCGTCTCCAGCCCCGCGATGCAGCGCAGCAAGGTGCTCTTGCCGCAGCCCGACGGGCCTAGCAGGAAAAACAACTCGCCCGCCTCGATCCGCAGGCTGACGCGATCCAGGGCGACGATTTTCCCAAAGGATTTGACGAGGGTTTCCGCGCTGATGGTTTCCATGACGGGGGCGGCCACCATCGTCCCGAACCCAGTCCAAGATGCAAGCCGGAAGCCGCGGAAATATTTTTTTGGCCCCCAACGAAGAAATGCTTGCCAAGCCCGCGCCGCCGTCGTATCAAAGCCTCTCACCCAACCGATTGCTCGGATGGCGGAATTGGTAGACGCGCTAGACTAAGGATCTAGTAGGGAAACCTGTGGAGGTTCGAGTCCTCTTTCGAGCACTTCCCCTTTGGAAATGAACGACTTACAAGCCTGGCAGACGCCGGGCTCTTTCGTTAGTGAATTTCCCCTGTCCCCGTATTGTGCCCGATCTGGCCTTGGTCCTGCCGAGAAATGCGGGGCATACGCTGAGACCGTCTTGGACGCCGCGCGGATCGTCGGCAGTGGCCTTTAAGGGCGATACGGGCACCCACAAAGCCTGGCCCGACGTCGCTGGCTCCCAGTCACAGCTACGGACTCGGGTGAATCAAACCGAATATCTATGCCGCCGGTCACCGAGGCCATCACCGGTACCAGCGCCAGCGGATTCAGCACTATGAGCAAAGCGGTAACCGCTTGGGTGAGCGCTATGACAAATTCAAAATTCAACGTGCCGATCAAACCGCTCGTGGAGTGTCATTAATGCTCATCCTCGCCAGGAGACTACCTGCCCACCGAGCCTTGCCAAGCATTCATTTGGCCATCACAAGGTGGCGGTGCCATCCCAGACTCTCAGGGCTTAGGCGGACGATTCTAGCGGCACCGACCGGCAGCAAACTCCGATTGACAGCAGGCCGCGATGCTGGCATTGTCCGCGCGATGGTCGTTGTGCGCCCACTGATTGCCGTGCTGGATGACGAACCAGGGTTTTGCGAGGCGCTCGCGCGTCGGCGCAGGGTCCACGGCTACGAGGTCGCGACGCTTACGCGCGGCGTGGAATTGTCGGCGGCTTACGCGTCACGAATTCCACACCGCATCGCCATCGCGCTTCTCGCCGCGGTGGCTTTCACCACCGTCTTCGCCCGCGCCGCCGACCCGCTGCCCTCGTGGAATGACGGCAAGGCCAAACAGCAGCCGATGCTCGAAGCTCTCGCCTACCTGCGCGCCAACGACTTCAAAACCTTCACCGTCTCCGGCGGCGGCATCGAGAACCAGATGCTCACCGTGTCCTTCGAGTCTTTCACCTTCTCGCCCGCCGGCGCTGCCGTCTATCAGCTCGGCCCCTACGGCACCGCGGCGAAGCAAGTCAAGCGGTGGGATTTGAAGCGCTGAGGCCGGCTATCGGTTATCGGTTGTCAGTGGGATTTGGCCTCCGCTGATGGAATGAAATCGCGCCACGGACAGAGCAAACAAACTAAGAAAGCGAAAGACATGAAACCAAAAAGCAGAGCACTGATCACGGTGCTATCAATCGTCCCCAGTATCCTGTTCCTTGCCGGTTGCGCCAGCGGCCCGGCCGTCCCGGCAGGGCGCCACGTCGATTTTGCGAACTACGACAAGACTCTCACCGAACAGGTCACTGATCACATCAAAGCCAAGGTCACGGCTCGCCTGGGTGAAGGCAAAAATCCCCGTGATCGCTACTTCATCATCCCCTTTGCCTATGAGAACAAAGGGAACGATCCGGCCTTTTCCCACTCGTTTCTCTCGGTCATCCGGGTCTTTGCCGATGGTAGCCAGCCCACCGTCAGTGCCGGGCTGAAAAAAAGGACTTACAAAGGGCGTGAGTTCGAGGCATTCACCATCAGTTGGCTGCCGCACGATTTCCCGGAGAATCCCCATCTTTGCGTTTTCAAGGGAATTGGGGCCGCGCTGGTGCCCTCGATGAATCAGTGTCCTGTGTCTCCCGGGAAAAGCTTCGACCTTCCCACCACTCTGCAGCTCGCCGTGCATGAGCAAGGGGCCGTGGCAATGTGGGGACCTTACGAGATCAGCAAACCGGGCTTCGACCTGGGCGTCAAACGCCTGCGCCTGCTCGAGACGGGAACCATCAAGTATCGTGCGGATGACCGAGGCTACCGCAAGAGGAAGGAAGCGATCAATTGTTTCCATGCCATGGCCGGCCTCGACGAGCTGTTCCCGGATGGCGGGTTCTTGGACACGGGATTCAAAATGTGGGGTCTCAACGGCACCAAACAGGTTCTTCGCGAATACACCACCAAGGCGTCCAACAAACACCTCCTGCTGGAGCCGGTGGACATCGAAAGCGACATCATCGGTTTTGTTTACGTGCCTGACCGGACGGAAAAGGGAGTTTACGACCCGTTCACGACATCGGCGTCTGCCTATCATAAATGACAGCCAGCGCCAATTGCCAGACGCCGCCGCAACGCCACCGCCCCCGCCTCGAAAGCCCACGAAACCGCATCACCATGGAAACCCGATCGAACGGGATGCATGCGTTGCGGTGAAGCCGCGGCGGCGCTGGTGGTTTTGGCTGGGGATCCGCCAGCCAAAAAAACCTTGATATTTTGCTGGCACCCATGGAGGGGTAATCTACTCTGAATCCACGGGTGGCCCCATGGTGGGACTGCCTGAGAAGTTACTGACCAGCCAACCAAATGAAAAATACGCCTAGTTCCGCCTGCGTCTGCATGGCGCTCCTGTTCACTGTCGGATGCGCCACGCAGAAGGCGAAGGACCCCGATGCGCCTACCGGACCGCCGTCGGCCACCATCACATTTCACGGGGCGCGGGCGTCCTACTACGGGTCGGCCGCAGGTGGAAGTGGCACCATCAACTTCCACGGCAGCCGCAGGAACTTCGACGTCGCCAGTGTTGGTGCCGGAGGAACCGGTGTGCAGAGCGTCGAGGGCACTGGAAAAGTCTATAACCTCAATTCTCTCGCCAAATTCCCGGGCACTTATACCGGGGCGCGAAGCGGTCTGACACTGCTAAATGGCACCATGCACGCGAAGCTTACAAACAAATATGGCACGGTGATCTACATTGTCGGGAAGACAACCGGTCTCGCGAGTTCCACGGGAGTTGACACGATTACCATCACTCTTAGATAACACCGGCCTAGCGCAAAACACCGCGCGTCTCCGCGGTCACCATCGTGTAACACGGGCCAAGCGCCGGCAATCGAGGCCGCGTTGGCAGCCCCTGAGATATCATTGCCGACATATAGAACCAGGTTCACTTCCCGGTTGCGGACTTTTCAAAAACCTCGACGTCGTAGATGTGACCGGATCCGGCGAGGTAGAGTGGCCGGAAGTTCAGTGGTGCGAGCAGGTCGCGCAGATGCACACGGTCACGGAAATCGAAGCGCTTGCCGAAGAGTTCCAATATCCGGATGCAGGAATGATCGCGGTAGGTGTTCGTTATCAGACTGCCCAGTTGGGTGGTCATGGCTGCCAGGCGCGTGACCAAATCCGCGGCCGTGACCGGCTCTGCGGGCTCATTGAGCATCAGTCGCTGTTCAGTTGTGCCGGACGAGCCGCCCTGGAANTACTCGAGGATGCCGATGGCCGTGACGATGTCGTAGGGTGCAAGCAGNGCAATCACCAAGGGGTCCGGCTCATCGAAAGCGTCTTCGGTCACCGCAAAGATCCCGAAGCTATGGCCTGGGTCATGCTGATTGATCCGGGTGCTGGCCAATTTGGCGAGAAGACGGTTGGATTTCGCGGTATTGGCCGCATCCCGGTCGGTGATCACGGCGGTGATGGATTGGGGGTCGAACCCATCACGAATGAGTTTGTCGTAGGCTAGAATCAGACTCAGTCCGGTCCCTGCGGCCACCGCCTTGATGCGGACGCATTCCCCGCGCTCGAGCAACAGCTTGGCCGCGGTGTAGGTCGCCTGGGTTTCCAGCACGAAGCGTAGCTGCACATCGGTGCTCTGCACTGGAATCCAAAAAGACCCGGTCCCACAATCCGCCGTCTTTGCGGATCTCCCGTGAGAGCATCATGTAGGGTCCGTTCATCGGATCGCCACCTTCGATGAGCGCGGAGGCCTGGCTTTGCGACGAGGTCAGCAGCGAGCGGGCGTAGGGATGGCCGGTGCGCTCGAACAGGCGATTGCGGTAGAGCGTGATGGCCTTGTCATCCTTGGATGGGATAACCTTGGTGGTCCACCGCACGACTCTGTTAGACGCGCGCCCGATCAGGATTTTAAACCTGCCGGCCGGCTTGGCGTCATGCTCGCGGAAAATGGCGCGGCTCAGGCTCGCGACGATGGCCTCGGCCAAATCGTGTTGATCTTCCGCATACAGCGCGGTGACGGCGTCCATGGGTTTGAGGGATGGCATATATAGATTGGAGTTAACTTTGAAGTGCGAGATTCGGCGTCAGACGTGAACTGCGCCACGCCGGATACAAGCCGCTGATCACCCCGACGGCGACGGAGATGGCGATGGAAATGAGCATGAGTTTCGGGTTGAGATCCGGCTCAATGAAACCCCGGATGCCCGGCGAGGATCCCAAGGTGATGAGGCCAAGCACGCCGAGGCCCACGCCGACCAAGCCGCCGAGCAGTCCCAACAGCGCGCTTTCGCACAGCACCATGGCAACAATGCGCCGCGGTCGCCAGCCGACGGCTAACAGGATGCCGATCTCGTGCGTGCGCTCGAACACGGTCATGAGCATGGTGTTCATCACCCCGAGCACGCCCACGATGATGGCCAGCAGCGAGGTGCTCCAACTCATGGCACGCACCACGCGGAACCCCTGGCTGGTGCCCACCACCTCATTGGCGACCATCGCCCTGCCTTCAGGGAAGACGGCCTTGATGTCTTGGCAAAGCAGAGTGATTTCGTGGCGCGAGGTGTTGGGGGNCACCCGGACGTCCACGAAATTGATTTTGCCTTCGTTNCCGGTGACTTCTTGCATCACCTTGAGGGCGAGGAAAATCGTGCCGTTCTCNATCATCGCATGGCCGTCCACGATGCCGACGACGGGCAGTTCCTCGACTTCGATCTGCACGGTGTCGCCGACCTTTTTCTTGAGNACCTCCGCGGCNAGCGTGCCGAGGACCACGGCCTTTTCGGNGCCGTCCTTGGGCATNCGCCCCTCGACGAGGGTCATTTTGTCCCAGGTGAATCCACCCCACTCGCGGCCCGAAATCATCATCATCGGCGCATCCTCCACGCTCAGCATCTCCATCAAGACCGTGGTGGTTTGCGCCACCCGTGGCAGCAGCGCTACTTTCGCTTGCAAGGTCTCGTTGAACACCTTGGGCATGATGCCTCCGCTCATGTTGCTCACCACCACATCGACGCCGACGACGTCCAATTGCTTGGCGACGCCTTTTTCATACCCCCAAGCGAGCCCGACCAAGGTGACAACGGCGGCGATGCCGATGGAAATGCCAACCAAGGTCAGGCAGGTGCGGACGGGGCGGCGGGTCAGGCTGCGGAGGACGATGCTGAAAAATGTCATGCCGGAAAGATGTTAGTTGGCAGGTGCGGCCCGATCCGAGATCACGCGGCCGTCCTTCATGCGGATGATGCGCGAGGCGCGCTCGGCGACGCTTGGATCGTGGGTGACGAGCACCAGCGTCACACCCAACCTGCGGTGAACACCGAGCATCAGGTCGATGATTTGCACGGCGCTTTCGCTGTCGAGATTGCCGGTGGGCTCGTCGGCCAAGATCACCGAAGGCGTGTTGGCAAGGCTGCGGGCGATGGCCACGCGCTGGCGCTCACCGCCGGACAGCTCGGAGGGATAGTGATTGAGGCGCTGCCCAAGGCCCACGGATTCCAGCAACTCGATGGCCCGCGCCCGGCGCTGCGAGCGGGATAATTTTCCCCCGAACATCGGAATCTGCACGTTCTCCAAACCGGTGAACGTCGGCAGCAGATGAAACGCCTGGAAGATGAAACCAATCTCGCGAGCGCGATACGCCGCCTGATCCGGCAGGCCGGGTAGCGAGCTGCCACGGTAGTTGAGGGTGCCTCCACTGGGCTGGTCCAGCGAGCCGAGCATCTGCAACAACGTGCTCTTGCCGCAGCCGCTCGGGCCGACAATGGCGACAAACTCCCCCTGGCGGATTTCCAAATCCAGGCCGCGCAAGGCGACCACCTTGCCATTGTCGAACTGCCGTTTCAGGCCAATTGCCTGGAAAATCAGTTCAGAAGGGGGTGAAGCGGCAGCGTTGGGCATGCGGTACCTTACACGGGAATCGGCTTTTGGGGTTTTATTTCGTCCGAGGATCGGGCCAGTGGCTGCCGGCCGTCGGGCTTGGACGCGCGCGTCAGCCCTAAGCAAGCGCCGAGCTTGGCGCGGAGGCCGCCGTTGCGCCCCGGGCGGACAAGTTGCGGTACGGGTCCGCTTTTGGACGGCAGGGCAGGAGCGTCACGTTAGGGCGCAAATGCCGGTGAGGCTTGGTGAAGGCTGCGTGGCGGCGGCGGCCTGCTTGCGAGCCCGCGCGAGAAGGACGCGGCAGGCGACTTCGATTGTCCCGTGGCTGGACTTCCGCTGAAGAGTGTTTGGCCCGCCGTCGTGCAGGCACGATGGCGGGGGAACCAGGATGCCGGCGCTCCCCCACATCCGGCCCGTAGCCGGCGCTCCCCAGGTGCGGTTTGTTGAAAGTTTGGAGCGGGCAAAGCGGTAACTGGTGCCTAACCATCTGCAATCCGCCATGCAATCCCACAAATCCCTCACTATCCTAACGCTACCCACCGTCTTGGTGCTGCTCTCCGCCGCGCTGGCGAGCCTGGCCGCTCCGGCGCGGGCGGAGGCGCCGGCCACGGTGCTGGGCCGCTATGTCCATGTCATGCTTCCGGGCAGCAACCACCGCGAGATGGCACTCGCGGAGGTCGAGGTGTTCAGTGGCGGAACCAACCTGGCGCTCAACATGCCAACGCGGCAAACCAGCGTCGGGGGCGGCGCGGGTTCCCAGCGCGCCGTCGATGGCAACACCAACGGCGACTTCGCCGCAGACAGCACTGCCTACACCCACGCCCCGTTCATCGACCCGGCGTGGGAGGTGGATCTGGGCAAAGCCGTGGCCATCGAGAAAATCGTCGTGTGGACGCCGCGCATCGACCTGATGAATGACATGCGGGTGTTCGTGTTGAACGCCCAGCGCAGGGTCGTGTGGGGCACTTCGCTGGCGAAATGCGCGCAGGGGGCCAACCCGCTGTTAGTCAAGGACCATCCGACCTGCGAGTGGCTCGGCACGCGGGTCGCCTGCCCTAACTGGAACCCCGACACCCCGGTCACTCACAAGGACGGAACTCCGCAATCCCTGCGCCTGGCCATCACGGACCTGACCAGAACCTACGGCGCGCGCTATCCCCGCGGCAAGGAGTTTCTTGATCGGCTCGGCGAACTCGAGCCCAAGCTCAAAACCCCGGAGGGTGTCAAAGCCTACGAGGCGCTCAGAAACGAGGCGCTGATGGCCAACCCGCTGCTAGATTTCGACAAGCTGCTGCTGGTGCGCCGCAAGGGTGCCACCGGGTTGCCGCAAAACTGGCAGGGCAACTCCAGCTTGGGCAAAAGCTTCGACAACGAGATCGCGGTCCTCAGCCCGTTGCTAGACGGCGCGCTCAAGACGCTCTATCGGCCCGACAAGCAGCAGTTCGTCGGCGATTTCGACCTGCATTTCAACGCCGACAAGATCCTGTTTTCGTCGCTCGCCCCCGACAACGCCTGGGCGGTCTTCGAGATCAAGGCTGACGGCAGCGGCCTGCGCCGCGTGTCGCCCGATCTGGGAGCGGACGTCGATTGTTATGACCCGGTGTATCTGCCCAACGGCCGCATTATCTTCGACAGCACCCTCAGTTATGCCGGCGTGCCCTGTGTCGGCGGCGCCGACTATGTCGCCAACCTGCATGTCATGAATGCCGACGGCAGCGGCCTGCGGCGGCTGTGTTTCGAGCAGGACAACGATTGGTATCCGGTGGTCCTCAACAACGGACGGATCATGTATCTGCGCTGGGAGTACACTGACTCGGCACATTACTTCAGCCGCGTGCTCATGCACATGAATCCGGACGGCACCGATCAGAAATCCTTTTACCATAGCAACTCCTATTGGCCCAACTCGCTGTTCTACGCGCGGCCCATTCCCGGCTCCGCCACCCAGTTCGTCGGCATCATCAGCGGCCATCACGGCGTCGCGCGCGAAGGCGAACTGGTCGTCTTCGACTCCGCCCGCGGCACCTTCGAGGCCGACGGCGCGATCCAGCGCATCCCCGGCTATGGCAAGAAGGTCGAGGCCATCACCAAGGACGGCCTGGTGGACGGCTCTTTTCCCAGGTTCCTGCATCCCTATCCGCTCAGTGACAAGTACTTCCTGACGTCGTGCAACCTCAAGGGCGGGTGGGGGATCTATCTGGTGGACGTGTTCGACAACCTGCTGCTGCTCAAAAAGGAGGACGGCGTCAATCTCTTCGAGCCGGTGCCGTTCCGCAAGACCGTGACGCCGCCGGTCATTCCCGACCGCGTGAAACCGGACAGCAAGGAGGCCACCATGCTCATCTCCGATGTCTATGCCGGCCCCGGCCTGGCCGGCGTGCCGCGCGGCACCGTCAAGAGCATCCGCGTCTATCAATATGAGTTCAGCCCGCGGCGCAGCGGCGGCCACTACGCCATGGGCATGGAGGCTGGCTGGGACCAACATATCATCCTGGGCACCGCCCCGGTGGAGGCGGACGGCTCGGCCGCCTTCAAGGTGCCGGCCAACACGCCGATGTCGCTGCAACCCTTAGACAAGGACGGCAGGGCGCTGGCCGTCATGCGCAGTTGGACCACCGCCATGCCCGGCGAAAACCTGTCCTGCGTGGGCTGCCATGAAAACCAAAACTCGGCGCCGCCGACCAAGCAGATGATCGCCCAGCGCATCGAGCCGCATGCGCTCACGCCGTGGTACGGCCCGCCACGCGGGTTCAGTTTCGCCCGCGAGGTGC
>TBL_comb47_HYPODRAFT_10008543_pt1 | contig 10436 bp, 10 predicted proteins | sample TroBogypolimnion_40_FD_10682 | JGI IMG/M metagenome (IMG submission 10682)
GAATCGGTGCTGCAGATTGGCGGCGCCATGGGGCAGCTGAGCAAGGCGACGCAGCAAAATGCCTCGGCCTCGGAGCAACTTGCCGCCACCAGCGAAGAGCTCAGCGGCCAGGCCGAGCAGCTGCAGGAAAGCATAGGTTTTTTCAAGACCGGTGCGGTTCGCGCGGCCTTGCCTGCCACGCGTGCACCCGCCACGGAACGCAGGGCCCCACGTCTGACGCCCACCCTCACCGCAGCGGCGGTGCGCGGCGCTGGCAATTTCCGTCCCTATTGAAGGTATTCATGCAAGGCAACCATTGGCCAATCTAGCATTCAGCGACAGGGAGTTTCAGCACATTGCAGACCTGATGTACGAGGCGGTTGGCCTGTCCTATAACGCGTCCAAAAAGTCCCTGATCCACTCGCGTTTGGCACCCCGCATACAGAAGCTGGGTCTGGCCGGGTTTGAGGACTACATTGCCATTCTGGCAGACGAGTCCCAGGGGGCCGAGTTCCAGATGGCGGTGGACCTGTTGACCACCAACGAGACCTATTTTTTCCGCGAACCCAAGCACTACGATCTGCTGCAGCAGGAGTTGCCCAACTTTGCCAACAAGGCTGCGCTTTCGGTCTGGAGTGCGGCCAGTTCCTTTGGCGACGAGGCCTATAGCACCGCCATGCTGATGAACGATCTGCAGGTCTCGGGCCGCATAGGCGCAGACTGGTCGATTCTGGCCACCGACATCAGCCACCGCGTGCTGCTCAGCGCCAAGGAGGCGGTGTACCCGCAGGACCGGCTGCGTGCCGTGGCCCCGGAGCGGCTGCGCCGCTACTGCCTGCGCGGTGAGGGTGAGTCTGAGGGCCAGGTGCTGATGCAGGACAAGATTCGCCAGCGCGTGCAGTTTGGTCAGCTCAATCTGTGCAAACCGTTCAGCGGCCTGGGGCCTTTCGACGTGATTTTTCTGCGCAATGTGCTGATCTACTTTGATCCTGCCACCAAGGTCGACGTGGTGGACCGGGTGCTGGCCCTGCTCAAGCCCGGCGGCCTGTTTTTTCTGGGCACGGCCGAAGGGCGCGTGCCTTGCAAGACGCCGCTGCAGACCGTCATTCCCGGCGCCTTTCGCAAGCTCAACTGATGGCTACGCTGATCAAAAAACCGCTGACCAAGCCGGTCGTTGGGCCACTGGAGCTGATGCCCGGCGATGTGGCCATCGGTCAGGCGGGTGACCAGTTCAAGACCCTGCTGGGTTCCTGCGTGTCGGTGGTGCTGACCGACCCGCGGCGCACCGTGGGTGCCATGTGCCATATCGTGCATGTGGGAATGCCCAATGCCGAAAACCGCCACAACACCGCCTATGGCGTGGCCGCCATGCACGAGATGTTCACCCAATTGCGGGCTAAGGGCATCAACCCGCGCATGTGCCAAGCCTATGTGTATGGTGGGGGCAATATGTTTCCGCATCTGTTTCGCGAAAAGCATGTGGGTGCCAGCAATGTGGATTGGGTTCTGCACTATCTCGACGAGCATGGTGTGGCCGTGTCGGATCAGTGCCTGGGTGGCAATGGCTACCGCAAGCTGAGTTGGACCGTGGGCCTGCAGGACCCGGTGGTAGAAACCGTATTTCCAGAGCAAGGTGTAGGTCATGGTTGTTAAGGTTTTTGTGGTCGATGATTCCGCCATCGTGCGCCAGGCCCTGGCCCATATGCTGGCCGACAGCGCCGATATCGAACTGGTGGGGAGCGCCCCAAACCCCCTGCTGGCCATGGAGGCGATCCGCAAGACCCAGCCCGACGTGCTGCTGCTGGATATCGAGATGCCGGGCATGGACGGACTGACCTTCCTGCGCCAGATCATGTCCACCCACCCGATCCCCACGGTGATCTGCTCCACCCTGTCCACCGAGGGCAGCCGGGTGGCACTGGAAGCCCTGTCGGCCGGAGCGATTTCGGTCATGGCCAAGCCCAAGCTGGGCCTCAAGCAGTATCTGGATGACTCGCGCCGCGACATGATTCTGGCGCTCAAGACAGCGGCCCGCTCACGCCCGCGTGCCCGTACCAGTCTGCCCGACACGGCTGCCGGCAAGGTAGCCGTGCCACGCACATCGGTGCTGTCCTCGGTGCACGCCTTTGCGATGAACAAGCCGGTGGTGATTGGCAGTTCCACCGGCGGCACCCAGGCCCTGGAGCTGGTGCTGACCAGTCTGCCGGGCGACGCCCCCGGCATTGCCATCACCCAGCACATGCCAGAAAAATTCACCGCCATGTATGCCCAGCGCCTCAATGGCCTGTGTGCCATGCAGGTGCGCGAGGCCAAGGACGGCGACCGTTTGGAGCGCGGCCTGGCGCTGATCGCACCCGGCGGCCTGCACATGCAGCTGCGCAAGGCCTCTGGCCAGTATTACGTGCATGTGATGGATGGTCCGCCGGTCAACCGCCACAAGCCCTCGGTGGACGTGCTGTTCAAATCGGCGGCCGAGGTGGCCGGGAGAGATGCCCTGGGCATCATCATGACCGGCATGGGCGACGACGGTGCGCGCGGCATGAAGACCATGCATGACGCCGGTGCCCGCACCATTGCCCAAAATGAAGAAACCTGCGTGGTGTTTGGTATGCCCAAGGAGGCCATCAAGCTGCAGGCGGTGGACGACATCCTGGCGCTGGAGCAGATCGCCCGGGCGATTCTGCAGTTTGATTCCCGTGCTTAAGTCGGGGCGCTGAGCACGCTGCTGCAGACGCGGGCCCGGCCGCTGTGCTTGGCCTCGTACAGCAACCTGTCGGCCAGACCGATCAGGTCTGCCACATCGCTGCCGCTGCCGTTGATGCGGGAAGCCAGGCCCAGGCTGATGGTCACCACGGAATTGGCATCGGAGTCCGCATGGGGGATGGCCAGGTTGCGAATCTTGGACTCGAGTTCATTGGCAATGACCAGTGCATCCTCATAGGAGGTTTCCGGCAGCACGCAGGCGAATTCCTCGCCACCGTAGCGGGCCACCAGATCGGCCGGGCGGCGCAGGCAGGACTTGAGCGCATCCGAGATCAAGCGCAGGGCATCATCCCCGGCCTGGTGGCCGTAGCGATCGTTAAAGAGTTTGAAATGGTCCACATCCAGCAGGATCAGGGACAGGGGCGTGTTGTTGCGCGCCGAGCGGGCCCATTCCGTGGCAATTTGTTGGTCAAAGTAGCGGCGGTTAAAGACCCCGGTCAGACCGTCCAGAAACACCAGCTTGCGCAGCAGGTCGGATTGGAACTTCAGCGTCAGTTGCGTCTTGACCCGGGCCCGCACCACATCGGGGTTGATGGGCTTGGCAATAAAGTCCACCGCGCCTACGCTAAGACCATGGGTTTCCTGGGCGGGGTCGGTGTGCGCCGTCACAAAAATAACCGGTATGTGTCGGGTGCTCTCGTCGGCCTTGAGCCGCTTGCAGACCTCAAAACCATCCATCCCCGGCATCACCACATCCAGCAGAATCAGATCGGGCGGATTGCTTTTGCATAGCCCCAGTGCCTGCTCGCCGTTGGTGGCCATAAAGACCTGGAAGTCGCCGGCAAAGCAGCGGTACATCACCTGGATATTGATGGGCTGGTCGTCCACCACCAGCAGCTTAGGCCTGCCATGCGTGCTGTCGAGCATCTCTGCTACCGGTGTCCCAAGGTCAATCATCTGCTTATAGTGGTGAGTATGCGGATCAATTCATCACATTGAACCACAGCTCGCGCGAAATCGAAAATTTTGATAGCCTGGCTCAGGCTGAGCAAAACCTCCCGTTGGGCCGGATAGCGCAGCACCAAGCCTGCATGCCGGTCCAAGGCCTGCATGTCGGAGCCTGCCAGCAGCGCTCGCAAGCCGTGCAAGTCGGCCAGTAGATCGGGTATGGAGCCGGATGCTGCATCCGGCTTGGGCTGGACGCCGCCATCCAGCGCTGCCAGCACGGCAAGCAATGCCAGTTGCGTTTGCGCCACGGCGCCTTCCAGAGCCTGCTGCATGGATGCGCGGGCACCGTCGTCCAGTGTGCGATTGCCCTGCTGCAGCGATTTGCACTGCAGCTCGCAATCACGGCAGACCTCGGACAGCAGGTTGGCGCCCACCGTCAGCGACAGGCCCTTGAAGGTGTGCAGGGTGCGCATGGCATCGCTCAGCTGGGCTTGCCTTAGCAAGCCGTCCAAGCTGGGCCACAACTCCGCAATTTCCTGCAAATAGGCCTGGGCGATTTCCTGGTAAAGCTCGGTGCTGTCATCCATCAGCGCCATGGCTGCCGCAGCGTCCAGCGTCTTTGACGCAGACATAACTTCCGGCAATGGCTTGCCATCGGCTGTGGACGGTATTGCAGGAGCTGACATAACACGTTTATAAAAGTAGGGTTAATTGTCGCATGCCCCAGGCCCGATTGATGCAAGCATGTAACCGCACACGGGCCCCATCCGTGTGAAAATGGAAAGATTCTTTCAAGGAGACATACCCATGCCACGTCGCGCCACCAAAATTGTTGCCACCCTGGGCCCCGCATCCAGCGACCCGGCCCTGCTCGAGCAGATGATCCGTGCGGGCGTCAACGTGGTGCGCCTGAACTTCAGCCACGGCAAGGCGCAGGACCATATTGACCGCGCCCGCTTGGTGCGCGAGGCAGCCAAGCGGGCCGGCCGCGAAGTGGCCATCATGGCCGACCTGCAGGGCCCCAAGATCCGCGTCGGCAAGTTTGCCGAGGGCAAGGTGTTCCTGGAGCCTGGTCAAAAATTTATCCTCGATGCGCAGCGCGTCGAGCTGGGTGATATCGATGCCGTCGGCCTGGATTACAAGGAACTGCCGCGCGAGGTCAAGGCCGGCGACGTGCTGCTGCTCAACGACGGCCTGATCGTGATCACGGTCGATGCCGTCAAGGGCGAACAGGTGCACACCACCGTCAAGCTCGGCGGCGAGTTGTCCAACAACAAGGGCATCAACAAGCAGGGCGGCGGCTTGACCGCCCCCGCGCTGACGGCCAAGGACATGGACGACATCCGCACGGCGATGAGCTTTCAGGCCGACTATGTGGCGGTCAGCTTTCCCAAGAACGCCACCGATATGGAAATGGCGCGCCAGCTCTGCAATGTGGCCGCGCATGAATACGGCCACAAGCCCGGCCTGATTGCCAAGATCGAACGCGCCGAGGCGATTCCCCGCCTGCTGGAAATCCTGTTGGCCAGCGACGGCATCATGGTCGCCCGCGGTGACCTGGCCGTGGAAGTGGGCAATGCCCTGGTGCCCGGCCTGCAAAAACGCATGATCAAGCTGGCCCGCGAGCATGACCGCGTGGTGATTACCGCCACGCAGATGATGGAGTCCATGATCACCAACCCGGTGCCCACCCGCGCCGAAGTGAGCGACGTGGCCAATGCCGTGCTGGACGGCACCGATGCCGTGATGCTGTCGGCCGAAACCGCCGCCGGCAAGTACCCGCTGGAAACCATTGTGGAGATGGCCAATATCTGCCACACCGCCGAGCGGGAAGAAAACTTCGAGCTCGAAGCCGACTTCAGTGGCAAGACCTTTCACCGCATTGACCAGACCATCGCCATGGGTGCCTTGTTTACCGCCCACCACCTGGGCGCCAAGGCGATCGTGGCCATGACCGACAGCGGCTCCACCGCATTGTGGATGAGCCGTCACCTGATCCGGGTGCCGATTTATGCGTTGACCTCCAAGGTGGCCTCGCAACGCAAGATGGCGCTGTACCGCAATGTGCGCCCGATCTTCATTGACACCAGCGCCGACCGCGACACCGCCTTGCAGCAGGCCGAGGCCCATCTCAAGGAGCGCGGCATTGTGCAAAGCGGCGATGTCTATGCCATCACCTGTGGCGAGCCCATGGGCGCGCCGGGCGGCACCAATATGCTCAAAATCTGCCGCGTGGAGTAAGCCGAAACAGGGCTTTGTTGACCTTGGGCAGTTGGCTGTCAAATCGTGCGTCTCGACTGGGGGAGTGCGGCGTTAGAATCGCTTTACGGTAAAAGTTACCGAGCGGTTACCAATATCTGCCGCGTCCAATTTTCAACTTCCTGGGGTTAACAATGGCACTCGTTTCCATGCGCGAACTGCTGGACCATGCAGCAGTCAACGGCTACGGCATTCCGGCTTTCAACGTCAACAATCTGGAGCAGGTGCAGGCCGTCATGGCCGCTGCGGACTCCGTGGGCGCGCCCGTCATCCTGCAAGCCAGTGCCGGCGCCCGCAAGTATGCCGGTGAAGCCTTTATCAAGCACCTGATCCAGGCCGCTGTCGAAGCCTATCCGCACATTCCGCTGGTGATGCACCAGGACCATGGCCAGAGTCCGGAGATCTGCCAGGGTGCCATCAACCTGGGCTTCAGCTCGGTGATGATGGACGGCAGTCTGGAAGGTGACGGCAAGACCATTGCCAGCTTTGAATACAACATCGAAGTCACCCGCAAGGTGGTCGCCATGGCCCACGCCACCGGCGTTACCGTCGAAGGCGAACTCGGTTGCCTGGGCAGTCTGGAAACCATGAAGGGCGACAAGGAAGATGGCCACGGCACCGACGCCACCATGACCCGCGAGCAGATGCTCACCAATCCCGAGCAGGCCGCTGAATTTGTCAAACGCACCCAGCTCGACGCCCTGGCCATCGCCATCGGCACCAGCCACGGCGCCTACAAGTTCACCCGCAAGCCCACGGGCGACATTCTGGCCATTGACCGCGTGATGGAAATCCACAAGCGCCTGCCCAACACCCATCTGGTGATGCATGGCTCTTCCAGCGTGCCGCAAGACCTCTTGGCCATCATCAACCAGTACGGTGGCAAGATGAAGGAAACCTACGGCGTGCCCGTGGAAGAAATCCAGAAGGCCATCCAGTACGGCGTGCGCAAGATCAATATCGACACCGATATCCGTTTGGCAATGACGGCTGCCGTGCGCAAGTTCATGTTCGAGAACCCCGAAAAGTTTGATGCCCGCGACTGGCTCAAGCCCGCCCGCGAGGCCGCCATGTCCATCTGCAAGCAGCGCTATGTCGAATTCGGCTGCGAAGGCCAGGGCAGCAAGATCAAGGGCGACAGCCTGGCTGTGGTGGCTGCGCGCTACGCCAAGGGTGAACTGGCCCAGGTGGTGCAGTAACCAAGCCCCTACGCTTGTCGCTGCGCGTACTGCGCTGCCCCCCAAGGGGGCGCGTTTTACCTTGGGGCGGCCCTGCGGTAAAACCTAGCATTACCCACACTTTGCGATAATCCAAAGCTCGCTGTGACCCATCTGGGTTGCAGCGGGCTTTTTACTTTCAGGATGCCATGAACGCTGTAGTACACACCTCTTCCCTTTCCCTGCCCCTGCTTGCCCGTGGCAAGGTGCGCGACAACTACGCGGTGGGCGACGACCGCATCCTGATGGTCGCCAGCGACCGCCTCTCGGCCTTTGATGTCATCATGGGCGAGCCGATTCCCGGCAAGGGCGCGCTGCTGACGCAGATGGCCTTGTTCTGGTTTGACAAGCTAGGCCCTAACGGCGCCAACATCTGCCCTAATCACCTCACCGGTGACGCGCCCGAAAGCGTGGTGCTGCCCTCCGAAGTGGCGCAAGTCACCGGCCGCTCCATGCTGGTCAAGCGCCTCAAACCTTTGCCCGTAGAGGCGGTGGTGCGCGGCTACCTGGCCGGCAGCGGCTGGAAGGAATACCAGGAAAACGGTGCGGTCTGCGGCGTCAAACTGCCCCCGGGATTGAAGAACGCCTCCAAGCTGCCCGAGCCGATCTACACCCCGGCGGCCAAGGCGGCGGTCGGTGACCACGACGAAAACATCACCTTCGAGCAGACCGTGGAGATGATAGGGCTGGAACTGGCCACGCAGATCCGGAGCTTAAGCATCCAGATTTACAAGACGGCCGCCGAGATTGCGTTGCAGAAGGGCATCATCATTGCCGATACCAAGTTCGAGTTTGGCTTGGACAAGGACGGCACGCTGACGCTGATGGACGAGGTGCTGACGCCCGACTCCTCGCGCTTCTGGCCCCAGGAGAGCTACCAGGAAGGCACCAATCCGCCCAGCTACGACAAGCAGTTTGTGCGCGACTGGCTGGAGCAGGCCCAGGTGGACGGCAAGCCCTGGAGCAAGACGCCCCCGGCCCCCCGGGTGCCCAACGAAGTAATCGCCAGAACAGCGGCCAAGTACCAGGAAGCGCTGCAGCGGCTGACGGCCTGAGGGCGAAAAAAGGCCACTACCTTCACGGTCGTGGCCTTTGTTTTGATTGGATGCTTTAGAACTTGTAACCTATTGCGATGCCATATGTCGTGGGGTCCAGGGTGATGTCCAATGTCTGTCCAGTGGAAAGGCTCTCCTTGGTTTTTAGCGGTGTGGTTGCGTAGAACACGTCAGCAAACCAATGCTCGTTAAATGCGAACGTTGCGCCTACCTGAACCGTATAGGTCCACTGACTATCTACCTTCAATGTAGTGGGCGTGCCGCCTGGATTGGTCATTGCAGTTAGAGCGCCACTACCCGTTTCGTTAAAAAAGTAGGCATAAGTCGGTCCTATGCCAACGTAAGGTCGAAATGTGCTGTGCGGCTCAAGGAAACGATATTGTAAGAAGATCGTTGCCGGCAAGGCGGAAACTTCGCCAATCTTGCCTACTCCGGCAATTGCACCTGCACCGTTCAAGTTGTGCTTGAAAGGCAAGAACACCGGCAAATCAACGGACAGGTTATCGGTGTACATGTAGGTCACGCCACCTCCTGCCTGACTGGCTGAGTCGACACCAGCCTTTGTTCCACTCAGACTTGGAGCAGTCAAATTTCCGCTGCTTACTTGCGGCGCAATCGTACTGTAGCCACCTCGTACCATCCAGTCGCCCGCAGATTGTGCGCAAACAGTGTGGGCCAACACGGCCAGTGTGGCTGCGAAAGCAAACTTCAATTGATGTTTCATGATAGTTCTTCCTTTGGTTCTTTATAGCCAGCCCGCAAGCAGCAATTCTTTATTAACCAACTCGCCAATAAATTGATATTCAAAAGGAGTGAAGTGAACACCATCTGCAAATAGGTAATGGCTTGTGTCTCCGGCAACCGTGGAGGGCGTGGTACACGTCAGTGAAGTGCCTGCCAAGGGATTGGCCGTGCTAGTAGTGCTGCAGGCAGGAGTCGTAACGTTTGTCAGTCCGTATTGGGCAGGATTGGCTACTTCGTCTCTTCCGTTGGAATAGGCATCAACCATGTGCACTCCGGATACCCCGGCCAAATCGGACTGCAGCCGCGTATTGAACGTCGTAACCATCATACTAATGAGCGGAATAGCGCTTGGCATTGACAATGCGTAGGGCGAAGTGCTCACATCCGGGACATTCAGTACAGCGACATATTTGGCACCGTTTTGGATGATTTTGGACTTGATATATCCGGCAAGTTCATCCGCCGACGTATTGAGCGCGACCAATGCTGCGGCGCTTGCTGCAGTCGTTGCTGCTGCCCCACCTGCCGCCACTGCCGCTTGCACGGAGCTTGGCCATCCAGCCAGGACTGCTGCACCGCCTGCAGCAGCGCCACCGGCGGCGGCGCTGCTGACGCCGTTAAGATTCATGAAAATATCATTGGCACCTGCCAACACCGTCACAAGTTCATTGCCAGTAAAGGTGTGCGAGGCGAGGTGAAGGTCAATCTGTTTAGTGATAGGAAGCGCAGTTAAGCCCAAAGGTTCCGTGGTGTCACCGGTGGTAGAACTTGTCGCCGCATTGATGAACGCGCGTAAGGCAACGCTATGCGGCCCATACACGCTAGTCACTCTCGAACTGCCTTGGGCGTAGTTCAGGCAACTGGTGTTGTTTGTAATTGCCGCACCAACGAAACCGTTAGACGTAAGAGCCGAAGATGGCGTCAGTCCTGTCTGTGCCGCACAAGGGGCGGGCAAGCCATACTGAGCAGCGACATAGGCAGTCCAGTTCTTTGCAGTTGCTGAGTTCACTGTCCAGAGTCCGCCACCAAGGGCCTTCACTGTTCCAACATTGGCGTTGCCGACATCCGATAGGCTGTCGCCAAAGGTGACCATCGAAGTGATAGCCAATTTGGGCGACTGGTTGCCGTTCCCCCCACCGCCGCAGGCGGCGACCATAAGCGCCGCCGCAACTGCGGCCCAGCTTGATTTTGTGAATTTCATTCGACGTCTCCTGATGGTTATCCTGAAAATAGAACGACCGTGCTATTTCAAGAGGAGATCATCCTATGCTCTCCCGTTTTCAGGGAGAGGGTAAACACCAAAGCGGCGTTGAAAAATCTTAGGCTTTGATCAAAAACAATATCAATTCAGCGCCATGCTGAGCTTGCGCCTGTAGGCAGCCACCAACTGCGCCTGCGGGTCCTGTTCGGCGACGACCTTGCCCATGAGTTCGATGCCGCCGGCCGTCTTGCCGGCTGCCGCCGGGTCCACCTTGGGCTTGGGCGGGGTCAGCAGTTCCAGGATGGCGACAAAGGTCTTGCGCGGCACGGC
>TBL_comb47_HYPODRAFT_10008544_pt1 | contig 10436 bp, 14 predicted proteins | sample TroBogypolimnion_40_FD_10682 | JGI IMG/M metagenome (IMG submission 10682)
CATCATTTCTGGCGGATAGCACTTTGTTTCCATGTCAAAAATTTCTTGCACCAATGCATCATCAGGATTAACTATTCTCCGAACTCGCATTTCCGGCTCAGCCATATCAGTTGGTTCATTTATTATTTCTTCTTCTCTTCTTGGTTGTTCTCCCATATTTTTTGTATATCTATTATTTTTTTTAGATATATTATTAATTATTTTACCCAATATTTTTGTTTTACTGTTTCATCTTCTTTGCTTTGAACTTCTGATTTTTCTTCTTTAGATTTTTCAGCCAAAATTTTTAATTCTTTTTCGGGCAACTCAGCCAATTTTTTAGATTCTTTTTCTAAAAATATTTTTGTGTTTTTTTTGGGGTCGTCTAAAACGTAGCTCAATAAAATATCTAAAATTTGTCCAATTTTTGGCCCGGGCATCACACTCAAAACAGTCATCAAATCATTCCCGTTTATTTTTAACATCTTAACAGATATGGGATCTTTTGAAACCTTTTCAACCAAATATTTTAAGTGTCGCAATTTATATGGTTCGGCCTTTGGCACTCCACTGCCAATTCTATCGGCCTGTCTTACCTGCAACAATTCTTCCATATTTTCTGACCCAACATTTTTGACAAGCCTCCTCACCGATGAGGCTCCCACTTCATCTACATTATAATAGAAGAGGTGATATCTTACTAACTTTGTAATTTTTTCAACTTCTTTTTTTGAAAATTTTAAATTATTCAAAATTTGAAAAGTCATTTTAGCTCCAATCATTTCGTGATTGTAAAAAGTTGCATTTTCTCCCTCACCATTTTTTGAGCGGGGCTTACCAACGTCGTGGAGTAGGGCAGCAATTCTGACATTCATATTCAACTTTTTTCTGGCCGTAAACTCCAGCGCTTTTATGGCGTGCACATAACAGTCATAAATGTGATGCTTATTTTGGCCGACTCCATAATTTTCCAAAAGTTCGGGCATTATAAATTTTAACAAACCCAGCGTTCGCAACATTTCAATCCCTTCGGCTGCTTTGTCGGCCATAATTATTTTTACAAATTCATCGCGAATTCTTTCTTTTGAAACCGCTTCCAACCAAATGCTGTTCTTTTTAATTGCCTCGGCTGTTTTTTCTTCAATCGTAAAATCAAGCGTCGTGGCGAAGCGCACCGCCCTGAGCATTCTCAAGGCATCTTCATTAAACCTTTCTTCAGGATTGCCGACTGTCCTGATTATTTTATTCTTTAAGTCCGTCTTTCCGTCAAATAAATCTATGACTTTTATTTTCGCCTGCCTGCCGGTAGGTAGGTCCATGGCCATGGCGTTGATTGTAAAATCTCTGCGCCCCAAGTCTTCTTCCAATGTTTTGGCATATTCCACTTCATCGGGATGACGCTTATCAGAATATTTCGCTTCAAATCTGTATGTTGTAATTTCAATTTCCCTTGGCTCGCCATAGCCTTTGGCAGAGGCGGCGCCGACTCGCACGGTCACGGTTAAAAAATTATTCTCGTAAAAACTATCGGGGAAAACTTTCTGAATTTCTTCGGGTTTGGCATTGGTTGTGGCATCCCAATCTTTTGGCTCTTTTTCCAATAAAAAGTCACGCACGCATCCGCCCACGACATAAGCTTCAAAGCCCGCTTTTTTCAGCCCACCGATTATATTTTTTACTTCTTTTGGAATAATCATATATTTAGATATGTTACTCTAAAAGTTGCTTTTTTTCAATTTTTTATGTAAAATATTGATAAACAAACTAATATGGCAACTGAAATTAATAAAAAAGAAGTGACTGCCAAGGGGGTAAAGTTCTTCGTGGAAAAAGACGGCCATGAAGTTGCCCGAGCATTTTTGTATATAATGAATAACGACTTGCAAAAAGGACCTTTCGGATTTCTTGAGGATTTATTTGTTTCAGAGGAAATGCGTGGCCAGGGAATAGGAACACAACTTTTGAATACTGTTATTGCCGAAGCAAAACAAATGGGCTGTTACAAACTGATAGCCAACAGCAGGCATCAAAGAGCAATTGTTCATAAAATATACGAAAAGGCGGGGTTTAAAAACTTTGGCATTGAATTTAAAATGTACTTTTAAAATGACTGAAAAAAAACAGAAGATTGTAACTATTGGCGGAGGCTCGGGCAGTTTTATGGTTTTAACCGGTCTAAAAAAATATCCCGTCGATTTAACAGCCGTAGTTAACATGGTTGACGACGGCGGTTCAACGGGAATTTTACGTGACGAGTTTGGCGTTTTGCCGCCGGGCGACGTCAGGCAGTGCCTGGTAGCCTTATCATATTCAGACAAAACCCTGCGAGATCTCTTTAATTACAGATACGGGAACGGCGGATTAAGCGGGCACAATTTTGGCAATCTTTTTTTGTCGACATTGGAAAAAATCACCGGCGGTTTTGACACGGCCGTTGTTGAGGCCAGCAGAATTTTAAGAATAAAAGGTTATGTTTTACCAGTCACCCTAAAAAGCACAAGACTTGTTGCCGTCTTAAAAGACGGAACAGAAGTTTTGGGCGAGAAAAATATTTACTGCAGTAAAGACGACTTTTGCAATTTAAAAAAATTATATTTGAAACCGGCGGCGAAATTAAATCCTAAAATTTTTAAATTTATCAAGGAAGCCGACAAAATAGTAATTAACCCGGGCGACCTATACTCAAGCTTGATACCAAATTTCTTAGTTGACGGCCTGTCTGAGGCCATTGCCAAATCTAAGGCAAAAGTAATTTGTGTGGCCAATCTTATGACCAAAGAAGGACAAACAGATAATTTCACCTTTAACGATTACGTTTCGGCTTTAGAAAAATATTTGGGCGACGGTTTAATTAAATATGTTATTTACAATACAGAACTTCCGGAATTAAAACTTCTGAAAAAATATGCCGCAAAGGGGGAGCGCCCCATGCGGATTGAAGAGCACAGCGGAGACCTGAATAGGATGCCGCACGTTAAATTTTTGGGATACAAAATGTTAAGTCACAAAATTATTGACGTCGACAAGAACGACGTCCTTGCCTCTGAAAGATCTTTAGTTAGACATGATTCAGCCAAATTGGCTAAAATAATCTATAACTTATAATTTATGATTCTTCTTTTTGACTTAGATCGGACGATAATAAACACCGAAGAATTTAAAAAAGACTTATGTAAACTTTTTGGCATCTCGTCAAAACAATATGATTCTCATGTAGATAAATTTTTTCGAGAAAAAAAAATTCACTACAGTCCGGAAGCTCACATAAAACTATTAAAAAAAACGGGACATATAAAAAATATTCGGGAGGAAAAAATAATCAGCGACTCATATAAAAAATTACTGAAGAGAATGGGGGACTACTTGTTTCCCGAAACAAAACAAACTCTCGGCAACCTTAAAAAACAAAAACACCGATTATTCTTAATTACCCTTGGAACAACCTCATCCCAAAAGAAAAAAATTGCCGGCTCAGGAATAAAAAAGTATTTTGAAAAAGTTATTTACGAGACAAAAGATAAATCAAAAAATAAATTTATCGGACAACTGGCCAAAACCAATCAGGACATATTAATCATAAACGACAAAGCTGACGAAGCCTTGGCCATACAAAAAATACTCGGCAAAAGTGCAAAAATATTTTTAATAAAAAGTCCTCACTCCAAGAACACCGAACACCAAGAAAAAATTTACAAAGGGATTTCCGAGCTGAAGAAGGTTTTGTAAGATTGCTTTTTTGACGTTTTTTAGGTAGAATAACGATAAATTAAGCAATTAATTCGCCCTCGTGGTGAAACTGGATATCACACTTGGCTTCGAACCAAGCATTCCGGGTTCGAGTCCTGGCGAGGGCACCCAAAGTAAAACTATGAAAAAAATATTTTTACCCATTATTATTGTTTGCTTTTTGGCAATATTCGTCATGCCAATATTGGCACAGGCCACTCAGCTGGTTCCGGCAACAGGAACCGGAGCCAATGGATCCTATAGCTTGGCCGACTTTGTGACAATGGTTAATAATATTTATACTTTTATTGTTTTCTCTATTGCTGCGCCCTTGGCAGTAATTGCCATTATAATCGGGGGAATTCTAATGATGACTTCGGCGGGAAACCCGAATATGATGAGCCTGGGCAGAAAAGTTTTTTATTCTGCAATCATAGGATTAGCTTTGGCCTTTGCCGCAAAAGCAATAATCAACTTTGTTTTAACAGCAATAGGTTATACCGGCCAGGGAGTTTAAATAACCTCGCGCCCCCGTAGCTCAATTGGTAGAGCAGTTCCCTCTTAAGGAATTGGTTCCGAGTTCGAGTCTCGGCAGGGGCACATAATTAAAAGCCACCTTTTAAGTGAGGTGGTTTTTAATTTGACTTTCTATTTTGTCGGAGCGATAATATGACAATAAGTTAAATAAAATAACATTATGACAAAACAAGAAAGAAAAGAGCAACCAGGGGCCACTAAAGATACGCCCGAACAAGAGAATGTATCGGCCGCGTTAAGAACTATGGCGGAACAAGAAATGGGCACAAAGCCCGAAGAAAAAGCGACTGCCCCCGATACAAGTGGTCAGAAAGAAAAAAATCATTAGAAAATGACGACAAAAATAAGGCAACGGCTATCATAGAATCGGCAAAAGATATGACATTTGAGGAGTTGCAATCTGTTGTAAAAAACATTGCCGCTATAAAAGATCCGATAATCTTTAAAGAAACTTGGGCAGAGGTCAGGGGGTTGATGGAAAAAAGAAAGGAAGAAGTACTTAGGGCTATGGCGGAAGAGAATAAAGCCAAAGCAATTGAGAGAGAAAGAAAAACAGAAGAGAATGTGAGAAAGGATAAAGAAGAATTAGCTAAAACGATTGAAAAAATAAATCAAGAGTCAGCTGAAAAAACCAAAACAATTAAGGAGGGGCTAAGAAACAGTTTAGCGGATAGCCAAAGAAAATATAACGAAGATATGGCAGCGCTGGCCAAGAGACATGCAGAAAGAAAGTGGTGGGAGGTTTGGAAATAATAAAAAGGAAACTGTGATTCTAAAACTCCTAGACTCGGTGTAAACACTTTACAAAAAGGTAAAAATAGAGTATATTAAGCTATACAAATAAATTAACTGGGGTGCCGGAAGCGCTTCAAACATATTAGAAAATGGCATTAAACACTAAAGAGAAAAGTAAAATAGTGAAAGACGTGGGAATAAACGAAAAGGACACAGGGTCTTCGGAAGTTCAAATTGGATTGCTTTCAAAAGCAATTGACAAGCTTGTTTTACATTTGAAAAAGCACCCTCAGGATGTGCATTCAAAAAAAGGTTTGATAACAATGGTTATAAAAAGAAAAAAATTATTGGCTTACCTAAAGAAAACATCAGAAAAGAGATATGCCGTTGTCATCAAAAAAATAGGTCTTAAGAAATAAGGTATTATATAATAGAAGTAGATGCAACCAAAACCAAAAGAACAAAGAGTAGAAGTATTAATTGATGTTCAAAACTTATATCACTCGGCAAAAAACTTATATCATGCCAGGGTTAACTATCAGGAAGTTTTAAAGCAAGCGGTAGCGGGCAGAAAGTTTATCAGAGCTTTTGGTTATGTTGTGCGCACAAAAAGTGGCGAAGAAACGCCATTTTTTGATGCCTTGGCCAAAATTGGCATTGAAACAAGAGTGCGAGATTTACAGGAATGGTACGGCGGAGCCAAAAAAGCCGACTGGGATGTGGGCATTGTAATTGACGCCATCAGGACAGCCCCCGGAGTAGATGTAGTTGTTTTGGTATCGGGCGACGGCGACTTCATAGCCTTAGTGGAATACTTAAAAAATATGGGAAAGAGAGTAGAGGTGGTGGCCTTTGGAAAAACAACCTCGTCAAAGCTAAAAGAAGTAGCCGACGAATTCATAGACCTAGACGACGGTCTCCCCAAATTTTTATTGAAAAAGTAAGGATTAAATTTTATGGATCAAAAAAAATATTGGGTTTATATCGGGATTGCTATCATAATATTTTTCTTAACAATTATATGTTTTTTAATATATTCTTGGATTAACATTCAAGAAAAACAATTTTTAATTTCCGAAGAGACAAAATGTCGAGATGAAGCTCAAAAATATTATAATGAAGTAATAAATTGTGTTCCTATTGATGTATTATGTATGTACTCTAAAAGCGACGATCTCACCTATACAAGTCATTACAATACGAAAATGAATAAATGCCTTGTAGAACTTCTTAATAACACGCCCGACTCTGTTCCTTCTTTTACTTGGGAAATAGACGACCCATACTCAGATACTGTATATGCTTTGGGAACCGATAAAGATTATAATAAAGCCAATCCATATATGGAAAATTAAAAAATGAACGATATAGAAATAAAAATTAAAGAGCTTAGAGAAAGAATAAAAAAGCTAATTCCACTAAGATTAGACATAAATCAAAGCAAAGAGCCTGGTTTCAATTTGGATGAAATACATAAATTAAAAAATCAAATTAGAGAGTTAGAAAAACAAAATAATAAATAATAATTGCTGCGCAATTAAAGAAGCGTACGGCTATACGAAAGCGCTGGAGCAATCCAACATTTTGGCATATTCGTACTACTTCGTATTTCGTAGCCAAATAAATGGCAGTAAAAGATACGTTTGAGATTCAGGTGGGGGAGGGAAAACCCATTATAATTAAAACTACAAACTGGACCGAGCAAGCTTCGGGCAGTTGTTTGATTTCGCAGGGAGAAACAGAGGTTATGGTCACAGCCGTTCTTTCGCCTCACACCAGAGAAGGCTTGGATTATTTTCCCTTAACAGTTGAATACGAAGAAAGATTTTACGCGGCCGGAAAAATTTTGGGCTCGCGATTTATGAGAAGAGAAGGCCGGGCAACCGATGAGGCTGTTTTAAATGCCAGAATGATTGACCGCGCAATCAGGCCTTTGTTTCCGACAGACTTTATGAAAGAAGTCCAGGTTATTGCAACTTGTTTGTCTTGGGACGGAGAAAATGACCCCGATATTTTGGGGATGATTGGCGCCTCGTTTGCTTTGGCCACTTCACAAATTCCTTGGAACGGCCCACTGGGAGCAATCAGAATTAGCCGAGTTGCCGGAGAATTTGTTTTTAATCCAACCTACGAACAAAAAAAAGAAAGCGACATGGATTTAACTTTGTCGGCCATTGAACGCGACGGAGACATTTTAGTAAACATGATTGAAATGGGAGCCAAAGAAGTTTTGGAAAAAGATGTTTTGGCGGCTTATGAAGTTGCCAAAAAAGAATTGAAAAAAATTATTGAGGCGCAAATTTCAGCCGTTAAAAAAATTGGCAAAGAAAAAGATGTTTTTGAACCGGCGGTTGAATTGGATATTGCGGCTGAAATAAAAGAATGGCTTGGAAAAAAATTAGATGACGCAATAACTAAAGCTCCAAAAGGAGAAAAAAATCTTGGCGCCGCTGAAGATTTAAAAAAAGAGTTGATGATTTTTTTGGCCGAGAAACATCCGGGGGAGGGGAAGGAAAAACAGGTCTTAGCTTTTTTTGAAAAAGAAATTGAAAGAATTATTATCAGAAATATTATAGAAAAAGATTACAGGCCCGACGGCAGAAACTCAAAAGAAATAAGGCCGCTGTCCTGCGAAGTTGCAGTTTTGCCGAGAACTCACGGAAGCGCCGTCTTTTTTCGAGGCTTAACAAGAGTGCTGTCTGTATTAACTTTAGGCGGTCCTGGCGACTCGCAAATTTTGGAAGGAATGGAAATTGTCGGCAAGAAAAGATTTATGCATCATTACAATTTCCCTCCATTTTCTTCAGGTGAAACAGCTCCAATGAGAGGACCAAAAAGAAGAGAAATCGGACATGGCGCCTTGGCCGAAAAAGCTTTAACGCCGGTACTTCCCGATATTGCAGACTTTCCGTATACAATCAGAATTGTTTCCGAATGCGTTTCTTCAAATGGATCAACCTCAATGGCTTCAACTTGCGCCGCCTGTATTGCTTTAATGGATGCGGGAGTGCCGATTAAAGAACCGGTTGCCGGAATTTCTGTTGGCCTGGCCAAAGATGAAGAAAGCGGGAAATACAAAGTGCTGACCGACATTCAGGGACCCGAAGACCATTATGGAGACATGGATTTTAAAGTGGCCGGAACTAAAAATGGAATTACCGCCATTCAAATGGATATTAAGATAGATGGAATAAATAAGAACATAATGGAAGAGGCTTTAGAAAGAGCCAAGGACGCCAGATTTAAAATTCTTGATATTATAAAAGCGCAGATTGCCGAGCCAAGAAAAGAATTGTCGCCTTATGCTCCAAAAATATTTACGCTTAAAATTAATCCCGCCAAAATTGGTGAGGTTATCGGGCCGAAGGGGAGCGTGATAAATAAAATTATTGAAGAATGCGGAGTTACAATTGATGTTGATGATTCGGGCTTGGTGTTTATTACCGGCACCGATGCCGAAGGAGTTGAGAAAGCCGCCACTTGGATTAAAGGCATTGTCAGAGAAGTTGAAGTTGGCGAAGTTTTCCAGGGCAAAGTTGTAAAAATTATGGACTTTGGCGCCTTTGTTGAAATCTTGCCGGGAACAGACGGAATGGTTCACATCTCAAAATTTGTTAAAGAAAGAATACAAAGCGTTTCTGAAGTTGTCAAAGAAGGAGATATGATTCCGGTCAAAGTTATGTCTGTTGACGAACTGGGCAGAATAAATCTCTCAGCCATCGATGCCGGCTTTAAGCCAACTCCCAAGAATCCTAAACCATAAATAATTTATAGATATATAAAAGGCAACCGCGAAGGAACTCCATTCCCGTCGGTTGCTTTTTTAGTTATAAGGGTTAAAATAAAGTATAAAATATAAATATAAATATGGTTACAGCTGACGAGGAAATACAAGCTAAAGATTTTTTAAAAAGGGCCGAAATAAGGACAATGAAAAAGGACCTGACGGCCCTGAGAGAAACCGATGCGTTAAAAGAACGCGACAAGATTGTTCAGTTAAAAACGCTTGAGGAACAGCTGGCTGAAAAACAAAAAGCCAATGAGTTGGCTGTGGCAAAAACTACGGTGGAAAAAATTGGAAGAAACGAAGTCCTGACAAAAAATGAGGGAGAAGAAAGAATGGCCGAAAAAGATTTGAAAAATTATGCCACCGAGCAAGAACGCCAACAAATATTTTTGTTGGAATCTCAACGACTGGAATTTGAAAAACAGGTTGACGCCATAGACAAAGAAAAAGATCCGGCCTTGAAGCTGGAAAAAAATAAATTGTTGTTGCAGAAGCGCGACCAACAGGCTAAATTGAATTCAATATTGGAAGAAGAAAAGAAATTAGAAGATGAGCAAAAGTTTATTATAGAAAAAGAAAGAACGACCACCATCGACAGCCAGAGAAAAAGTTTACAGGAATCGCGACAAGATTTGGATGTGAAAATACAGGAAGTGGAAAAGCGAAGATGGGCGGCTGAAAAAGAAATAAAAGATACTGACGACCGCGTGAATCAAATAGATAAGTCTTCTGACCTGCTGGTTACTGAAAAAAATGGGCTTCGCGACAAAGTGTTAGGAGCCGACAAGTCGCTCAGGGATATTTATTCTACGGTCATGGCCAGAGAAGAAGAAAAGAGAAAAGGCTTGGCGGCAGAGCAAATTGCCAAGCGGGAAGCACTTTCAAAAATTCGGGCGGCGGAAAACGAGAAAGTTCAAAGGCAACAATGGTCAGGCTCGGCCACATCAGCCCCCAAAATGCCGCTGGACATTTCCGTGCCCGTTCCTGTCAGAAAAAATATTGCAAAATCATTCGAAGCCGAGAACGAAGCCCGAGACAAGTTTATGCGCGAGGTTGAGCAAGCCAGCCAAACCGGCGGAGGACAGTCACAACAACAAAGTAATATTAAGTAAATATAATTATAATAATGGAAAATAAAATCCTTGAAGAATTAAAAGAAAAATTAGAAGCAGAAAAAATTGCTCTGATAAAAGAACTGGAGAGTTTTGCCACAAAAGATCCCACCTTAAAAGATAATTGGGATACAAAATATCCAAATAGGGAAGAGGGCGACAAAGATGAAGAAGCCGATGAAGTGCAGGAATATGATAATAAATTATCTTTGGAGTACAGCATGGAATTAAAATTGAAGGACGTAAATAACGCCTTGGAAAAAATGGAAAAAGGAACTTACGGTGTTTGTGAGAACTGCGGAGAAAAAATTAATGAAGAAAGATTATTGGCCTGCCCCGAAGCAAAGACTTGCTTAAATTGCAACAAAAAATAAACAATAAAAAAACCGCCCTGTGATTTATCAGGACGGTTTTTTATTTATTATTTTTAATAACTTAACTTTGTGCCAACGGGAAACCTGGCCAAAGGATTGGTGCCACCAATAACTTGGAAGTGAACGTGACATCCGGTCGCATCTCCGGTTCTTCCCATTAGGCCGACTTCTTGGCCAACATTAACG
>TBL_comb47_HYPODRAFT_10008545_pt1 | contig 10434 bp, 4 predicted proteins | sample TroBogypolimnion_40_FD_10682 | JGI IMG/M metagenome (IMG submission 10682)
AACACAGTTTTGATTGGTACTACTGGAACTACAACAGGAACAGATGCAGTCACTATCGGTAGCGTTGGTGCAGCAGGTCATGTCACTACTATTCAAGGAGGTAATGGAGCAACGGCAATTAACTTAACTCCAAATATTGCAGGTGGAATTGTTATCGGTAACACTGGTGCAATGACAGGAACAATTGCTCTCGGTACAGGCACAGGCGCACAAATTATAAACTTGGGAACTGGTGGAACAGCAGCAAAAACAGTTACTTTGGGTTCAACTGCTTCTACTGGAGCAACGACTATCAACTCTGGTAGTGGGAATATTTTTCTAAATCCAGCAGGAACTGGAGTTACTGGTAAAGTAATTGTTGGTTCAGGTTCTATTTCAGCTACTCCGGATGTCTTTTATCTAGACCAAGACAACACCACACTTCCAGCATCAACAACTGGAGCAATGATGGTTGACTCAGCAGGAAAATTTGAAATCAATGAAGGTGGTACTTGGAAAGTTCTTTGTAATAAAAATGATCTAGCCTGCGGAGCTGGATCTGGAGTTGCTCTTTCTGCGATGACTGCCGCAACTGGAGGCAATACACTTTACAATGTTAACAATCCTCAAGTCTGGAATTGGGCTCAGACATCAGATAGTCAAAATGCATTTACTTTTGGAGAATCAACTGCAGCAACGAATGGAACTACTGGTAATCAATATGAATTGAGTGTTCAGACTCTACCTTCTTCCACCGCGGCTCCATTTAAAGTTGTGGCTCAAGGTAATACTATAATTGATACGACGAATACTGGAGGTGTTGCCATCGGCAACCCTAGCACTGCTCCTTGGTCCATCACTGCAAATGGAGCTTTGAAGGTGGCTTCATGTGTGGGATGTAATGGTAGCCCAACTCCTTGGGCAACAGATGTTAGTGCTGCTGGGTATTCTCTCCTCAACCTTGGTCCAAAATTAACTTCTACCGGAGCTACGACTATTGGTTCAGCCAACAACGCTTCCGGTGCATCTGGAGCAGTCACTTTAAATACAGGAACTGGAACTACTTCTTCAGGGAATATTAATATAACTACTGGCAATTCTTCTTCTGGTACAGCTGGGAATCTTGTTTTGGATGTCGGAAATTCAAATTCTGGATTTCCCGGTATCTTAATCGGGACTGGAGCTGGTAATCAGATAATTACTATGGGTTCGACAACCGATGTAGGAGCAATGACTCTTGGTCAATCCACTAATACCAATACCATTGCCATCGGCTCTGGAAATATGACAGACAATCAAACTCAAACCATCAATATCGGTGCTGGTAATGCAACTGGTCCAACTTCTGGTGGAGTGACGGTAAATATCGCTTCTGGTAATCCGACAGCAAATGCAGCTAACCTAGTTACTATTGGCACCAATACCAATAATGCAAGTGTCACTGCGATTGAAGGTGGTAACGGTGCAGGTGCAATTACCTTGACTCCTTATACGACTGGTACGATTGTAGTTGGAGCTCCTGCCGGCACCGGACAAATTACTTTGGGATCATCATCTGCTGGACAGACAGTGGCTATTGCTGATGGCACAGGAGCAAGTGCAGTGCATATTGCTTATAACCAAACTGGCGGTTCGGTTAGTATTGGTTCTCAGATGACTACTGGTGCGATTGATATTGGTAATTCAGGAAATGCTATGACCGGTACTATTAACATTGGCGGCAGTACGGGTGTTCAGACGGTGAACCTTGCAGGTGGTAACAATGGGGTGAAGACCGTGAACATTGCTGGTGGTAATGCTGCTAACATAATCTCTATTGGTAATGTTCAAAATACCGGATCTATTGCGATGGGCGCTGGCATGACCACTGGTACCATTACTATCGGTGGTACTGGTCAAACTGGGGCTGGAATCATTACCCTTGGTCAGTCTATTGTCAACAATACCGTTGCTATCGGTTCAGGAAATCCTGCTGATAATCAAACTCAAACTATTAACATCGGCAACGGTAATGCCGTTGGCGCAACATCGGGCGGAGTGACAGTTAATATCGGCAGCGGTAATCCTGGGGTAAATGCTGTTAACTTAGTTAATGTTGGTACTAATAACAATACAGCCAGTGTCACTACTATTGAAGGAGGTAACGGGGCAACAGCTATTAACTTAACTCCACAAATAAATGGTGGAATTGTCATTGGAGCAACTGCTGGTGTGGGTCAAATTACCTTGGGATCATCATCTGGTGCTCAAACAGTGGCTATAGGAAATGGAGCTGGGGCGGGAATAGTTAACATTGCAAACGTGCAAAATGGTGGTGCGGTCAACGTTGGTGCTGGTATGACCACCGGTACCATTACAATTGGTGGTACTGCTCAGACGGGTACCATTACTGTTGGTGGAGGTGTAGGCGCTCAAATTGTGAACTTAGGAACTGGTGGTACTGGTATTAAAACTATTAACCTTGGTACTGATTCGGCTGCAAACGTCATCTCTATCGGAACAGGTCAAGTTGCTGGTTCTATCACGGCAGGTACAAATATGACCACAGGAACCATTACTCTCGGTGGTACTGCTCAATCTGGTCAGATCACACTAGGTTCTTCTACATCAGGTTCTCAAGTAGTAGCGATTGCCAATGGAACTGGAGGTGGTAATGTTAACATTGCAAACAACCAGGTTGGTGGTAATGTCAACATTGGTAACAGCATGATCGCTGGCGTAATAACCATAGGTGGTACTGGAGCTCAAACTGGAAATATAAATATCGGCACAGGTACAGGTACCCAAACTATCAACATTGGTACTGGAAATACTGGTACTAAAACTGTAGCCATCGCGACTGGTACTGGACCTAACGTTGTTACTATTGCAAATGGTCAGGCGGCAGGTTCCTTTACTGTTGGTAATGCAATGACCACCGGTACTATTACTATCGGCGGTACTGGTCAAACAGGGAATATCATTCTAGGTTCTTCGTCTGGTACTAACACTCTTGCTATTGCGGGAGGTGCTGGCGCAACTACTCTTAACTTAGCTAACGTACAAGCTGGTGGTGCAGTCAACGTCGGTGCTGGTATGGTCGCTGGAACTATCACTGTCGGTGGTACTGCTCAAACAGGTAATCTTACCCTTGGTTCTTCAACTGCTGCGCAATCTATTCTTATCGGAAACGGCGTGAATGCTGGCGCACAGATTACAAGTATTCAAAATGGTGCTTCAAATGCTAATGCTACAGTTAACATTTTAAATGGTCTTGCAATTAGTGGAACGCAAACGCTAAATATTTTGAGTGGCGGCTCTACGAGCACAGGTCAGGCTGTTAACATTCTTACTGGTGCAGGATCAGGAACTAGAGCTGTTAGCATTGCTACTGGCGCTGTTGCAAGTACGGTTACTATTGGTAACGTCACAGGTGCTACAGCTGTCAACATTAATACCGGTACTGGCGCTTCTACTTTTGCTACGACTGGAACAGGAACACTGGTGATAGGTGGAGCAACTTCAACTGGTGCACTGACATTTGGTTCTTCAACTGGTGCACAGTCTGTTCTTATCGGAAACGGTGTAGCTGGAGCGGCGCAAATTGTTAGTATTGCGAACGGTGCAGCTAGCACGGGTACTGAAACTGTAAACGTTGCTTCTGGCGCACTTCCTACAGCTGCTCAGACGGTAAACATTTTGAATGGTGGTTCTGCGGCTCTAGGTACTCAAATTCTTAACATTTCTTCTCCCGCAACTCCAAACGTCGCTGCTCTTACAGTAAACGTTGCTGGTGATGCCAATGCGACTGCTGTAGAAACTGTTAACATTGGTACAGGTAACTCTACAGTGATTGGAGGTAAAACTATTCACATCGGTGACGGTACGCCATCGGGTTCTGGAACTAACTTAGTTACCATTGGTTCTATTGCTAACACAGCCAACACTACTACTATTCAAGGAGGTAACGGAGCAACAGCTATTAACTTAACTCCGCAAACGGCAGGAGGTATCGTCATCGGCGCCAGTGGTGGCACTGGTACAATTACTCTTGGCCAATCTACTTCTGGTGGACAGACTATCAGTATTGATGCTACCAACTCAAGTGGTAATGATATTGTCAACATCAGTACAGGTCATACAAATGGAGCTGGTACAAAAACTGTTAACATTGCCAACGGTGCTAACACTAGTGGTATTGAAACTATTAACATCGGTACAGGTGCTACCACTGTCGCTGGAGGTAAAACTATTCACATCGGTGACGGTACACCATCAGGTTCTGGAACTAACTTGATTACGATTGGAAGTTCCGTATCTGGTTCAACCCTTACTCTTAAATCAGGTACGTCGGGCGGAGTTACATTTACCAACCTAGCTTCTGGTAATTTGACGTCAGTTGCAGGAGTTATTACTTCTTCTTCAGATGAAAGACTGAAGGATATTTCTGGCGAGTACACAAAAGGCACTGAAGCCTTACTTGGAATTAATCCTATTAATTATCACTTTAACGCTCTTTCAGGTATTCCTACGGATGTACCTTTGACCGGCTTTTCGGCTCAAAATGTTCTAGCAAGTATTCCAGAGGCAGTAAGCGTTGGTAACAATGGTTATTATGGTTTGAACACCACAGCAATTCTTGCAACAGTAGTTAATGCCATCAAAGAAGAAAGTGTATCCATGGATAATATTTCCAGTCAAGAAAAGGTTAATGCAGATCAGATTTCATTATTAAGTAATGCGGATAAAGCTTTATCCGTTGCTACTTCTCAAATAAAAAATCTTTCTGACTCACTTAATACGATGCAAGATGGCATGGTACATTTACAGGAACAGGATGCAGAATTTGATGCGAGAATGTCTAAAATAGAAACAGCAATTTCAAAGGAAATATATAAAAATGAAAGTGGTTTGGTTTCCTTGGATAAATTATTAGTTACGGGGGGAGCAGAATTTCAAGGTAAAACAGAATTTGCGGCTGAAACACAATGGAACGGTTTGTCATTCTTTAACGCAGATGCTACTTTTGCCCAGAATGTAACTTTTAACGGTGGAGCAGAATTCACCTCGCCACCAATATTCAACAAAGATACTGCGGGGTTTGCTGTGATCAAGAGAGGAGATATCAAAGTTAGGGTAAATTTTGATAATTCATACGCTGTTGAGCCAGTAGTAAATACATCTATCAGTTTTGAATCTGGAGACAATTTGTCGGATGCGGACACAGAGGCATTGTTTAATGCAAATGTTCAATCAATCATCGTGGATAAAAGCCAAACTGGTTTTACAATTTTAATTAACAAAAATGCTCCACGTGACATCAGATTTTCCTGGAATGCACTTGCTGTAAAGAATGTGAAAACTATCCAAAGCGCAGGGTTAACTATTGAAATATTAAATACTCCAAGTTCAACCCCAACACCGCCAGTAACGACTACTCCACCTGAGACAGACACAGCCTCTCCAGACGCAATTCCTCCAACTCAGGCAGCATCTGAAGATTCTTCAAATATGAATGATGTACCAGCAGTGGTTACTCCGCCTGCTTCGGATTTCACTACTCCACCTGAGACAGACACAGCCTCTCCAGACGCAACTCTTCCAGCTCCGGCAACACCTGAAAACAACACAGGCCAATAAATTTATAAAAAGTTGTTAACATTTAAGATCAATGATATTATACGCAGAATAAATGAAAAATTTTATTTATCAAAAAATTAATTCTAAAAAATTTTTTGGATTTACGTCCATTTTTTTTATACTAATTACCATTTTTTTGGTAATTAGTATTGTGCATATTAATTTAACATCTGTTGATTCAAATGAAATTAGTCATGAAAGAGGAACTTATAAATTAATTAGTCCCATTCTTGATTGTCAGGCAGTAAATTCCGGAGACGAATCTGTGGTTAACTCCAATGATGTAAAAAATACTATTTCTCTCCTAAAAGAAAAATATAATTTACAAGAGATGGCTGTATATTTCAGAGATTTAAACGATGGTCCTTGGGTTGGAGTTAAAGAACATGAATTTTTTGAACCAGCTAGCTTACTAAAACTTCCTTTACTAATAAGTTTTTTGAGTTACTCAGAAGATTTTCCGGATGTTTTTAAAAAAAAGATTGTTGTCACAGAGGCAAATCAAGTAAATGCATTAGAAAAAAATATCAGTTCCTCTCAGTCTTTGGATGTTGGGAAAGAATACACTTTGGAGCAGGTGGCGGAATCCATGATTCTTCATTCAGACAATGTTGCTTTTAATATCTTATCAAAAGAAGTACCCAACAGTTACGTGAATGATGTTTTTTCTTCTATCGGTGTTTCATTTTCTCAGTCTGGCAGCGATCTGACCTTGAGTGTGAAGGACTATGCTTCCTTTTTTAGAGTTTTATTTAACGCTTCTTATTTAACTAGAAAAGATTCTGAAAAAGCACTGGATCTTTTGGCTAGAGCGGATTATAAAGACGGATTAGTGGCTGGTGTCCCAAAAGGAGTTGTTGTCGCTCATAAATTCGGAGAGCGTTCTTTTCAGGATCCCACCCTAGGTCAAAATGTAACAATCGGAGAAAAACAATTTCATGACTGTGGGATTATTTATTATCCAGAGAGACCATATATCCTTTGTGTTATGACTCGTGGTTTTAATATGGTTGATCAGCAAAAGAGCATAAAAGATATCTCCGCTTTTTTTTATAATAAAATAAATGATTTGCACAATTGATCTATTGCGTGCAAAAAATGGTTGTTATATAATAGACTATAGTTTGATGCGTTGTTTTTTTTGACAACCACCATTCATTTATTATCAGTTTAATTTTGAATTTATATTTATGGAAAATATGCTTAAGTTAAAGCAGAAGTATATCTGGCCAATTATCACGATAGTTGCCGTTCTTCTTGCTGGATATTTTTATTACCAATTGCACGTTATGCAACAAAATCCACAAGCCATTGCGCAAAAAGAAGCAACTGAACTTATGGCAAAAGTTTCAAGATTGATTGTTCTTCCGTCTGGTGAAACACCGACAATCGCAACTATTTCTGATCCTGCTTTGTTGACTGGACAGCAATTTTTTGCATCCGCAAAAAAGGGGGATAAAGTTTTAATATATACTCAGGCTAAAAAAGCTATACTTTACAGTGTCTTGATGGATAAAATTATCGATGTTGCTCCTCTTAATATCGGAACACAAGCAGCCGTAACTCCGCCAACCACTACTACTCCAACACCAACAACAAAAAAATAGTTATTGGTTTGCTTTGTCTGTTTAATGTACTTAAAGGTATAAATGAATTTTTTGGATAAAAAACATCAAGACAAAAAATTAAAAAAACGGGTTTTATTTTTTAAAACTTTTATTTTTATTATGTTTGGCTTGATGTTTTTTTCTGTTGCGAGGGCGAATTTTACTAGTCCAAGTTTTACAATAGAAAATTCTATAAATGTGATAGGGGGAGTGGAATCTTCTTCTTCGAGTTTTCAGTCTTATGGTGTGACTGGACAGTTAGAAAATGGTCAAAGTTCTAGCAATAGTTTTCTTCAAAATGCTGGTTTTATGTATTTTCCTTTGGCTACTTCTCCAGTAGTTTCTGCTACTGCAGGTAACGGGCAAGTGGTTCTTAATTGGACAGTAGCTAATGGAATTTTTGCTAATATTACCACCTATAAAGTTGGTGTAAGCACTACTTCAGGAGGAACTTATGTTTATACTTCTGTAGGCAATGTTCAAAGTGCTACGCAAACATCTTTGAATAATGGGACTTCTTATTTTTTTAAAATTCAATCTTATGCATCAGGGGTCTTGCTTAGTGAGTCAGCTGAGGTGAGCGCAACGCCGACTGGTACTATTGTAACTCCACCAAGCGGAGGTGGTGGGGGCGGAGGTGGTGGCGGTGGAGGAGGGATTCAATCTACTCCAACTGTATTTAGTGGAAGTGCCTATCCTGGTAGTACTGTTTTTTTATTAAAAGATGCTCAAGTGCTCACTTCTACTGTTGCGGATAGTAATGCTAATTTTTCTATCAGTGTAAATAGTTTAACTACAGGAAATTATATTTTTAGCGTTTATTCAGAGGATTCACAAGGTAATCGTTCTTCCTTACTTACTTTTCCTGTTTCTGTCACTACCGGCACTAGTGCCAACATTGGGGGAATTTTTATTGCCCCAACCATCTCAGCTGACAAATCAGAAGTCAAAAAAGGCGATAATATAACCTTTTTTGGGCAATCTGTCCCGAATGGTCAAATAAGCTTAGCTATTCATTCCAATAACCCAATCTTCAAAAAAACACAAGCGGACAAAAATGGAGCATATCTACAAGTTGTTGATTCTTCTTTACTTGATCTTGGAGCTCATACAGCGATGTCAAAAGCAGTTCTCGCTGAACAAATTAGTTCTGATAGTAGTGCAGTTTCTTTTACTGTCGGAGATATGAATATCTCCGCTCCTAAAACAGTTAAAAAAACCCAAAAGAAAGGAGATTTAAATGGAAATGGGAAAGTTGATTTTACAGATCTTTCGATTATGACTTATTGGTATGGAAAGACAAATCCACCAGCCAAGTTTGATTTAAACGGAGATGGGAAAGTTGATTTTGTTGATTTCAGTATAATGATTTATTATTGGACTGGATAGTATTATTTAAATTGATTTTTATAAATTAAATGAAAAATAATTTTAAAATTAAATTGGCCATAATGTTTGCGTTTATTTTTTTGTTTGCCCATAGCGCTTTTGCGGCCACTTTGAATGTAAGTATTGATAAAGCCACCTTGAATCAAGGAGATACTTTTACCGCGACAATTTTTTTAAACACAGAAGGTCAGTCTATTAATGCGATAAAAGGAGATTTGACATATGACGCCAGTTACCTTAAAGCCGAAATTGTAAATATTGGGAATTCTTTTGTGAGTTTTTGGATAGAAAAGCCAAGCACTAAAACTGCCGGAGATATTAATTTTTCCGGAGTAATTCCTGGAGGTATTAATTCCAAGCAATTGGAAGTATTTAAAGTTATCTTTAGAACACAAAATAGTAGTGGGGGTACAAGTTTATTGCTCCGTAACCTGAATTTATATTTAAACGATGGGAAAGGCTCGGTAATTTTCCCTGAAATTAAAAATGCGGATATAAAAATTAGCGACAAAAAAAGTGCTACTAGTGCTACGGTTATAGTGATAAACGACAAGGTTCCTCCGGAAAAATTTAGCATGACTAGGACGAGGGATTCTTCTGTTTTTGACAATAAATGGTTTATCGATTTTAGCACGATTGATAAAGGTTCAGGAGTTGATCATTATCAGGTCTGTGAATTATTAAGATGTGTCACAGCCGAAAGTCCATTTTTACTTTTTAATCAGACACCTTTTTACTATGTTAGAGTAAAAGCTTATGATTTGAATGGAAATCTAACATCTGCTACGCTTATTTCTTCATGGCTCGTAATGTTATTGGTATTTTTATTTTTTGTTGTTATAATATATCTATGTTTTTATATGCGAAAAAATTTAGTGCAAAAATAATTTTTGTTTTTTCTTTCGCTTCTCTATTATTTTTTTCTCACACAGTCTTTGCTGCTGAGTTAGATTTGTATCCTTCTTCAGGCTCTTACAGTGTAGGAGACACGATAGAAGTGGTGATTGTTTTGTCTAGTCCCGATCAACCAGCCAATGTTGTTTCTGGCAATTTAAAATTTTCAAAAGATTTATTAACTCTTACTTCTATTTCAAAAGCAGATTCTTTGGTAAGTTTTTGGCAAGTTAATCCATCTTATTCAAATACTGATGGCACTATAGATATTGGAGGTGGGGCGATCTTAAGTGGTTACACCGGATCAAATGGTTCTATCGCCACCCTTTATTTTAAAGCCAAAGCCACAGGTAGCGCGAATTTAACTTTTACAAAATCTTCTGTTTTAGCGGACGATGGACAAGGGACCGAAATTTCCCAATCTTCAGGTAAAGCAAGTTTTCAGATTAACAACGCCGGGGTCTCGTCTCTTAGTAATACCAACAAATCAGCTTCTAAGAATAGCGCAGCAACTTCTCCTGCGGAGAAAAATGTGATTACATTAAATAATATTTCTGAAGCACTAAACAATTCTTTTGGTGCATCGAGTGGTTTTGTTGGAAAAATAAATAATTTAAATCAACAGTCACCGTTGTTATCTGTGAATCGTTTTTTGATAATAATATATATTATTGTATTTATTATTTTACTCATTTTATTTTTTATATTTTTTATTTATCGTCGCAACCGTGAAAATCTTTCTAAATTAGTAAAAAGCTTTGAAAAAGATATACAGAGTCTTCAATTTTTTGATATTTCTAAAGAGAAGGAATTGCTAAAAATCAAAGAAAATATGGAATTGAAGTTAAATGAACGAGCAGATTCTTTTGAAAAAACAATTGAGCAGATCAAGGCAGACAATAGTGCGAAAGAAAAGGAACTATTGGCAATCAAAGAAAATATGGAA
>TBL_comb47_HYPODRAFT_10008546_pt1 | contig 10433 bp, 8 predicted proteins | sample TroBogypolimnion_40_FD_10682 | JGI IMG/M metagenome (IMG submission 10682)
TAATCTCACCAACTTACTGATCAACATGAATGATATGATCGCCCGGTACAGCAAACCAGTCATGATTTCTGAAGTGGGAATGGATGTAAGTAATGCCTCTGGCTGCAAAGCCATGCTGATCGATATGATGACCCGAAGCGCTGCACTTGGACAAAACTGTTTAGGTGTTTTCTATTGGGAGCCCGAAGCCTATTCCTGGAAAAATTACAGTAAAGGCGCCTTTGATAGCACAGGAAAACCTACCATAGCGATGGATGCCTTCCTGCTTAACTAAGCGACCTAATTGCTTTTAAAATATCATCTTTCCGGATTCCAGACTGGACTATCTGTACGAAAAGGTGAAGCCGGTAATCCCTCTTTATTGAACAGATTGGGTTGTGCCGTCTCATTCCATCCAAAGTGAACATTCATGGGTTTCTTCACTTCAGGAGAAGAAACAACAATTTTATTCTTTTCGATAACCGCATCGGCCTTTACGAAATGCCCATCTGCACCTGCAATAGTAAACCATGTAAGTGGGTTTCCATCCTTACTGATCAATCCGCTTCCAACATGATCAAATTCAAGAAAAATCTTATCCTTTTTCACTTTCATATTCTTAAATACAGGACCCGAGTATTCTATTTTCTTTCCGTAATCCTTTGCCAGAGCCCACACAGCAACCCGATGCGCCACATCCCATTTATTCCATGGATGGATATTATTGAAGTCATCCACTAAATCGGTGATCACAGCCATCCCTGTATTGGGGATCTGCAAACATTTTTGTTGTGCCTCCCAAAAGACTGCAAGTGTCTCAGGAGTATGTGAAAGCTTATCTTTCCTTTTGGTATAATAATAGGGCGCAATCTGTACGGTATAAATGGGCAATTCCTTCGAATTCCACTGCTTGCGCCAGGTATCGATCATCAATTTGAATTTATCCGCATAACTTGTACTATCATGGATCATACAGTTTGACTCGCCCTGATACCATAGGAAACCTTTGATACTAAACGGAATAATTGGGGCCATCATGCCCTCATATTTTATCCCTGGACGCATTCCATCAATCTTAAAATCTTTCGTTGTGGTTTGAGACTGGAAGATTTTAGATTGTTCATACGCCCATGCAGGGGTCCATTCTTCGATCCGGGTACCTCCCCATGAAGAGGAAATGATTCCAATTGGAACCTTGATTTCGTTGTATATCTCCTTGGTGAATAAATAGCCAATTGCACTAACATATCTGACAATCGTATCATTCCCATTTACCCATCCCTTGGTTACGATATCTGACTGACCGGTTTTCTTCTCAACGTAGATATATCGAATCTGATCGGTTCTCTCTTTTAATTCTACTTCCTCTTTTGCAATATCACGCGTATTAGCAGGGGGAGCTTTCATTTTTTGGGTACTGCGATCGAGCCGGTATTCCATATTAGACTGACCTGTGCAAAACCACACATCCCCCACGAGAATATTGTCCAGTTTGATCGTATTTGAACCTGAGATTATCATTTGAGCAGGTACCGCCGAAGCTTTCACCGGATTAAGCGCAACCTTCCAGATCCCTTTGGCATCGGCAACACATGATTGAGATTGCCCTGCGAACTGAACCGTAACCTTTTCGCCAGAAGCTGCTTTTCCCCACACAGCAATTGTTTTGTCCCGTTGCAAAACCATATTGCTGCTAAAAACATTTGGTAATGATACCTGTGAAAATGAGTAGTAACTCATTAACAAGCAAATACTTAAAAATAATAATCGTTTATACATACCCTTTTATAATTACATTTATTTAAAATAATCGAATGACTACACCCTAATTTCAATCGTTCAAGTCCAATGGACAAAAGTAGAAATAATCACAATTTTAAACAGTTTCATCACGATTTCTTTTTTTGTCGGTGAATTGTTTATGCAGTAAAACATTTGACGATTGCCATAGAACCATTGTGCGGCAGGGCAACGGGTTGTCCGTCGATCGACGAGAGTGCGAATTCTGCACCAACAGCGGCTAAAACGACAGTCCCCGGCAAAGCGAATGCAGGATCATCGAGCAAAACCGAGAGGTTCACCTCATTCGACTGGCTGTTACAGTACATCCAGCAACTGACTACTTTTTTGGAAAGCACCTCCAGGCCGGCGACGACCGGCTCCCACTTCTGGTTGTCAGGGTTCCATACCATGTCGGAGACCTGTGCCACGACCAGATATATTCTGAAAGCAAGGTATTTTGTCGTCCACCAGGCATCCCGGACGGTCACAAAATCAGGGATCCTCAGGGTTAAGGTTCGCTTGTCTTCCAGAAAGTCGATCGTAAAGCAGTCCTTGATGACTCTTCTGAAGGGAATGCGTTCGTTAAAGTCGATCTCGGTGAGTGCCTGCGGCTGCTTGCTCACCTCTAGCTTGCGGGATCCCAGATCGTTGGTGAAATCTTGTCGCACGATGAATTTCCCTTTTGAGGTGATTTTGTTGTAACACCGTGGATGCATCAGGTGCTTGAGATCGGTGAGGCTATCATAAAGCAGGGATGCCCAAATGCTGCTCTCACCAAATTCGCTTGCATTCTTTCGATTTGGTTCCAGACTTTCAAGGTTATTAAATTGCGCCTGAGTGTACCCACCTTTTCCAGACAGGATCCGTTTCCCGGTTGCAGGGTCATCATAACACCGGAAATTTCCAATGCTGCCCGTAAAATCGAATGGGCCTTTAATTGTTGACATGATTTCATCCTTTTAAGAGTTCGTAAAAACATAAAAGTACTCTTTTTCAACGCAATAAACAAGGATTATGGGGGTGACAAAAGAGGACAAAAAAGGACAAAAGAGGACATTTCTAATTTTTTTGGGTTAAAATTCAAACAAACCATAAATAGACCCTTAAAAGAAACAGAATAGATCAGGAAAGGAAACTTCCCGGATCACTATTCAATAATGACTCGATCATTGGGGGATGACTTGGGGGTTTTCCGCACTATCTCCGCACCATTTCCGCACATTCTCCGCACCTTCTCCGCTTAAATGAAGCGGAACAGGTGTGGTACAGGTTCGGAGAATGTGTGGTAATGGTGCGGTAAAGGGATAGAGTATATGTCAATTGTCGGTAAATCGTCCGGAAGTGATCCGGGAAGGTTCCGGGAAGTTTCCGGGGAGGGTTCTAAAATGGTTAAACGATTACGCCCTCTTTTATCTGAGGAGATTATTATAAAATGCTGAGATAAATGGTTTTAGAATAGGCAATTGCTTTTTAGCCTAAGTCCTTTGTAATTTTTATACAGCTTTAGCATGTTGCATTGAACTATCTCTCTCAAGCATACCCTGAACCCAATAAAACCTTTGTGCCATTTAGGGAGCAGTCATGACCTGTTCCTATATCTGATTAACAATGCCGGACACCATTTATCCACAAAAGAATAAATGAAACATAAACAGTTTCATCGTTTATTGCTTATATTTGATAAAAAAAGGATTATGGAAAATATGCGAAAAGAAATTCAGTTTCTTCTTAGCAAAAATAATCTGATATATGCCGAGAAGATCGTAGAAAGACAATATAACATTCAGCCGGGGTTCTGGCAGAAATATGGAGCCGAAAGCAAGAAATTCAGTATCAGGGATGCGGGTTATCATTTGCCTTTCTTAGCGGAAGCGATAGTAGCTGATGATCCTAAGATTTTCACAGATTATGTGGCTTGGGTGAAGTTGTTGTTTCAGGGATTGAACTTCCCTGATGCAGTAATGATCAAGACACTGGAATGCACGAGAGATGTGCTTTTTGAAGAGATGCCCAGAGAACTGGCAGATCTTGCCAAACCTTATATCGAAGCGGGACTTGAGCAAATGATGGCTCCCACTATGGAGATTGACAGTTATATCGACGAATCTACAGAAATAGGAAAACTGGCAAAGGGGTACAACACAGCCTTGCTGAATGGAGACCGGAACAATGCCAGTATCCTGATTTTAAATGCCGTAAAAGAAGGGGTCAAGATTGAAGATATTTACATGGAGGTATTTCAGAAATCGCAATACGAAGTTGGGAGATTATGGTTGTCTAATAAAATCAGCGTGGCCAAAGAACATTTCTGTTCGGCAGCCACTCAAATGATCATGTCGCAACTGTATCCCTATATCTTCTCCACAGAGAGAATCGGGAAGAAATTTGTAGGTGCTTCTGTTGGAGGTGAACTGCACGAAATAGGGATCAGGATGGTGGCCGATTTTTTCGAAATGAAGGGATGGGATACCTATTACCTGGGAGCCAACGCCCCCTCCTCTACTATTTTGAAAGCAGTTGAAGAAAACAATGCTGATCTGATCGGACTTTCAATTGCCATGCCTTATCACCGGGCGCTTCTTGCCGATACCATTTCGGAAATACGGGAAAGTTCCATTGGGAAAGATGTTAAAATACTGATCGGTGGTGCTGCACTTAATTTTAAAGCAGATAATTATAAATTTGGGGCTGACGGCTTTGCACCAAATGCATACAAAGCAATCGAATTGGCAAATCAACTTATAAGTTGAGAAATGATGAGAGAGAATAAAGAAATCAGAGGCTTTGCATTGTTGTGCGACAGTAATGGCATCATAAAAACCGTGCTTCGTGATGATTTTGGTTTAGGAAATAATGAGTCGGAAGGAAAGTTATTTGTCAATCTGATCGATCCGGATATGCGCAAACAGTCGTTGGATTTTCTGCTTGAGATTAAACAGAAAAAAATATCCTTTGACTTCCGACTAAATATTAATGTTAACCAAGTTCCTTTTGATTTTTATTTTATCGGCATTTCATTGGCATCTGATTTGTTGATTATCGGAGCTGATAACCATAAAGATGCAATTGATTTTGTCAATCATTTACAGCAAATAAATAATGAACAATCAAATCTGATCCGGAAATTATTAAAAACTGATGTCCAATCTGTTCAAAAGACTTCTGATGAGAGTGAATATCTTTTTAATGAAATCACAAACTTAAATAACAATCTGGTTAACTTACAAAGAGAATTAACCAGAAAGAACATCGAACTGGCCAGATTAAACGAACTAAAAAACAAGTTCTTAGGAATGGCTGCCCATGATTTGCGCAACCCCATTGGCGTAATTATGGGCTTCAGTGATTTTTTGATGGAAGACATGGAAGAGGTGATGTCTGAAGATCAGGTAAAAATGATGGAAACGATTCAGCATTCCAGTGAATTCATGCTTCATCTACTGGAAGATCTCCTGGACATTGCTGCAATTGAATCGGGGAAACTTGTTTTGGAATTACAAAAAACAGATCTGGTGTCTCTCATCAGGAATAATGCCAACCTGAATGGTATCATTGCTGCAAAAAAGAACATCACCATCCATGTTGAAGCTATCGGCACTATCCCGGAAACGAGAGCTGATGTCAATAAGATTGAACAGGTTTTGAACAATTTAATTAGTAATGCAATTAAATATTCTATGCCGGGGACAACGATCAAAGTAAATATCAGTTTTAATAACAATTTTATTACCGTGGCAGTGACGGATCAGGGACAAGGCATTCCGACACATGAAATTGAAAAACTGTTTAAACCCTTTGAGAAAATAAGTGTCAGGTCTACTGCAGGGGAGAAATCTACAGGACTTGGTTTGTCGATTGTACGGAATATTATTCTTGGCCATGGCGGCGCTATATGGGTGGAAAGTGAAGTGGGAAAAGGATCGACTTTTTTCTTCACTTTGCCTACAAAAACCCCGTTGGAGGTATGATAAGCAGCGTTTTTTTGTGACTTCTAACAATTTATCATTTTATAATAACCTATATGATCACCGGTAAACATGACAGCTTTAAAATCCTTGTGGTTGATGACGATCTCGATTTATTGAAACTAACAGAACGGCTGTTAAAAGATAAGGGGTTTATCGTCAGTACTGCAAAAACAGGCGAAGCATGCAATCAGGCCATCCAGGAAGATAAACCGGATCTGCTCCTTTTAGATGTAATGCTTCCGGACTTCAGTGGAGTGGAAATCTGTAAGGCGATCAAAAATGATCCGGAGTTATCTTCGATATTTGTATTATTGCTCTCGGGCATAAAAACAGAATCGGAAAACATTTCGGAGGGGTTGGAATCAGGTGCAGACGGATACTTGATAAAACCAATAAAAAACAGGGAGTTATTGGCAAGAATTGAAGCTGGGATCAGAATTATTCAGGCTGAAAGAGAAATCACACATAAAAATAATGAACTTCAAAAAATCAACATTGTAAAGGATAAATTCTTCTCCATTATAGCACACGACTTACGCAACCCCCTCAGTAGCTTTTTAGGGCTGACTGAAATAATGGCGGAACAAATGTCCGATCTTACGTTGGATGAGATGCAAAATATTTCCGTTAAGATGAGGAGTTCGGCTGCTAATTTATTTCGGTTGCTCGAGAATCTGCTTGAGTGGTCAAGAATGCAACAGGGAACTATTCCATTTAATCCGAGGCAAATTAAATTGCTTCCACTCCTGGATGAGAGTATCTCAATAGTGTTGGAACGTGCCAAAGACAAAGGGATTGAAATTACTATTGATATCGGGGATGATCTGGAGGTATATGCTGACAGCAATATGTTCCAAACTATAGTCCGGAATCTTCTTTCAAATGCAGTGAAGTATACCCCAAAAGGAGGTAAGGTTTTTCTTTCAGCAAAATCAATTGATAACACAAGTGTAGAAATCTCTATCCATGATACGGGTATAGGCATGAATCGAGAAATAGTTAAAAATTTATTTTTACTCGATTCTCAAATCAACAGAAAAGGTACAGATGGAGAAACCAGTACCGGTTTGGGATTGCTACTTTGCAAAGAATTTGTTGAAAAGCACGGAGGTATCATTCGGGTAGAGAGTGAAGAAGGAAAAGGAAGTACCTTTTATGTTTCATTTCCATGTTTTGGTGGGATGGATAAACTAATTCAACAGCCATGAAAATTAGATTCCTGATTCTGATATCACTTTTTCTTTATGGCCTTTCCGGATTAGCACAAACTACCCGTATTACAAGTTTCGATCAGCTGATGAAGTCACTCAATGCAGGTGAACATGTTCGTGTGATTATTCATTATTCGCTTTGCAAATGGCCCGCTGAGCAAGTGAAACAGTCTCCTGTTCCGGATGCTATTGCAGGAATGGATATTGATACTTACGAGTATTTTGCTCCCGGGGCTGCCCATACAAATAAAAATGCTTTTGTTGTGTTTGCAAACGCAAAACTGATTCAGAATCCGATTGGGAAAGGGTTCGTATATAACTATGGGAAAGTTAGAATCAACGCTGATAACACAGTGGTTATTACCGCAAAATATATTCATCCCAGGAAATATAAGACGTTAATGGATGAGTCATTCATGGGTAAGTTGAATGATGGTTCTAATAATGAGGGGATCGATCTGTTTAAATAGAATAAATAGTAGTTGATACCATTTGCTCCTTTCACAACGTGGGGGGATGTCCAAAAAACTAATCCGGTCGTTGAGCCTGTCGAAACGACCTATGAAAGCCAGATATTTGTCACTTCGACAAGCTCAGTGACCGTGCTTTTTAGTTATCCTCATTTTGTTTTGAGGACAGGTCGCGACCTGTCCCTACATCTGGCAAAAAGTGCCTGACACCATTTAGTCCCTATAAAGACATTGCTTTATTGATTATCTTCATTAAAGAGGATTGATTGTAAGGTTTTGAAATATATTCGTTACATCCTGCAGCCAAGGCTTTTTCGCGGTCACCTGACAAGGCAAAAGCAGTTTGAGCAATGATGATCACTTCTTGATTGATTTTTCGGATTTGCCGCGTAGCTTCATACCCGTCCATTTTGGGCATTTTAAGATCCATCAGAATCAAATCGATGTCGGGATTACTGCGATAAATCTCAATGGCTTCTGCCCCTGTTTTTGCATACAATCTTGTACTAAAATAATTTCCTAAAATCTTTGTAATCAGCAATTCTGACATATCATCATCTTCTACAATCAATACTTTTAGCTTATTCATGTTATCCTCCTTATAACTCTATGAAACAGATGTTTCAGTGTCAATTATTGTATTTTCCGCAGTTCGGACCGGGATGGTGAAATAAAATACGGAACCTTTGCCAACATCGCTTTCTAACCAGATTTTTCCACCCAGCAATTCAACATAGGCTTTTGAAATAGACAGTCCAAGCCCTGCACCTTCAAATGGCCGTGTATTAGAAGAGTCGGCTTGAATAAATCTTTCAAATACAGATTGTTGTTTGTTTTCCGGTATGCCAATACCTGTGTCTTTGATCGAAAATTCAAACCCCTCTTTCTTGCGGTAAATATTTATCTCGATGGACCCTGCTTTTGTGAATTTGATTGCATTATTAATAATCTTGGAAAGAATGGTTTTTAGTTTGTAACTATCGGTATAAACCGTTTCAAAGGTTTTAGGTAAAGAGTTGTTAATGTTGAAAATCAGTCCCTTTATTTTTGCTTCAGGATTATATAGGTCGTAAAGAGTGAGGATCAGTTCGGAGATGTTGCTTTCAGACAGTGTCAGTTGTGTTTGATTGGTTTGAAGCTGTGCAATTGCAACAATGTCATCAATTGTACTCATAAGCCGTTCTGCACTCTGATTGATAAGGGCAATATACTCTTCCCTTTCGTTGACGGTAGTGGAATCGTCTTGTATCATCGAGAGGAATCCAAGCAAACCATTGAAGGGGGTCCTGATTTCATGAGAAATATTATTCAGAAAAGCTGTTTTTAAGCGATCGCTTTCCTCGGCTTTTTCTTTTGCTGTATTCAAATCCTGAAGCAATTTTTTCTTAGCAGTAATATCATCCTTTATTGCTATAAAATGTGTAATCCTGTTATGATTATCTAAAATGGGGGAAATAATGGCTGCTTCCCAGTAAAGTTCTCCACTTTTTTTCTTGTTATGAAATTCTCCCTGCCAGATATTACCCGACAAAATTGTTTCCCACATTTTTGAATATTCTTCTTTCGTTTTCTCTCCAGAACTGAATATTCTTGGATTTTGTCCCATTAACTCTTCGGCGGAATAACCGGTCAGTTCTACAGTTTTTGGATTTACATATTCGACATTACCTTTTAAATTGGTTATAACTATTGCTTCCGGGCTTTGTTCAACTGCCCGGGAAAGCTTTCTAAGTAGAATTTCCGTGTTTTTCTGCTCGGTGATATCAGTTTTTATTACCTGGAAATGTTTGATCCCATCCCACAAAACCTCCTTTCTTGAAATTTTTAAATTTCGGATAGTTCCATCTTTTCGTATAATATTCAATTCATATTCCAATACATCATACCCGCTTTTCCTTAACGCTTTTCGTTCCTCATGCTGGATATAACATTCTGGGGTATACCTCTTCTTTGCAGGAGTATTAATAAATTCTTCCAGGCTACTAAATTCATATATATCCAGAAAAGCTTTATTGGCATAAACTGTATCTCCGTCAACTGTAACAATTCTTATACCCAATGGAGATTCAGCAATTGAAGAACGGAAATTTTCTTCAGACCGGATCAGATCCTCTTCGGCCTGAACTCTCTCGGTAATATCCATGATCATTGCAAGTCGTGCTTTTTTGCCTTCGAAATCAATTTGATTTGAAATGCCTTCAACTATACGGACAGTACCATCTTTAAGTCGATGCCTTGCCTTACCTAAAATTCTTGTTTTCAGTTTATTTTCAGCATCACTTTTTAGCATACCCGGAACATCTTCTGGCAAGAAGATATCTGTTAATCGAAGTGATAAAAACTCTTCCTTCGAATAACCATATTTCATAATAGCTGAATCATTAACAGCCAAAAAGTTAAAGGTAATCTCTTCGCGAACCCACATAGGTTGAGGATTCAACTCGAACAATAAACGATAAACTCTTTCGCTTTCTGCAAGTTCTGTTTCTGCTTTTCGCCTTGCTTTTTTCTCCTCTGCTTCTTTGAAAGCCCTTTGAACGGCAGGCACCAATCGTTCCATTTTATTTTTGAGCACATAATCGGTTGCCCCATTCAATAAAGATTCGATGGCAACGTCTTCACCTATTGTGCCGCTTAAGAAAACAAAAGGAATATCAGGAAAATTATTCTTTGCAAAAAACAAAGCTTCTAAACCATTGTAATCGGGAAGGTGATAATCGGATAAAATCAGATCTATATTTTGATTGCGAAGGATGGATATATAATCTTCTTCATTATCGACAAAGAAGTATTCAAAACTCACATCCGGTCTTCTGAGTAGTGTTTGAACCAACAAAGAATCATTGGGATTGTCTTCCAGATGTAAAATCTTAATTGCTTTTTCCATAATTCTTATGTTTTTCACTGAAATGAAATATTATACAAGTGGTTCGTTAATCACAACCCAATATTGCCCTATGTCTTTCACTACTTCCATAAAATCAGTAATATTTACAGGCTTGACCACGAAAGAATTGGCTCCG
>TBL_comb47_HYPODRAFT_10008547_pt1 | contig 10433 bp, 10 predicted proteins | sample TroBogypolimnion_40_FD_10682 | JGI IMG/M metagenome (IMG submission 10682)
CTTAATATACTTATTCTGTCTCTTTCATTCTGGCTCAAATGGGCATAGGCCTTTTGAGCCTTTTTGTTTGTCTTTTTCATGATTGTTAATACGCCCAGAGTGGTGCACTTCAAAAAGGAAGGGGGGACTTTTAAAATTATAAACCTAGTATTCACCAAAAGAGAGGAGATATGAAAAAATTAATTATTGCCGGCGCCTTCTTCCAAATTCAACCAGGAGAACCCCGAACTTATAGTGGTATTTGTGGTAATCTTTGGGGCTCGCACCATTATAAAGCAGGAGAACTAAAAAGTGTATTTTTTTCCGGATTTTTAATAACCGATGAAAATTTCGGTGTGTTTGAGGGCCAGATAACCGACGAATACGGAAAAGCGACTATTACTGGTACGAGAAAAGTCGGAGATGAAGAGATTATCCACTTTGATAAATTATATGATTTAGAAGGGGCTGGTACTGTGCATTACAAACTTATCAAGGACGGAAATATCTATTGTGGCCACTATACAATTGAAGGAGGGGTACGGGAAAACAACGGATGGGCAAATTGTGTCATAATCCCTACCGATGAAAATTTATTTTCTCCCGACAGATTTAAGGAAGAAATTGATGCCGAAAAAGCAAGATGGTAAAGTACAAATGTTATTTTTGAAAGCCGCTTATATAAGTAAGTGGCTTTTTTATAATATTATGATATTATTAGGCTATAATTGAAATATATAAATATTTATGCCCGCAGCTACGCTAATTCCGACTATCGTTAATAATCAAGAAAACTTATACGAGGGAAATTTGCGCTATTATTTCCGTCTAGTATTTAACAGCCCAAACGCTCAACTGCCTTATCACAATTTTCGGCATATGACCGGCGTGCTTTGCCAGACGTATTTAGCCGCCCGTTTTTATAAAGAGCGTCTTGATTCTAAAACTCGGCGCGCTTTATTTATAGCCGCTATTTTTTATGATTTTGGACATAGCGCTAACGCCAGTGATGACGAGAAGGAAGTTGATTTGGCTATCTCGCTCTTCAAACAAAATATTCTTGAAGAAGACAAATTGTTCCTGCCAGAAATTGAAAGATTAATTCGTGCGACACAGTGGCCTCATGTAGAGATGGAGGCGGATTTAGCCGTGCAAATAATCCGTGACGCCGACTTGGCGCAATCTTTTAGCGACGTCTGGATTCAGCAAATTGTATTTGGCTTGGCTGCGGAAAATAAAGTCAGCCCCTTGGAGATGTTAAAACAGCAGAGGAACTTCTTTCTGGGTTTTAAATTCAATACCGATTGGGCCAAAAAGCAGTTTGGCGGCCAGGTTTTGGCTGATAAATTGCAAGAAGTCGCGGATTTATTGGATATTTTAGAAAGCGGGGATTGATTAGCGGTTTGTGAACCCATTGACAAACCCGCCAATCAGCCCTATACTATGAATAATCAATTAAATATCCACCTTTAAGCAATTTCGCGGATTTCAGGAGCTGGTCGCTCCGAGGTGGCCGCGAAGCTCGGACGAAAGTTCGGGCTAAGGGCCTCTTTTTTATTGTCAATAAAAAATTGCCTGATATATATGGAAGATAAAAACAAAAGTGTGGAGATGGACAGTGAGTTCGGGAAGCTTTTAGAAAAAGACACGATTAAAATCCCGCAAACTGGCGACATCGTCAAAGGCCGCGTGGTGGCCGCCTCTAAGTCCGAAGTTAAATTGGACGTGGACGGTATTTTAATGGGCGTGGTTCGCGGGCCGGAAATGTATAATGAGGTTCCGGAATTTTCTAATTTAAAACCGGGCGACGAGATTGAGGCCGCGGTGATTGATGAAGAAAATGAAAATGGCGAATTAGAGCTATCCTTCCGCTTAGTTGGCCAGGAAAAAGCTTGGCAGACTTTGCGCCAGGCTCTGAAAGACAAAACCGCGATCAAAGTTAAAATCATGGACGCTAATAAAGGCGGCTTGCTCAGCCGTTTCTGCCAGATAGACGGCTTTTTGCCGGTTTCTCAGTTGGCGCCAGAAAATTATCCTCGCATTTCGGGCGGTGATAAGAGCAAGATTTTAGAAAAATTGAAATCTTTTGTCGGCCAGGAATTTGAAGTGACGGTCATGACTCTGAACGAAGATGATAATAAAATTATTTTCAGCGAAAAGGATGTTTGGAACCGGAAGCAGAAGCCGGCTTTAGATAAATATAAACTTGGCATGGGCGTGGATGGCCGCATTACGGCCATTACCAACTTCGGCGTATTCGTTTCTTTTGGCGAGAACATTGAAGGCTTGATCCATATTTCCGAATTAGCTTGGCAGAGAATTGACTCGCCGAGCGAGATGTATAAGGTGGGCGATAAGATCAAGGCAGAAATTATTTCCATTGACGGCGCTAAGGTTTTCTTAAGCGCGAAAAAATTAATGAAGGACCCCTGGCTGGAAGCGAGCGCTAAATATCAGATTGGCCAGGTTGTGTCGGGCACGATTTTGAAGATTAACCCTTTTGGCTTGTTCGTAAAATTGGATGAAGAAATCCACGGCTTGGCCCACATCAGCCAGCTGAACTTAGGCGCCAAGGAAAAAATCACTGACTTATATCAGCCGGGCGAGGTCAAGAATTTTGAAGTCGTGAGCATTTCACCGAGCGAACATCGTCTAGGCTTGAAATTAGACAGCGGCAAAAAGTCGGCCAAAGCCAAGACGGAGGAAACTGAGACCGAAGAAAATAAGGATGAAATTAAACCGGCTAAAGCTAAAAAAGTCAAAGAAACTGAAGAAAGCGAAGTTAAGGAAGAAGTAAAAGTCAAAAAAGCGAAAGCGGTTAAGAAAGATAAATAAATTGTTTTTAGCAATATTATTAGCGCAAAAATTCTCGTTTAAGGCGAGGATTTTTGTTTAGGACAAGGCCCGGACTCAATTGCCAAGTGATAATTTTCGTATTATAATAAAGACAAATATTTAGCCTAATCTTTATGAAAAAATTAATTAGAAATTTCTTGTTGTTTTTCGCGGTTTTTCTGATAATTGCCGCTATTTTTAGCTCGTTTTCAGGAAAAAAAGCCATCCCGGCGGTGGGCGTGGAAACCCTGATTTCCCAAATAAACAGCGCCCAAGTCAACTCAATTACCGTGAATGGCAATAGTTTAAATGTTGTTTTGAAGAATAATAATACCGAGCTGGTTCAAAAAGAAAGCGGCGAGTCTTTGTCGTCTCTACTGAGCAATTATAAAGTTGATCCGGCTAAGACGGCGGATATAAACATTAGCGTGGCGCAAGCCAGCGGTTGGGACTATTGGCTGAATAACATTATCCCTTTTGTCTTGCCATTTTTACTGGTTGGCGTCTTTTTGTATTTTATGATGCGCGGCCTTCAGAACGCTAACTCCCGCGCCATGAGTTTCGGGCAGACGACCGCTAAAGACTTTAATCCGGATGAAAAAAATCAGGTGACCTTCAAGGATGTGGCCGGAGCTAAAGAAGCGAAAGAAGAACTAAAAGAAATTGTAGAATTTTTGCGTTTTCCGAAAAAATTTCATGAGCTGGGCGCGAAAATTCCGCGCGGCGTTTTGCTTTTAGGCGCGCCTGGAACAGGGAAAACCTTGTTGGCCCGGTCCGTGGCCGGCGAAGCGAAGGTGCCGTTTTTCCATATGTCTGGTTCGGAGTTCGTGGAAATGTTTGTGGGCGTAGGCGCTTCCCGTGTCCGCTCGCTTTTCCAAAAAGCCAAGCGGAGCGCGCCCTGTATTTTGTTTATTGATGAAATTGATGCCGTGGGCCGCCGCCGGGGGTCTGGTTTGGGCGGAAGCCACGATGAGCGGGAGCAAACTTTGAATCAGATTTTAGTGGAAATGGATGGTTTTGAGCCAACCCAGAATATCATTGTTATTGCCGCTACTAATCGGCCTGATGTTTTAGATCCGGCCTTGCTAAGGCCAGGTCGCTTTGATCGCCGGGTGATGATTGATTTGCCCGATCTAAAAGACCGCGAAGCGATTCTTTTGGTCCATGCGCGTAAAAAACCGCTGGCCGCAGAAGTAGATTTGAAAACCGTGGCTGAAAGGACGGCTGGTTTTTCCGGCGCGGATTTAGCCAACATCTTGAATGAGGCGGCGATTCTCGCGGCGCGGGAAAATAAAAAAGAAATCGGGAGCGATGATTTGTTTGAAGCGATTGAGAAAGTGATGATCGGGCCGGAACGAAAGAGCCGGGTGATTACTGATAAGGAAAAAAAGATTACCGCTTATCACGAAGCCGGGCACGCGGTGGTTGCTCATTTTTTGCCAGGCGCTGATCCGGTGCATAAAGTTTCTATTATTGCCCGCGGTTCGGCGGGCGGCTATACGCTTAAAGTGCCGTCGGAAGATCGGCATATGCATGCTAAATCCGAATTTATTGATGAAATTGCCGTGCTTTTGGCGGGGCACTTAGTAGAAAAGGCAGTTTTTGGCGAAGTGACGACCGGCGCGACTTCGGATTTGCGGCGCGCGACCGCCCTGGCCCGCAGTTTGATTACGGATTATGGCATGAGCGATAATCTCGGGCCGCGGACCTATGGTGGAAAAGAAGAAATGATTTTCTTGGGCCGGGAAATCCACGAACAGCGCAATTACAGCGAAAAAGTTGCCGAAAAGATTGACGAGGGTATTGCCAGCTTTATCAGCCAGGCGACAGTCATTGCCGAGCAAATTATTAAGAAACAGCGGACGGAACTGGAAAAGGTTGTGGCTGTACTCTTAGAAAAAGAAACGATTGAAAAAGAGGAGTTTGACCAGATCCTCGGGGCTAAACCGAGTTTGGCCTGATTTGACTAATATCAACTTTAGGTTATACTAAAACTGTAATCATTAAACTTATTTGTTATGGCCAATCCGAAAAAAAGGAAGACCCACAGCGGGACCAGAAAAAGCCGTTCCCACTTGGCGCTGAAAAAAGTGACTTTGAACAAGTGCCCGAAATGCGGACACGCGATGAAGCCGCACAACGCCTGCGCTTTCTGCGGTTATTATAATAGCCGCGCGGTCGTTACCAAAAAGACTAAGACCAAAACCGCCGCTAAAACGAAATAATTATGTCTAACCGGCATTTAGCTCGTACTATCGCCCTGCAAACTTTGTTTGCTTGGGATTTTAATGGTAAAAAAGAAGAAAATTTAGATGCTTTGATTGCCGACAATTTCAGTAACTTCGCGCCGAATTTTGATGACGGCGGCTTTGTGAAAGATTTAGTTTTGGGCGTGAAAGAGCATTATGCCACTATAGACAAATATATTGTTAAATACGCGACGGAATGGCCTTTAGATCAGATTACCACGGTGGATAGAAATATTTTACGCTTAGGCGTTTATGAATTATTATATTCCGCTATCCCGCCCCGCGTCGCGATTAACGAAGCGATTGAGGTGGCTAAGAGTTTTGGCGGCGATTCCTCGGGCAAGTTTGTGAATGGCGTTTTAGGCGCGATTTATAATGACGAGCCGGAAATTCAGAAGCGTGATAACAAGGATGAGGTGGAAGCGGCTAAAAAAGAAGCCGTGGATAACGGGGCGCCGGAAAATCCGGTTTTGCCCGAAAGTGAAACTGTTTAATATGAGTGTTAACGATTTAGGAAAACTACAAAAAAGATTAGGGATTGAATTTAAGAACGAAGGCCTGCTCAAGCAAGCGATGGTCCATCGTTCTTATTTGAATGAACACCCGGATTTTAATGTCGGCCATAATGAACGCCTGGAGTTTTTAGGCGACGCGGTTTTAGAAATTATCGTGACCGAATATTTATATCTGAATTTCATGACCACGCCGGAAGGTGATCTGACTAATTGGCGCGCCTCGCTGGTCAACGCCAAAATGCTTTACGAGGTTTCCACGGAGATTGGCATAGAGGAATGTTTATATTTATCCAAAGGGGAAACTAAAGATAAAAATAAAAAATCACGCCAATTTATTTTGGCTAACGCCGTGGAAGCGCTGATTGGCGCCATATATCTGGATCAGGGGATTAGCGCGGCCAAGGAATTTGTCCTTAAAAATGTAGTCTCAAAATTAGATGACATTTTACGCAATCAATCTTATCTTGACCCGAAGTCCCGCTTCCAGGAAAAGGCCCAGGAAATGAAGGGCGTCACGCCGCATTATCAGATTATTGATGAAGAAGGGCCGGACCATGCCAAGATTTTTACGGTTGGTTTATACCTCGGCGAGGATTTGATTATCACTGGCCAAGGCTCATCCAAACAGGAGGCGCAGGTAGATGCCGCCGCCAAAGGTCTCAAGAAAATGAATTGGTAAAGTAAATATATGGAGATTAACAATCTTTTACGTTTAGCCGCGGAGAAAAAAGCCTCGGATATTCATTTGCTATTCGGCTACACGCCCATTGTGCGCGTGGACGGCGAATTGTTTGATTTGAACGCGCTCGTACCGGAGGCGAACTTTTCCATTTTATCGGCCGCTGATTTGGAAGGTTTTGTTAATTCATTGCTGAGTCGGGAACAAAAAGCCCGATTTTTTGATAAGCGTGATTTGGATTGTAGCTATCAAGTGGACACCTATCGCTACCGCGTCAATTTATTTTTTGAAAAAAATAATATGGCCATCGCGGCTCGGGTCATCAGCGAAGCCAAGCCGACCTTGGAAGAAATTGGCGTTACCCCCGTGATCAAGGATCTTTTGAATCGGACCGAGGGCTTCATCTTAATTACTGGACCGACGGGCTGTGGGAAATCAACCACTTTGGCGGCTATGGTGAATTATATTAATGAAACCCGGAGCTGTAATATTATTACCCTGGAGGATCCGGTGGAGTATGTTTTTAAACCGGATAAAAGCATTATTTCCCAACGCGAATTAGGCACGGACATGATTAGTTTTGCGGCCGGTTTGAAACATGTTTTACGCCAGGATCCGAATGTGGTTATGTTGGGCGAGATGCGCGATTTGGAAACTATTTCCACGGCTTTGACCATGGCGGAAACCGGGCACTTGGTTCTGGCTACTTTGCATACCTATAATGCTGCTCAGACCGTGGACCGGATCATTGATATTTTCCCGCCCTTTCAGCAAGCTCAGGTCAAATCGCAATTATCCAACGTTTTAACAGCGGTTATTTCCCAGCGCCTTTTACCGCGCCAAAGCGGCGGCCGCGTGGCCGCGCGAGAAATTATGATCAATAATAGCGCCATTGGCAATCTGATTCGGGAAGGGAAAAATGTCCAGATTAAGAGCGTGATGGAAACCGGTTCAGCCCAGGGCATGATTACCCTGGACCGCCATTTGAAACAGTTATATCAAGCAGGCGAAATCAGCCGGCCAACCGCCCTTTCGCAGGTAAGCGATCCGAATGTTTTGGATAACTAATTTTTATTTTCTATTTTAGGTGGATTAGGGGCTTTTAATGCCACCTGAACTCAGAAATTATTTGTTTAATATTAGTCAATTTATATCATAATGTCAGGCTTTAACTAAAGTCTTGACATTATTTTTAAAAAAGCTATAATTATTAACAGTTTTAATAGGGTGGCAAATGCCCCGAAATAATATGCAAAAAAAGTTAATTACTAAACGTTTTAAGCGATTCTAACTAATTGGCTATTTTGCGATTACTTAGAACCGCCGACCAGCGGTTTTTTTGCGCCCTACGGACATTAACAATTGAAGTTTAAGTAAAGACATTAGATATGAAGTAAAAGTCGGTATTTTATCCGAAGATGAAAGTCTTCGGGCTGTAATAAAATACCAAAACACACTTTGAGAATAAAAGTGTGGGAAAATCTCAATAAGAGTATATGGTGGATGCCTTGACATAAGAAGACGAAGAAGGACGTAGCAGCCTGCGATAAGCCGCGGTGAGGTGGCAAGCAACCTTTGACCCGCGGATCTCCGAATGGGGAAACCCGCTCCCTGGAAGAGGGAGAGAGCTCGCTTTATTGCGAGCTAGAGGACCCGGCGAACTGAAACATCTTAGTAGCCGGAGGAACAGAAAATAATAATGATTCCCTAAGTAGTGGCGAGCGAAAGGGGAAGAGCCTAAACCATTAAAACCGCGAAGTGACTCGGTTCGCCGAGTTGCTTCAGAAGGCGCTGGGGCCATATGTTTTAGCGGTGTTGCAAGACGGTTATGCTTGTTTCCTAGAAAAACAAGGCGAAGTAAAAAAAGACGATTCTTAGTTGAATGAGCTGGAAAGCTCGGCCAGAGACGGTGATAGCCCCGTAAGCGAAAAGAATTGACTCTTCGTGGTAGCATGTCTTAAGTAGGGCGGAACTCGTGAAATTCCGTCTGAAGCCAGGTCGACTATGACCTAAGGCTAAATACTTCTTATGATCGATAGTGAACAAGTACCGTGAGGGAAAGGTGAAAAGCATCCCGTTTAGGGAGGTGAAATAGTACCTGAAACCGTATACTTACAAAGAGTCGGAGCCCCGCAAGGGGTGACGGCGTGCCTATTGAAGAATGAGCCAACGAGTTTGTTCTACGTGGCTTGCATAATCTCCTCCGGAGAGCATGCAGAGTGAAAGCGAGGGTTAATAGCCCGTTTGTGTATCGCTCGTGTTTTACACGAGCTGAAAAGCTCGCGTAACGCGAGTGATACATTCGTCGCGTGGACAAGACCCGAAGCCGGGTGATCTAACCATGAGCAGGTTGAACTTCGTCGAAAGACGGAGGGAGGACCGAACCCATTAGCCGTGCAACACTATGGGATGACTTGTGGTTAGCGCAGAAATTGTAATCGAACTCGGCAATAGCTGGTTCTCCTCGAAATAGCTTTTGGGCTAGCCTCGAATGTTGACCTCAGGGGGTAGAGCACTGGATGAGGGCGGGTCGCAAGATACCGTCTTCAATCAAACTCCGAATACTTGAGGGTAGAGTTCGGGAGTCAGACTATGGGCGCTAAGGTCCATCAGTCAAAAGGGAAACAGCCCGGATCACAATCTAAGGTCCCTAAATCTATACTAAGTGTCAAAGGTGGTGTTGTGACTACGACAGTTAGGAGGTTGGCTTAGAAGCAGCCATCCTTTAAAGAAAGCGTAATAGCTCACTAATCAAGTTGTTTCGCGCCGAAAATTTATCGGGGCTCAAGTATAGTACCGAAGATGTGAACTACCCAGATTTTTGTTTTTTATCCAATTTTTTCCCCAAATTTGAGGGAGAGAATTAGTGCAGTACCGAATGGATAGAAACTAAAAATCTGGGTAGTGGTAGAGGAGCATTCCCTTCAGCGTTGAAGCCGCGTCGTGAGGCGCGGTGGAGCGGAGGGAAGGGAGAATGTTGGCATGAGTAGCAAAAAGGCGGGTGAAAACCCCGCCCACCGAAAACCTAAGGTTTCCTGGGCAACGCAAATCGACCCAGGGTTAGTCGATCCTAAGGCGCAACCCGTGTAGTGCGGGTGCCAGCCGATGGATGAGCCGGTTAATATTCCGGCACTACTGTTGTTTTCCGATGGGGGGACGCAGTTCTAAAGTTTGAGCGCGTATTGGTTTGCGCGTTCCTGGTTTCAAGGAATGGCTTTGGTAAATCCGGGCCACCAGTTCCAAGGGGCAGGGAAAAGATGATGCCGCAAGGCGGAATCAATTCAAGTGGCAGAGCTGACTAGAAAAACCTCTAGGGCTAAGGCAACAGTAATCGTACCGTAAACCGACACAGGTAGGTGAGGCGAGAAGCCTCAGGTGTACGAGAGAACCTTCGTTAAGGAACTCGGCAAAACAGCGGCCGTAATTTAGAGATAAGGCCTGCCCTCGCAAGAGGGCCGCAGCTAAAGAGCCCAAGGGACTGTTTATCAAAAACATAGCTCTCTGCTAACTCGTAAGAGGATGTATAGAGGGTGATGCCTGGCCAGTGTCCGAACGTTAAGAGGAGAGGTTAGCCGCAAGGCGAAGCTTTGAATCCAAGCGCGGATGAACGCCGGCGATAACTATAATCGTCCTAAGGTAGCGAAATTCCTTGTCGGGTAAGTTCCGACCTGCACGAATGGCTTAACCACTTGGGCACTGTCTCAACGAAGGACTCGGTGAAATTGCAAGACGAGTAAAGATGCTCGTTAACCACAGTTGGACGAAAAGACCCCGTGAAGCTTTACTACAACTTGATATTGAATTAGGGATATGCATGTTCAGCATAGGTGGGAGCCTTCGGGCGCCAGTGAGATACCACCCTTGCCTATTCTTAATTCTCACCTCGCAATAGCGGGGGACAGTGTCTGGCGGGTAGTTTGTCTGGGGCGGATGCCTCCCAAAAAGTAACGGAGGCGTTTACAAAGGTCGGCTATCCCGGAATGGAAACCCGGGAGATAGCGTAAAGGCAAAAGCCGGCTTTACTGCGAGACTTACCAGTCAAGCAGTCGCGAAAGCGGAACTTAGTGATCCGACCATTCAATATAGGATGGTGGAAGCTCATCGGATAAAAGCTACTCCGGGGATAACAGGCTAGTCAGGTCCAAGAGTCCACATCGACGACCTGGTTCGGCACCT
>TBL_comb47_HYPODRAFT_10008549_pt1 | contig 10432 bp, 14 predicted proteins | sample TroBogypolimnion_40_FD_10682 | JGI IMG/M metagenome (IMG submission 10682)
GCCTCGTACGCAGCGTACAGGTGCTGAAACGTCAGCGCCATAAGCGCCGGGCGGAGGGGCGGCGTGTTAAATACTTGAAAAAATAAACAGACACTCATGGCATACGCTGCAGCGAACCCGTTTTGCGGCAGCAGATGGAGGGCACCGCAAACAGCACCCGCGAAGGCAAGAAGCGCAAGTTCTCGGACTCCGAGTCAGAGGCTGTCTCCACAAGCGACGAATCGTGGAGTCCGAGTCAGAGCGATGACGACAGCCCGGGCGGGGACGCCAGACTGACGAGATCAAAGGGAGGGGCAGCAGCACAGGAGCGCAAGTTTTCGTCTGAGGAATCGACCGAGGAGGAATCGAGTGAGGAGGAAAGTGATACGGAGGACGACGAATACAGCGACGACGACTCGTTCGTGACCTCCGACGAAGAGGACCAGCCTCAGACCGCGGAACGGGGCGATATCGTTTAAAAGCGCCCGCGAGCGCGGGGTCATACATGAGTTTTATGCCGTGCATGTTCCTTATGAATGAATTGCAGGACGGATTCGACGGCCAGGAGCTGTTTTCGTTCTGGTACTGCAGGGTGAAGCCGCAGCCGCTGGTGTTTTTCAAGCAGCCGAGCGGCGACCTCGTGTCGTTTCGGCACACGTACAGCACGCATTACGACTCGTACTCGCTGCCGTCCGTGTTGCCCGCTGGGTGCGCGAAGTCGCGCGATGGCGGGGATGGGATGCATTGACTCGATTCGATATATATGTAAGCAGCAAGGCGCCTTCCGAGCATGGCAGCCGATCATATTACCTCCATTCTGTCGGAAGACTACGCCCACTTTGAGCAGCACTGCATGTCTCATCCCGTCGAGGCGGAGCCGGTGTTTGACTGTGTCATGGAGCTTCGAACGGCGCTGACTGCGTTTCGTTTGGCTACCGATGCGTCGAAACGGGAGTCGTCGCCCTTATCGCCTGTGGTGTTCCCGGGTGACGGGCTTTTGCCACCTGCTGAGAGCAGCGAGGCGATATCTCCGGAGAGCTCTAACTTGCCTCCTGCAGACANCAGCGAAGGGCTTTTGCCTCCTGCTACTCTTTTGCCTCGCACAGAGAGCAGCGAGGCGCCGAGCGGACCGGCAAACGTAAACCCCGAGTGATTCGCTGCCCGACTCTACATAAATATATGCGTGTGTATTTTTCAACATGGACGACAGCTCGCTCTTAGATTCCCTTAACCAACATGTGACCACGGAGGACTCCACGCCCATAACATACGCATCGTCGTTTTTTCAGGGGGTTTTGAAGGACAGCCTCCTGCTGCACAACCAGTCACAGGCCGATCTGTTGGTCCAGGCATACATTGGCCGCTACTTTCTTCGGAGCGGGGAGCGCGTTGTTGTCTCGCTGGCGAACAAGCGGGTCAATCGAAGGGAGATGTACCCCGAGATCAGGCACACTCTTCTTGAAATGATGCTGGTGGCCGCGATGGCGACCCTGGCGTATGTTTTGGTGAAGATCGATTACACCTGATGGGCCTTGGTTCCGAAAATCTCGTCTGTGAGTTTGTACACGTACTCGATCACATCCCTGGAATGCTGTATTTTGCACAGGATGCGCTGGACCACCACGTCGGCGAGCATGCGAAGGCAGCTCTGGTGCTTTTTGCTCTCCGCCACGCACTCCAGGATGACGCGCCACATCAGCTTCTGGTCCAGCGTCTGGCCGGTGAAGTCCGTCAGGACCAGGCATCCGTTGCAGAAGCGGTACCTCTGCGGGCATTCCTGCGATTCGCTCGCCACTGCGCCCGCGATCGAGTAGAGAAACTGCCGCTGCTCGCGCGAGAGGTAAAAGTAGGGGTATATGATCCCGTCCTCGAAAAACGTTATGCCGGACACCCCGAACGAGATGTGCAGCTTCTTGTGCAGAAAGTGGCAGGCCATATTGGATATCGGATCCTCCGGGGCGGTGCACTGCGAGCACATGTAGATGAACATTTTCCGAAGGTGCGCTGGATTTTGCAGAAAGAGCGGCTCCATCAGCGACTGTCCCCTACTATGCGTACGTTGACGACTCTTGCCACGTCATCGTTGTAGTATGAGGGCATTGGATCGTAAAAAAGGCACCACCACACCATGGCGACGGCCGCGAGAAAGAAGACGACCCCGCACGCCGCATACCACTGGTTGTCGCCTCGGCTGTCGTCGTCGGCCAATGCTGTTTGTGAAATTAGAAGAAAGAAAAACAAGTTGGTCTCGAAACCCATTCTGCCATGGGCCAGAAAGGATTATATACGCGATTGTATATAAACGCTCTTTCGCCGCATCACGTGATGGCGAACCCGTCGTGTTTCCTGTGCCGATTCAACAACCACAAGGACGCGATCGAGATGAACCAATTCATAGAGGAAAACATAGGCACCATGCACATAGACACGCTTTCCCACGAGGTGCACGTGGAGCTGCTCAACCGCAGCCAATCGCAAAACCGAATGATCGACGAGTACGACAGCATGAACCCGTGCGTGGTGCGTGAGCATATCTCGTCCCACACGCTGAATCCAGTCGTTCGCATGGGCATCATGCTCCGTGGATTGTTGGATTTGGATGATAAAATGAAAAACGATTTGCATAAGCTGGACGCCCAGGGACAGAGTCTGGGACTCGATCCCAAAATGATTGAGGCGTATTTGAGGCTACAGACGCAGGTGATGAATCTTTACAAGTGCGATCCCAGTCGAATGATGTTTAGAAATCCGCTCAGCAACCCGCTCTAACAACAATTTTTTTTATTTCAAAATTTCAGTCGCCATGTCCCTCAGCCTGGTGATCCCAAGCATCTTGTTGGCCTCCATCAGGCGCGACGCGACGTCACGGGCCAGGTTCGAAAACATCTCGCCGTGCTGAAAACGACTCACGAAAATAATGTTCCGAAGCTGCGCAGCGGCTTGGGCCAAGGGGGAGTCGCCGTCCTCGTCTTCGTCGATCAGCCTTTGCAGCGTTGTGCGGAGCTTGGCATTGGCCTCCTCGCTTTCGCCGAGCAGTCCCACGCTGGCGTGGATGAGCTGCAGCCGCGGAACGTCGAACAAGAGAATCTCTGGCGCCGGAGAGACAAAGTCGCCCTGGAGCGCAAAGCCCACAATCATCTGGTCGTGCAGTCCGAGGGCGGCGAACGGGTCGCCAAGCGCGATGCGCTCCAGCGCCTTGTGTGGGCACGTCTCCAGCGTGTGCTGCAGCCACCTTTCAGTCCACTTTGTCTGGGTGGCCTTGCTGATCAGGGCGTTTGCAGCCGTCTGGTAAAACCCGCTCGAGTGCCTTCGAATGTTGCGGCGGCACTGCTCCTGGTCCAGGCTGCCGTACACGAAGCGAAGCTTCAGCGCAGCGTCCCTCAGAAACGCCAGAATCTGCTCGTTCGACATCGCATCCATCGATTGCCACTGGTCTCGGATGCCGTTTGCAATCTCGGCGTTTGGAATCGCATTGCAGATCAGGGGCACCAGGCGGCTGGCGATGGCCTTGGTGTCTTCCGGCCACTGCATGTTTTCGACGTCCAGGGCTTCGGCAATGTCCATGAGCTGCTCGCCCTCCCGCAGCGGCCACATGATGACGGCTCGAAGATCGGTCAGAAAGCTAGTCACCGCAATCGGCGATGTCGGAATGCGAGAGTACTTGTTGGAAAACTTTGGTATCGTTGTTTCGACTGTAATCTTGAAGTTCTCATCCATCAGGAGCTCGTGCATCAGACGGAATACGGACAAGTTTCCTGGGCCCCACATGTTGCTGTTTGGCAGACTTCGCACCAGCTTCATCTCGTTGCAGCCGAGGACAATGTCCTTTATGATTTCGATGGGCTCGCAAAGCACCGCGCTGTACTTTTTGAAGAGCCTGAGCATCAGGGCGGCCTTGTTGTCGGCGACCGTCAGCCGCTGCGAGAGCGTCTCGTGAACGTGGAACAGCGCTTGTTGGATTAGGAGGCGCTTGACCCCTTCTTGGTTCTTCGAGTGCCAGATGCTATAGACAGCCAGGAAGTTCCTGAGCATATTGACCAGCTTCGTCACCATCGGCTTGGAGTATAGGTCGCACTGCATCATGGACGTCATGAGGATCGACAGCCGCTCGGCAATGGTGATCAGGGCGGGCGTGTGCTCCATCGTGAGCGGAACCAGCCGGACTCCGTACATTGCAAACGTGTACGCCGCCAGCAGCCGCGACGTTGTGCCGCCGACGTCGTTGATCGTCGCTCTGTTCATCATCAGCACCTTTCTGAGCCAGAGGTGCAGTGTCTCCTGAATCGTAGCGGTGAAGAGAATGGGGACGAACGAGTCGAGCTCGAGGCGGCCATTTTCGGGAGTCTTGTACTCGAACCCGATCCTGAGCATACGCTTCGCGAGCCTGTGCTTCGTGGCCCATCGGGCTTTGGCGTACCAGAAGCTCTGCTGGATTCGGACGGCCATTTTGTGGATGATTTTGGGGTTGCTCGTGCGCTTCTTCGGTGCGTACTTCTTGGGCATTGGTGGTGGGCGGAGGTGGAATGCGATTTGGTTATATTGGGTCGAGTTAAAAAAAAATACTGAATTTGGTTGAATTTGTTTGAGTTTTAAAATGGATTTATATCACTTCTCGTTAAAAAAAACGGACACCCGTCATTTTAAAATGCATCAACAACATATGATCTTTCGCATTTGACCCTTGCTAAAAAAATCGGCTGTCGTGCCGACGGAGCGATGGCTGTATATAAGACAGGCAGCAGCCGTCTGTGCGATGGATGCATCCAAGGACCTGTCATCAGTTTTGGCGCACGTGGAGTCCCTGCAGAAGCAGTTGGCGATGAAGGAGGCAGAGATCAAGGAGAGCAGGCAGAGGGAGGAGGAGGCCAGGCAGCAGGCGAATCAGCTGAGCAGCATGAATTCGAAGCTGACAGAGGCCAAGCGCGAGGCGATGAAGGAGGATTTTAACAGCAAGGTGCGTGAGTGGATAAAGGATCTTGATTCGAAGCAGGTGCCCGAGCCGCTGAAGGAGGAGTTCCTCAACAGCTGCGAAAAGTTTGCTGACACTGGAAATGAGACGGGGGTTTGGAAGGTGTGATTTTCGACTTTTATTGACGCGTTCAAAACTGACCCACCCAACAGGTCGTGTGCTGCGCGTCGGCCGTCCACCAAAACCAAGTCAACACCATCCAGAAGCTGACGGAGGAGTACAATGCGCTCAAGAAGACGATCGACGGCGGGGAGTTTAAGACGGAGGAGAGCAGGAAGCGGAAGGAGGCGGAGCCCACCACCACGGCCGCGTTTGGCGTGTGGGAGCAGCTGGAGGGGATGTGTAAGTCGTATTAGAGTAAATGTTTTTGTAATCGAATCGCTGGATTTCTCGAATCGGTTTACTAGTTCACATCGGCACGTACTCGAGATAGCACCCCACCTCGAGCACGCCCTCCGGGTGCGCCTCGAGGATCTCGACCACAACCTCGGTGTCCGGGAAGCGGTACAGCACCCCCGCGCGCAGGAACTCGCCGGGGCACGCNACGTGCATGANGGCGCACGAGCGGAAAAACACGTAGCCCGTGCTGTGAAAGTGGTGGCAGTCGCTGGACTCGCAGCGNAGCATCCTGCGCAGGACGTGCTCGACGTCGATCCAGTCGAACGTGTTGACGATCCACAGGTGGGTGTACGAGGGGCTCTTCAGACGCCCGACTTCCTCAGCAGCTTTGCCGTGGCCTTGTGCGAGAAGAACTCGGTCCGAAGGTTGTGCTCCCACCACCGGCTGAGCGTCAGGTGCGGCTGCTCCACCAGGAGCGCGCGGATCGCCTCGAAGCTCCGAGAGTAGCTGTTGCCAGGCGTCCGAAGCGCTGCGCACATCCTCTCCCGGGTCCGCGAGTCCTGCTGGCGCATGTGGCCCGGGACGATGGTCTGCAGCAGCGTCGCGTCCATCGGCAGCGGCTGCTTCTTCCTGCCGCCCTTCCTCCCGCTCCGCTTCAGCTGGTGGAAGCACAGCCGGCAGGTGCACATGGCCGCCTGGTCCCACCCCACCGCCGCGGGGTACACTAGGGGGCCGCGCGCGTACCGCTGCGTGATGAGCTCCACTATGGTGGCCGTAGGATACAGGGACAGCTCGCTGCTGCCGCCACACAGGAGGCAGTGGCTCATGGCTGTGACGTGGCAACATCCGACCCGCTGGGCGGAGGCGGGCGGGTAAGGAAAGGGTGGCTGTTGTTTTCTTCCTCGGCGCCCATCGACGCGTAGGCGTACTCCAGGCCGGCGATCGCTGCGGGGAACCACATGAGCACAAACGCCACCTGCTGCACGTGCGCGTCGCCCGCGTGGAACACGCCGTACAGCTGAATCAGCGCCGCGCAGCAGAAAAGGAGCAGCGACAGCACGACGAGATGATGCCGCCCGACGAGGAGTGGCATGACGAGGTCGCGGGGATGGCCTGTATCTATGCGCAGGTGCTGTGCGTGGTGATGATGTGGACGTGGGGGGTGAGGTGAAAAAAAAAGTTCTGTGTGGTTGTTGTCAATGGTGTTGAGTACATAAGTTGGTGTATCCTGAAAGCACGATGGGCCTACAGAGCATGCTGCCACAGTTTAAACAGGTTGTGAATAGACTGGATTCGTTAGATACTTATCTGGGTGCAGCTGAGACGCAGACACAAGTGACAAGCAAGTGGGATACTAAGCTGAGTCATGCTATTTCGAAGCTGCTGCGACACGATACCGCTTGCGTTACAGCTGGACATGGGGGAAAGATTCCGATGGATGCAGGGGGCAGGGTTAGAGTGGATTGGCTGGCAGAACAACTCAAATGCCAAAAAGCGGAAATCGAACGAGTAGTAGGGATGCAGGATAGTGCTAATATGCGGTTTGCCTTGGAGAAGAGGGAGGATGGAGACTTGATTTTCTGTTTTCAGGGACATGATTTGAGTTTTTACATGGAACAGGGAGGACCTATTGATTTGAATGTGATTTATCGGAGAATAGAAGCAGCGTATGAGGCCATTCATAGTACCAAGTCGGAATATGTGAGCAGCATTTTGGCTGTCGGATTGAAATTTTTATTGCCTCAAGAATTTCAACACGCAAGAAAAAAACAGGACGCCAGCCGTTTTGTTCACATGTGGAACCGTGTGAATTCTGCCAAAAAGGGACGTGCTGGAGCCACAGCGTGGATTCGCGTCGATATGGAAAAGGCCATGAGACGTGGTATTCCTTTTTATGAGGCGGGAAATGGGGTTATTCTTGCATCGAACGAGATTCCACCCGACTGTCTGTCCGATATGACCAGCGAAATGGTTCAGGAAATCGACTGTGGCGCTGCTGCTTTTCTTGAGGATAGTGATGCCAAGTCTGGTTATGTGTCGTGGAAGAGTGTTTTGATGGAAGATGATGCTAAGTTGAAATTGAGATTTGTAAACGATTTATGGAAAGGGGCTCAGTCCGGCATTCATGGGGCTGTTGTGCTGCTTGATGTGCTCAAGAAAGGTTTGAAAAACAACGTACCCAATGATGAATCGTTCAGAAAGTATATGGAAGGCAGGGAAGGGTACAAAGCGTCTCTCACCTTCTCTGTTTATGAATGCGTAAACCTGAGCGGGGTGTACATGGTGATGGTGAACGGTCGCTCTGATCACGAATTAGAAGCCCTTGCAAAACTTATTGGTTTCCCCAGAGGTTTGCCTGTTCTTTGGAAGCCTGGCGAGTTCATAGATATTCGGGGATTCCATCCCAAGTTCCCTAACGATTCCAGGAATAACCAGGTCTTCAATCCAGACCTGTTAAACGGCGCCGACACTATTCGCTTCTTTCTGAAATGGAGTGGGTTTCTCCTGCACGTATTTGCATTCAAATATCAAGGCGCGTATTACTGGACAGTGTGCACCAAAAAAGTGGCCTTCAAGAATGGTGTCCCCTTTTTTGAGTGGGGTAGGTCGCTGTTGGACGAGTATATGCAGGATGAGACGCTTATCAAAAAGCTTGCGGACGACAAAATATACATAGGAGCTGAGGCGTTGTGTGTAGATGACGTGCATGGTTATATCGTGAAGCGCAACGATTTTGTCGTCACGTGTGTTAGCAGGGGATCTTATGTTGATCTGACAGCTGGCAGCCATCACGTCGATAGGACCGCTGCAAACGGCAATGCTAAATTGGTCGTGTATGACAGTGTAGAGGATATTGTTCGTTTCTGTTCCAGTCACGGCCTGCCTTATGACACCGGATACACTATTAAGAGTAGCAGGATCGTACAACGGATGCTGATAGTACATTGAAGACATTTGCAGCGGAGTTGTTTGCTGAAAGAGATGTCATGAAGTGCACAGATTTCAGAACCAGAATTGAAAGCCTTGGACAGAAATATAAGGATACAATCGAAATAATTCGGCTGCAAGGATCTAAGAGCCATGAGGAAATTGTTGGAGAAAATCTGGAGGGGTTCGTCCTGAATATATCATCGAGCGGAGGATTGGTTGGTACAAAGACATATAAAGTAAAGTTACCTTACTATACTTGGAGGACGTTCTTCCTTCGAGAATGGTTGGAGACAGTTTATGCAACTGATAATGTTGAAGGAACCGACGATTTGTTTTCTTTCGTTAATTCCACTGTACCCGAGGTAGAATTGGTTACTCAGAGCATGGCATCTGCCATCCAGGAGTACTTGTCCACGTGGTGCTGTACACCTCATGGTAGGCACTATTTTGAGAAGCTGTGCAGATGTGCTGTCATGGCATTGAAAACTCGTGTTGTGGAGGTGGTGGCAAATAGTAGGTATCCAATTGCTAATTTTTCGACTAGTTCTAAATTCAAAAATCGTCTGCATGTACTCCTGGCGGATTATGTTGAAGGCCTGAGCATCGACTCCATCGACCAAGCATCTAGCGAATTCCGTGTGCTGGCAGTCCAGAAAAACATAAAACTGCTCTCATTCATACCCACAGTCTATGTATGTGTGGGTCCAGTCGGATATGGTAAATCTATCTCAACATCGAAACTAGCCTCGTTGTGCAAGGACTTTCCTGTGGACCTAATTGATGGTGACATGTTAGCAGGTTCTAGTTCATGGACATATGCCCTTGGCGAAGAGCGCAATCCGATGACTTTGGGTGCTATATGGAAGAGCCTGATGGCAGGGCGCATTCCGTTGCTCTCGGTAGGAGGGGGTCAAATTTGTGAGTTCAGGAGAGAAAGCGTCGAGTGCAATCTGAAGAAATACGCCCTGGAAGTATTTGGCTGTCATATCAACTTCGTGGCTGCAGTCATGATAGACGTCTCAGAAACGGGGAGAACTCATGTTGAGAATATCACATCCTTGAAGAGTGACGACAAACTCCGGACGTTGGTGGACGAAATATACAAGGTGCCTGAGAGATACACAGCAAAGGTGGTAGCAGACAGAGTCAAGCGGGGAGACGTTCCAGCGGACACGCCTGGCGCTGATGTTCGCAATATGCATGCAATTTCGACTGGTAACCGCAGCAGTGCTTTTGCTATTCTAAATGCTGCAGACCACGTATTCAGTATCCCTTGTAGGTGTGCTGATGAGGACCCACAGAAATTCATCAACGAGGAAATCAGGGGATGGGCACAAATCCTCAAGGCATTCACAGAACCCCACGAGATTGACGGAAATTTTTCGCAGCTGAGGGCAGTTGTGTTTCAGTGCAAGCGATCAACAACAAAGGTTGACATTGAGGGAAAGGGTTGCCATCTTACAATTTATTTCAAGAGTCGGGGAGAGGCTGCATTGAATCTATCCAGCAGTCAAATTCGCAGTTTAGATTCACGTATAGAATCCCTGGGTAAGATAATTGGCACAAAATGCAAAATGGTTTTGAGCAAGATACCATCTGGAGTTTTGACGGAGAAGCGTGATATTCGAAATCTCTCTGAATTTATGACGCTTAACGCTGAGCCTCTACCGTCAGGCACACAAATGACATCTTTTGAAAAAAGAAAAGAAAGTAAAGATTCTTTCAGTCAGGCGCATGCGGATGCAGACGTTGCTTCATGGTCTGACGATGAAGTGATGGGTTATAAGCTGACTTCAGAGATGTATAGCTCTCCCAGTTTCAGTTTCTGTGAAGAGGCAGCCATATACAATAGAAAAAAGGAAATGTCTCAAAGAATGAATTCAATCATCAACTCTGCAAAAACAAACGGGTACATTGAAGCAGCTTACATTCCATGTTTCAACAATCTTATGTTGCAGTCGGACAGGCTAGCCCATGCAACAATCAGTTCAAAGCACATCGAAGACAAATATTCTGATCTGATGATCCGTTGGTTCTTGTCAGAACTGCCCAAACCTGAGAGTCTGACCTTGGGTGCTGGTGACACGTTGTATCAGTTCTCAAATCCAAGGCCAACAAAGTTATGCACTGTCTTAGTAAACGACAAGAATGTGACATTCCATTCCAGAGACAATGGCAAATTCAAGGCAGGCGATCTCCTGGAAAAGGAAGTTA
>TBL_comb47_HYPODRAFT_10008550_pt1 | contig 10432 bp, 12 predicted proteins | sample TroBogypolimnion_40_FD_10682 | JGI IMG/M metagenome (IMG submission 10682)
CCCCCCTCTACTCTTCCACGAATTCAATTTCCGGCAAATCGTCATCGGTATCATTAGCAGACGACAAATCACTACCGCTACCAATATTCATCATTGTATCCATTCGGATCGCAAATCCCATCCACCCCGTTTTCTCCGCGTTTTGCCGATATCGCTTCGCAATCACCGCCGTCATATCGTGAATCTTCGGAATCTTATCACCTGGATAATAACTGCGATACCAGTCCGCAAATGTATTCGCCAAAATGCGACTCGGCGTGAAAGCATTCGCCGATGCCACGATTTTGTCATTGATAAACGCCGAAATGTAATCCTGGCGTTCGCGATACATATTGCTCATCTCCAACACGCGATCGCAGTCTTCCACCATACCCTCTTTCGCAACTGCGATCTCCACCAGCAGCGCCATAAACACCACTTTCCATTGATCGAATTTCTCGGTGATCACGCGGTCAATCAAGAACTGGTGCGGCTTGATCGCGTCATTTTGAACCGGCTTGTCAGTAAACAGCGACTCGAATTGTAGCAGGCGAATACGCCGCCACGTGCCGTGATCATTGCTCTGGACTTCCATCAGCTCGTTCGTGCAGACCACGAGTTTGAATTGCGGCATAAATACAATCGGTTCGCTATATAATTTGCGGCATTGGATCGGATCGACGCCACTCGTCAACTGCTTCATCGGGCCTTCATTGATGCGGTCGCCTTTCGATGGTTCTGCCATAACCACATATCGCAGACCCTTGAGTCCCGCCAATTCTGGCGAAACGCCGCCATTCCCGACGCGCTTCTGTGTGATGATCGACAGCGGTGCGTCGCCCTTGTATTCGCCTAGCACTTTCTCCATCAGATTGATGAGCACCGATTTGCCGTTTTGCCCTTCGCCGGTATACATATTGAATGTCTGGACTTTCGCGACGCCGATCAGGATCGACGCCAAATGCTGCCACAAATATTCGCGCAGATTGGGGTCGGGCATTATTTTCGCCATAAAATCGTGGATTTCGGCGATTTCCGTTTTGTTCTTGATCTTGTCCAGCGGTTCGTATGGAATATTCGTGCAGATCGACAAATAGTCATCCGGACGACTAATGCGAAACACTTTTTCCTTGAAATCGAACACGCCATTGGTGAAGCACAGCAAGTATGGGTTTGTGTCGAGCATCTCAATGAATTTGCTATCATAGAACAGCTCCTTCGCCTCCGTCATAATATTGTTCTTGTCCTTGGTCGATGCCAGGCGCTTGATGATATCGTAAATAATGCCCGTCATGTTCTTGATGCGCTTTTCCTCTTCGTTTTCCTCCTCGTCGTCATCGGCGTCGGCCTCTTTCTGCTGGATCATTATACGCAGTTTCGCGTTCAGTTTCTCCAGCTTGTGCGTGAACACTCCGCGCATTTTGGACGAAATATAACTACGTAATGTAGTGCCGCGATTATTACGCTCCCATCGGCCGTTTTTATAACCGAACCATATATCTGCGATATCGGCACACACGAACTCGTCTTTACACAGGTAGTGTAATATTCGCGCGAGGTCGACGTCACCCGCCGTGCACGACCGCTTATCCCCCGTCTTGTTCGACGCGATCTGGTTCAAAATCGCGTCTATCATGCCATCGAGGCTCTCGTTTTTGATTTTATCGAACTCTGTCAGGTTACATTGTTTCGCCCAGTGCATGATGGACCGTTTTGTGAGCCCGCCGTCGTGATTGTTCATATCGAATTTGATCCATTTCTCATATAACTCGTGGATATCGCCGAACCGGAATTCTTTGGACTGCGCACTGAATGCGACCCACGCGATGAATAGGCGGTCGTCGATATTACGTAGCGCCCATCCCACGCGGATCCATTTCACGAACGACCCCGACCCGTAATAATCGTCGGTTAGAATCATCACGTAATGGAGCGAATCGATTAAATCGGACTCCGACGGCGGTAGCGAATCCTTGAATTGCTGGATCATTTCCGCCAACTCTTCCGCGGTCTTGATGGCGACGACGGACAGGTTGAATTGTCGCGCACTCGTAATCAGCGATTTTTGCGATGTCGCAACGGTCTGTTTTCGCCTGGTATCCTGGACGCCCCGCTTTGTGTTATATTCTTGTTGGAATGCCGCGGTAAACGGCAGCGCGATATGTTCGCGGAATCGCACGGACAATTTGTGAATATTCTCGGCCGTTTCGTATCGTTTAGCATCACTCGGAGGCATCATCCACTCGCCATCTTCCGGGTCGATGGAAACGTCGTATGCCTGTGTGATTTTATACGCTTCGTAGTGCGGTTTACACGAACCATATAACTGCCAGTTGACGCATCCTTTGCTGATACCTTCATCGAGCACTTTTTCCCAGCCTTCCAACAGATTTAGATCCGTCCAAATATCGCCTATACGACTTAGGACACGGTCGCGGATCATCATTTGGGTGATGCGGTCGGCTTTTATTCCGATGATCATATGAATGCCGTCTTTCGTCACGGATTTATCACCGTCGTCCACGCAATTGACGCGCGATTTCTCGAAGATGAATACGGGGAATGATGTCGACTCGTCGATTTGATATATTTCGCGCAGAATTTCCAGATACAGGCAGATCATGTCCATAATATGGTCGGTCGTATATTTGCGCGATTTGATGGCGGGATCGAAGCGGAAATCGAAATCCACCGCGATCGGACCGTCCGTTTCGAGCTGCTTTTCGGTCAAATGTTCCGTCTTTCCTTTGACGAATATGTGATTGAAATAGTGTCCGCGAAGGAATCCGTAATAATCGGTGTCGGGGATATGGTAGGAACCTCCACCGGCCATATTTTGGAGTTTGTCGGGGATGCGAGTGTTTGTTTTTATTTTGGTGCTGTCTTTTGGTAGCTGGAATGCTTTCAATATGTCGTTGAAACTGCCGTTGATGGAGAGGACTGGCGATGCTGAAGACACAGCAGACGCATTCGATGTATTCGATGCGTTCGTCGCATTCGACGCATTCTTTGGTTTTATCTTCACATGAGCACCCCCCGACACTCCTGTATTGATAAGTTCCATTTACTATATATTATATATTATTACGGTTATTATTATTATATTATACATTACTTTTATCTCATTTTTTCAAATCAATTTTTTATTGGGGGGCTGTGCCCCCCAGTACAACCCCCCCTTACCCGAAACTTTTTGTTTGCTCCTTTCGAAAACTCGGTCAAAAAGTTTCTGTTAGTTCGTCTACTACGTAGTGCGGCGCACGTCCATCGGTTCCTCTACCCCATAAAACGTAACCACCACACCCGCCCTTTGGGCGGGCTAATGAAGTTACTGTAAGGATGGGGTCACAGGGGAAACCTTGGTTTCCCTGTAAAATTGATCCAGTCTTTCTATTATCTTTACAACACAATATAAAGATAATATAATATAATAACAGTAATAATATATAACAACCGTATCGTCAAACAATGGAATTCTGCGTCTGCGGTAATATGTATTACATCGGCCTGTCCGAAAAAGACAGCAATTCGCTAGTCCATTACTGCCGCGCGTGTGGCAACCGCGACCACACCATTTCGACCGAAGGCGTTTGTGTGATCAACACGAGCTACAAGAAGAGCGAACAACAGTTCAATCACATCATCAATAAATACACTAAAGAAGATCCGACATTGCCGCGAATTTACAATATCCCGTGTCCCAATCCCGCGTGTGCCTGTAACACCGATGGCGGTGAAATGTCTGAATCCGCAGCAGCAGCAAGTCCAAAAGTGCCAGTCGAGATCATTTATATCAGATACGACGATACCAATATGAAATATCTGTATATGTGCACGCTATGCGACACAGTATGGAAGACGGACGATTCTAAGTAGAAAGTAAAAAAGGCGAATTCGATGATTTATGTTTAGGAGGTGCCAGTTTAACATCTTTGACGAACGATAGCAGTGGATATGACATCAAAAATGATATTACCAGAACAAAAAATATAATACCTATCAGAATAAACGTGGAGATCCCACCAAATGTGTTTTCCAATGTTTTTTTGTAATTCATACTTGTGATATATAAATACAATATAATTATAATAATAAATACAAAACAATATAATAAATATATTATATTTTCTATATTTGCCGTATTTGCCATTTGCCATTCGCCGTTTGGAATGAAAATTACGTGGACCACAAAACATTTCACGCAACTTTCATCGCAACAGCTATATCAGATTCTACGACTACGCAGCCAAGTGTTCGTAGTCGAACAGAAATGTCTATTTTTAGACTTGGATAACCACGATCAAAACGCGTATCATATTCTGGGACAAAATGCGGACGGGAACCTGATCGCCACCTCGCGCATTTTTTCGCCCGGAATCATATATCCCAATCACCAAAGTATCGGTCGTGTGGTTTGTGCGCCAAAATATCGCAATAATGGAATAGGTAAGCATTTGATGGCACACTCCATATTAGAATGTAACCGGATCTTTGTAAATATTCAGCCGATAAAAATCGGCGCGCAATATCAGCTATTGCGATTCTACGAATCATTCGGGTTCGAGTCAGTCGGTGAAAAATACGAGGAAGATGGGATCGACCATATAGAGATGATTAGACCGTAAAATTGAAACCAAATATATTTAGAAACATAATGATATAACGACATAACGACATAACAATATAGCATTATAATCAATATAATACGATGGTAGAAGAACCTGAATACGATGAAGATATATCCGACGTCGACTCCACGACTTCGTCCGTATATGACGAAAACGATACCGACATTGTGGAAAAGAAGCCCAAAATAAAGATATATCAGGATGACGATGCTGACGTGGGTAGCGAGTCGGACATCGACGATCTGGATATGGATGAGGTCGTAGACGCAGACGCAGACGCAGACGAATCAGACGCCGACGAATTGGACGACGAAAATCCGACGACTAAACGCAACCGAAAAGAACTGTCTAAAATAGTCGAAATGAGCGACACTGATGGGTCGGACGACGACGACGACGACGACGAGGAAGAAGACGAAAACTATCTACAGAAATTCGAGAAATCAGTGAAGCAGAATATTATATCGGATTATCATCCGGAAATGCGGGCACACAACTACGACGAAATCGAAATATTATCGCGGGTTGTTCGCAATGAAAACGGAATAATAGTCGATCCTCTACATCGCACACTGCCGATTATGACCCGATTCGAAAAAGCGCGTATTTTAGGCGAACGCGCGAGACAGCTGAATGCCGGGGCCGAACCGATGGTGCCGATTGATGCCGATGTAATCGACGGATATTTGATGGCGTTAGAGGAATTCAATAAAAAGATGATTCCGTTTATTGTTCGCAGACCGATGCCCAATGGTGGGTCGGAATATTGGAAAGTGAAGGACCTAGATTAAACCGATGAATGTTCCCTCCTGTAAACAAACTATACCCGTGTTATATAAAATATAAAATATAAAATATAAACATAAACAATAGAATATGAACCCGTTCAACAACTATGCCCTATTACAAGTTATGCTTTTTTATTTCGCCCTCTCTTTCATCGTATTTCCATTGTTCGCGTATTATACTATTTCACCGACCGCGACATCTTTAGGCAATGGTTGGGTGATCGGTAGTATTATATCGATTATTCTTTGGTATACAATGGGGCAACAACTCGTATAGATCCGAGAAACCATTGAATATTGCCTACGGTTTGGTCTTCTTTGTGTTATTATTCTTCGGCTTGTTTTTCTTCGTGTCGTTTGTTTCCTTGCCATATTTCGGCAAGTCCGCCATATTAGTATTTGGTGGTATTTTCCGAAGCACGAATTCCGTCATTCCGTTCCCTCTCACTTTAATATTCCCATATTCCGGGTATTTCGCTTTTAGTTTTTTACACGCTTCCGTCGCGGGTTTAATACGATCTTCGAATGTTCCCAGTCCACCTTCGTTATTGTAATATTTAGTAGTGAACCCGATTTTATTAAATCGCAATACTACCCCGTCCTCTATAAAATATTGTATTGTCCGCTCAATATCGTCTTTCTGTCCGTTTTCTTTGGTAAGCGCCAAACGTATGGATTTCAGTTTGGGGCGGTTTATGATACCGTAAAATGCGCCCACGATGAAATTCAGTTCGGTCGTCATCTCCTTTCGCGCACCGCGGAAAAACGGATTGAAAACGGCATAAATACCCCATATATACGCTTTGTTTTTTACGCATTCTTTGAACGCCGTTTTTATAAAATAATCCAGATTATGGCGTTTGAACATCGGCGACAACGAAAGATCAACACTCGCGATATCGTCGTCTAAACATACAATATGTTTGCCCGCGGGCCACTGCTCTATTATAAACTCACTCTGCTGGACTCCCCCCTTTTTACCGATGACCAGTTTGTTATATGTCGATTTATCCAGGGTTTCTTTGTATAAATCGTATTCTTCCGCGATCACGTATACGTAAATACGACTGGCGGGGATTTTGTTTTTTTTTAGTGTCGCTAGTGTTTTTTCATTACATACACTGGCGCGTTTATAACTGCGAATACATATTACGTAGTCTGATAGGGTCATATAATGTTATATATTATGTTATATATTATAATATGATGAGATCTTCTGCGGGCTAAAACCAACCGAAACCGAAACCGAAACCGCCTTTCTGGTTCTTTGTGGATCTTACCTTTTTGGTTTTGTTATTCTGGGGATCTTTGCGAAACGCATTCCGCAGCGTATCCAAATGCCGCTTCTTGAATGCTTCGGACTTGCCCCTGGTCATTTTCCATATATTCGTGCGTAAATAGCACACAATCGACAGCCGTTTCGCGTCTTTGGACAACAATTTTATCGGCAAATTGCCGTGGGGGTCGTGAACATTCATATATAGCACATCACCGGTTCGCACATCAACGCCGATACCATACTGCGGAAAACACGTTTCGCCGCCGGTATATTCGCCGTGTTCGATTACGGCTAAATTGCCGAACCCGTCCGTGTCGTCGCCCTTATCCTGGTGAACGGCGGTATGATAGTTCACGTTGGTCGTCACGGTGGTGAACGCAGTGCCGTCGATTTTAAACGGCGTTTCGTTCGCTTTCGCGCGCTGGAGTTTGTATTTATCGGGAATATATTGTTTGTAGTAGGCGTCGATTTCTTTGATGAGCGGCACTAATTGTTGGAACTTCTCGGGATATTCCGCATTGAATCGCGTCTCGCGAATCGTGAGTGTTACGCCCTTATTCCGCAGCAGGATTTTCTGGCTCGGCGAAAAAGTGTCGAAATAACCCAATATATTGGACATTACTTTCGGATTATTCGCTAAATTTTTTTCCGTGCTACCGGATGCGATTCCGCGGTTCGCACTGACATTATGCGCGAATTTGATCACGTTTTCATAGAATGCGTCGACTTTGGTGGTCGTCAGTTTGTTTTTGCGAAACCGGAGGAGGAGGGTGCCATCCGCGGCATAGACATCGGAGTCCGAGTCAATAATATCTTTGATTTGTGAGCGGTGGAGTTTCTTGGCCATTTTCGTCAGCATTTTGGCGTCGTCGAAGTCTTTTTCGACGGTATAAATGGTGACGCCGTTTTTCGTTTCTTTTTTGATGATCATCACGCGTTTATATATAAAAATATTATATATAAAATCAAATAAAATCAAAACATATTCAAAGACAATTTGATATAACTAATATAACTGATATCCAACATAATACACAATACAGCCAAACCCCAAACTGACAATGATTAGTATCTACGACCCACGAAATCTGGCCGTGTCATCGTTTTTCTTTATGATTCCGGGAATGTGTGCGTATTATTCGCGGCAGTATTTCTTCTTTGGTATGCTTCTGGCAACATCGTGTATATCCGCGAATTATTGGCGCCACCCTGTCCACGGATGTAGGCGAAATGCCGATCTATTTTTCGCCAAAATTGCGTTCACGGTATTTGCGTATAATGGCGCGGTTTATGTGCGTTATGTGCCGTATATGGTGGTTGGCTATACGGAATTATGCGGGATTGTGGGTTGCTATTATATGTCGGAAAAGTTGTGTGGAGAAAAAGATAGGAGATGGGTATTGTGGCATGGGGGGTTTCATATACTTATGACGCATGTGCTACATATGATTATTGGGGGGCGGTGAACATAATAATAATCCACTAATAATCCACTAATAACAGTCCGCAAAAATCAACAAATAACAGTTCATAAATAATAATCCACTAATAACAGTTTACAAATAATAATCCACTAATAACAGTTCACAAATAATAATCCACAAAATGTTTACTGGGAGGGATGGGATCATAAGGTGCAAGAGCCCGAAGGGCTCGACTGTTAGGGCGCTGAAAGCGCCCGTCAACCGTAGGTTTCTCTTAATTCTTGGACTGCTTCCCGCAATCCAAACACGTAACGAAGATAGTCGCCGGCTCATCCGCACTCCGCGTCTGTAGCTCATAATACGTGCACCGTTTCGATTTACATTTCTTACATTTGAACATATCTGTCGACGCCTCGATATTCTGCGTGAACCGCGACTGATCACGCTTGGTCTTGCGATCAATCAAGTCACGCCAGCGTTCCGGACACATTTCCTGGTGCGTAATGAACCCCACTCGTATCGCCGAAATATCTTCGGACGTGATCATCTGGATGAACGCTGGGTCTTTCATATTCATATATACACTACGTAGGCGGTCGAGGTAAATCTGCGCGAACTGCGAATTTTCCCATTTTCTGACGATTTTCTTGGTCGTGGCTTCTTTGATGGCGTAATTATATATGCTGATTTCGATATTGACATCGATATTAACCAAGTTTGGATTGTCCGGTGAAGCGCCGCGCAACAATAACAGCAGTTTGCCGCGCACATTGGCGCGGAATTGTTCGGGATTGGTGATAAACGTAGTGGACATAATACGATTCGTTAACTATAAATCGTATTATATAATCTTTAAATGATTCAATTTTATATTTTCGATACTCTATTTGTTTTACACCTTTTTACCTTTCAAACATACTCTTCCAATTCCAGTTCGTTTTCGCAGTTCAAATAACTGCTCTCTTGTTCCACTTTGGTCGCTTTTTTTGAGGACCTGGTCACGGCAGATCTTGTCGCAGGTCTTGTCGCAGGTCTTGTCGCAGGTCTTGTCGCAGGTTTCTTTGACAACACGATGTTTTCCAGTTTAGTTTCGTTCGAATTCGCTTTCGCTTTGGTCGCATTCGCTTTGGTCGCTTTAGTCGCATTCGCTTTAGTCGCCTTTCCTTTCGATTTCGCAATGATAATCTCATCTTCCGACGAATCGTTAATTTCATCCTCAGATTCGTCCACATCATCCGAATCGTCCACGTCATCCGATTCATCGTCATCCACGATAAAACCATCTTTAGCATATCCTTCTTTGGTTTTAGGAATTTCGGCGTCATCGGAATCGTCTTCTGAGTCTTCGTCTGCTTCGTCATCCGCGTTTTCCAGGTCTTCGAACCCACCATACAATGCTTCGTAAATCTTCGACCATTCTTCCTGGAAGAGATCCACCGGCTTTCCGTCTATCACGTTCACCAAAACACACGTGCCGAAAAACAGCGTGGTATCCACAGGTGGCGGGAATTCGTATTTATTCTCCTGTCCGGCGCGTCCGGTGGTTTTAGCATACAATACAATATTATATTTCGCGTCTTCGATTTCGATGCCCCATTCGGTTTGTTTAGCGAAACCATCGGCGACCTTGTATCCGGCCTTTTTATATAGCGTTTCCGCATCGAATGTCTTGATTTCGGTTTCTTTGATTTCGCCCGTTTTGCCGACTAAGATAATATTGACTGACATGTTGTAATATTATTATTATTACGAATACGAATACGAATATAATACTTATAGCAATACGTTTAAATAATTTTCGTAATGTATTTATGTCGTAGTGTAAAAATGTGTGGATATTGTATAAATGAAGGCGAGTTATAAACGTAGTAAAACAAACAGCAGAAGGCGGAGGACGCGGAAAACAACAGGAGGAGGATGGTTAGACTGGTTTTCTATGAAAACACCAGAACAGAAAACCATTGAAACACAGCAGAAAATAGCAGAAGCCAAAAAAATACGCGATGATAAACATAACGCAGCTGATAAAGAATATAATGAAAAACTAAATAAAATAGACCCACCAACAGCACAGTCGGTAACGTCAGCACAGTCGGTAACGTCAGCACCGTTGAAACCTACAATAAGTGAACAAATGGTAAGAGGTGGAAAACGTCGACGAAAATCAAAGAAAGCGCAATAACTGTCTTTGAAACACGTTCGTTTCCCCCTTAACGTTCGTTTCCCAGTTACACCGAACGAAAAGAAAACTGATACAAAGTATCAGTTTTCTATCGGTAGGAGGCCTCCACCAAAAAGAAAATGTCTCATTTTTCTTTTCGGTTGGTGTAACGT
>TBL_comb47_HYPODRAFT_10008552_pt1 | contig 10431 bp, 6 predicted proteins | sample TroBogypolimnion_40_FD_10682 | JGI IMG/M metagenome (IMG submission 10682)
TTCGATTTTGATTTTATCGGCGTTCAGTATTATTTCAGGACTGTCGCAAAAAGATCGTTGATCCCCGGAATTCGTGCAAACCAGGTCCCTGCTTCAAAACGCGGTGTCCCTGCCAGTGAGCTTGATACGGAGATCTATCCTGACGGATTGTACGCTGTTCTTAAAAAATTCGGCAAATACAAAGGGATCAAAAACATCATCGTGACAGAAAACGGGACATGTGTCGCAGACAAGCTTGAAAATGGAGCTGTCCATGATAAGGCACGAATTGCATACTTTAAGAATCATCTGGCAGCGCTCCTGAAGGCAAAAAATGAAGGGGTAAATGTAAATGGGTACCTCGTGTGGTCATTAACCGATAATTTCGAATGGGATAAAGGGTTTAGAACAAGGTTCGGATTGGTTCATGTTGATTTTAAAACCCTCAAACGAACAATCAAAGATTCCGGTTTATGGTTTAAGACTTTTTTATCATAAACTGGTTTGGCCTTTGAAAAGATATTCAGATATTGAATAAATCAAAACTCCTCAGATATCAATTGATCAGTGTTTTGCAAATATGATCAATTAGCTGGATAATCCGAACCATGCTGACCCCGTCCCGCCCGAAAAAATTAGATCAATCTGAGGAATTTGTTTATACGAAGTAATTATTCACCCCTGAAATTAAAAACTGCAGGACTCCAATCCGAAATATTTACCCGGACACCCCTTGTCTGACTCGACCTCTATTTTTGCAACTGTATTTTACAATGAGAGTCGATGAGAAACCATCATGGGAAAGATTAAATTAAAAACGCTTCAAATCATTGGAATTGTGAGGCTGGTTGCCAAAGAAATTAATTTCGGAAGTTCTTTTTGGGGAAGAATAAGATTAATACGGTTAATGATCAGCCGCAAAGCTGTAACCCGGGCCAAACTTAAGGAAATCAAAAAGTACAATTTTGAAGCGGCAGCAAATTGGCGTGATCGGGAAAAAGCCTTGTTAAAACGGATAAGGAAGCTCATTTCTTAATTCAAAATCCAGCCTGCCGGAGAAATATTCTTATCCGGATCACCTTATAATCCAGGTTGCTGAAATCTGCCACCTCAATAATAATGTGCAAATTATTATCAGCTACGACACATTATATCGTAGTCTATTCATGCCTTTGAATAGACAAAATCGCTGAACAAATGTCCACAAAAGAATCGCTTTTACGGTACTTCCATATTACAAATAAGTTACGAAAAGCTCCCGCAACTTTTAATGAGATCGACGCCTATCTTCGGCAGCAATCCGAGCTGCAAAGTATGAATTTTACTGTTTCCAAGCGGCAGTTCAAGCGTGATCTGGAGGATATCGGGTCCATCTTCGATATTGGGATCAACTACGATTTTGGACGCCGGGTTTATGCCATTGATGAGGAGCTACAATCAGAAGTATCCCGCCGTCGATTGGAGGCTTTCGATACATTTAATGCCTTAAAAATCGGAGAGAATATCTCCAGATCGATTCAGTTTGAAACACGACAGACCCAGGGGACAGAAAATCTTTTTGGCTTGCTCCATGCGATTACCAACAATTTACAGATCCGGTTTACCTATCAAAAATTTTGGGAATATGAACCATCTCAAAGAACTGTCGGCCCACTGGCTCTTAAGGAGTTTAAAAACCGCTGGTATCTTATCTCAACAAATCCGGATAAGGATTCTTCCAGTGCAAATATTAAGACTTTTGGGTTGGATCGGATATCCTCACTGGAGATTACGCGAAGTAAGTTCAAGAGCACCCGGAAATTTGATATTGAAGAATGCTTCAGACACTGTTTCGGGATTATAACCCCGATTGAAGAGAAACCAATAGAAGTGATCCTGTCATTTGAACCGGATCAGGGAAAATACATCAAAACATTGCCGCTCCACAAATCACTGCAGATTATTACAGACAATGATAATGAATTGGTAATCAAATTATTGATCTATGATACGTTCGATTTCAGGATGGAGCTTTTGGCACACGGGAATACGGTCAGGGTCTTAAAACCCCAGTCATTGGCAGAGGAGATCAGGGCTGAACACTTGGAAGCGGCTAAGTGATTTAAACGGTTTTAACAGCCTTTTTCTGGTCTCCAATTCAGTTCATCTCTTTTACTTCCAATCTTAATTAAGTTGATTTTTCTTCCACTTCAGACAACCATTTACATTTCCGGTTTGTTAATGTGAAAGTTTCTTGAAAGTGTATTTTTATCTTGAGCTTGTGTATGCCGAAGATATTAGGAATTGATGGAATCCAAAAAGAAACGATTCGCAAGAGATAATCTCATACAAAAGTCTGATTATCCCATGGCGGGTTCCCCCGATGGATCGGGGCCAGCTTTCTGATATATAAAATTCAAATTATAAACGGATGAACACAGAAATATGATCAGTAAACAACTTTTGATTTTTGGTTTTTTTGTACTTGTCGTTGAATATTACTCGTTTGTCGCGGTGCGTAATGTTTTACGGCACACAAATAGTGGTTTAACCGGTTGGTTATTTCTGCTTTATGCGATTTTATCGCTGTCAGCTTTATGGAGCTTATATGCTTTCCCGCATTACGGAAGGAGCCTATGGCCATCGGTTTTTGTAAAATATTTCGTGAATATTTTTGCTGTTATCTTTGTCGGTAAACTGCTTATTGGGGTGATTATGTTATCGGCTGATCTGTTTATGGTCATTCCCAATCTGGTTTCCTTTCTCTATTCGTTTAAAAATCATCCGGTAGGAATTCCGCCGGAAGGTTCCCGGTTTATCAGCCGTTATACTTTTATTTCACAAACGGCACTGGTAATCGGAGGGGTGCTGTCAGCCGGTCTGGCTTACGGAATCAGTAACCGGTACCGATACCAGCTTATTCGGGTGAAGATCTTATTAAAGAATTTGCCGGAAGAATTTAAAGGGATGAAGATCATCCAGATATCGGATATTCACTCCGGGAGTTTTGATGATCCGACGGCTGTAGCTAAAGGGGTGGAGGCGATAATGAATGAAAAGCCTGACCTGATTGTATTTACTGGTGACCTTGTAAATGAACGGGCTGAGGAAGTTGTTCCTTACCTGGAAATATTCAGTCGGTTAAAAGCTCCGATGGGTGTTTATTCTGTTCTGGGGAATCACGATTATGGCGACTATGTATCGTGGCCATCCGAAATGGCAAAAAGGGAGAACCTGGAAATGCTCAAACAGCACCATGCTGATTTGGGGTGGAGACTTTTGGTAAATGAACATGTTTTGTTGAAACGGAACAAGCAGCAAATTGCACTTATTGGTACTGAAAACTGGGGAGCCAGAAGGTTTGCCAAATATGGTGATATGAAAAAAGCTGTTGCCGGTCTGGAGAATGCAGATGTGCCGACCAGGATCCTGCTCAGTCATGATCCTTCTCACTGGGAATACGAAATCCGAAAAGATTACCGGGATATTGCATTGACCCTGAGTGGCCATACGCACGGCATGCAATTTGGTATAGACATTCCCGGATTCAAATGGAGTCCTGTTCAGTATGTTTATAAACAGTGGGCAGGTTTGTATCAGGATGAAAACCAATACCTTTATGTCAATCGGGGTTATGGCTTTATTGGCTATCAGGGGCGTTTAGGGATGTTGCCTGAAATTACGCTGATTGAGCTGGCCTGACCCAATACTTATTTTCAACCTGTTTTATTATAATTTCATTGAAGATTCCCGAACGTTGAGCCGACCATTCAGCACCACTGTCTGTGGGACAAAGATTCCTATTGATTCTATTTGATCCAACAATAAGCGAGCGGCAGTTCTCCCGATCTCCTTGGTAGGTTGCGCAACACTGGTCAGCGGAGGATCAACTAATTGGGCTAGCTGTGATTCTGTAAAGCCGACAAGAGCCACATCACCAGGAATTTTGAGTCCGTTTTTTTTAAGAACCTTCATTGCCCCAATGGCTGTAGGGTCATTTACTGCAAAGATGGCATCGGGGATATTATCGTTTTGTATCAGCTTTTCCATTTCCCTTTCACCATCACTGATCATCAATCCGGTTTCAATGATCGTATTGTTATCAATAGGTAATTTGTGCTTTCGATGGGCATCAATAAAACCATTTTTCCGGTTCTGGGTAAAGGTTAATCCGGCGGGGCCAGAAAAATGGAGTATTTTTTTATATCCTTGATAAATAAGATGTTCTGTTGCAAAAAAGGCCCACTTATAATCATCAATAACCACTTTATGGGTTTCCAGTTCATTTGAAACACGATTAAACAGTACCAGGGGAAAGCCTTGTACTATCAGATTTTTATAATACTCGACATTCATGGTTTCAAGAGATAATGACAGAATCAAACCATCAACCATATTGTTTTCCATCGCTTTCACATTTTCAAGTTCGTTGATATACGATTCGTTTGATTGCATGATAAGTACCTGGTATCCTTTTTTAAGAAAAACTTCCTGGATGCCTATGATCACTTCAGGGAAAAAGGGATTTATAAATTCAGGAACAACTACCCCAATCTGGTTGGAGCATTGTTTAAGCAAGCGCTTTGCCATGGGATTTGGAGAATAACCCATCTCTCTGGCAGTGCTCAAAATAAGCTCACGGGTTTCCCTCCTGATATCATACTTATCATTAAAAGCCCTTGAAATGGTAGATACAGAGCAATTTAATTTTTTAGCAACATCTTTTATTGTTATATGCTTCATTGTAGGAAGTTTTAATAGATTCATGGAATTCTAATTTTGCAAAAATACAGAAATTGTTTTAAATCCGGAAACGTTTCCGAAAATTTAAAACGTTTCCGAAAACGTTTCCGGAAATTATAATTGATAATTAATTACAATTACCATATCACTTAAATAATATTGTACCACGAAACACAACTGAACCAAAATTGAATGTATGACCACCCTTGACTATTTTGTAATTGGGCTCTTCTCATTGCTGATCATATTCATCGGTCTCTCTTTTTCAAGGAAATCGGGTAGTGACATGCTTTCATTTTTTGCAGCGGGAGGTGCAGTGCCATGGTGGATCAATAGTCTTTCCCTATTTATGGGTTTTGTGTCAGCAAGTACCTTTGTTGTCTGGGGTTCAATAGCATATTCTTCAGGTTGGGTCGCCATCACTATTCAATGGGCCATGTCGATAGCTGGTTTAGTGACCGGAATTTTTATTGCCCCAAAATGGCATAAAACAAAGTCCTTAACTGCGGCTGAATACATTTGTCACCGGCTGGGCATCCGTACTCAAAAGACCTATTCCTACATCTATCTGTCAATCATGGTTTTTCTAAAGGGAGTCTGTCTTTATGCCGTTGCAATAGTCCTTCAGGTTACTACCGGAATTTCACTCTACTGGTGGATTGGATTACTTGGATCAATAGTCATTCTTTATACCTCATTTGGCGGGTTATGGGCTGTTGTTGTTACCGACGTACTACAATTTATCATCCTTATCTCGGCAGGTCTAATTTTACTTCCATTATCCTTAATTAAAGTTGGTGGTATTTCGGGATTTGTAAATTCAATTCATAATCAGCATATTCCCGACTTTTTTAGTCTCAGTGATCATAAATATACGATTAGTTTTCTGCTTGGTTTTTTGTTCTACAATATTTTCTATTTAGGGGGGCAATGGAGTTTTATTCAGCGGTATACCAGTGTGGCATCGCCAGGGGAATCGAAAAAAGTGGGGCTTTTATTCGGATTGTTTTATGTCATTAGTCCTGTAATCTGGATGTTGCCTCCGATGATCTACAGGGCCATCAACCCTGGTTTAACCGGTATAGAAAATGAACAGGCATATATGCAGATGTGTAAGGCCGTAATGCCATCCGGAATGTTGGGACTAATTACCATAAGCCTTATTTTTGCCACAAACAGTTCNGTTCAGGGNTTTNTGAATATNTCNGCNGGTGTNATTACCAACGATTTATTTAANGCCNTCTATCCTCAATCGTCTGAAAAATTATTGATGGGTGTTGCCAGATATGCGACGTTATTTATGGGGATTGTTGTTATTGCATTTGGAATGATGGTTCCATTAATGGGCGGGGCCACCAATGTCATCCTTAGTGTGGCTTCAATTACCGGGGGTGCCATGTATTTTCCGTTAATCTGGACGCTGTTTTCCAAAAGACAAAATAGCTATACCGTGCTTGGAACGACTATTATTGCGTTAATCATATCACTTGCATACAAATTTGTAATCCCCGCTGTTTCCGGAGAATCATTGTCAAGGGGTGCTGAAATGGTGATGGGAGTTGCAGTTCCGATGTCGATTATTGCTCTTTTTGAAATTGGATTAAGGCTTAAGAACAGCTCGTTTACTGAATTTGAAAATTATCAGCGATATTTAGCTGCCAAAACCACTTCCAAAGTCTATTCGTCTGAAACATCCGTTGATTCTGATGGTGAAAATAATTTTGGCAAACGGATGATCTCAATCGGAATCCTCTCTACAGGAATAATAATTACCGGATTAGGAGCCCTGTCCAATAACGGCCGTACCTATGTTTTGTGCATGGGTATCCTTCTGTTGTTTTTAGGTTACAGACTATATCCCAAACCTCCACTTATACAATAATACTGACATGATAAGACAAGATTTATCCCCAATAAAACGGGGAAATGCGCTAGCTATGCTCAATTCCGACCTCGTCGTTGTAGGAGGCGGGATGGCGGGCACATGCGCGGCTATAACAGCTGCACGCAACGGGATTAAGGTCATCCTTGTACAAGACAGACCTGTTCTTGGAGGTAACGGATCAAGTGAAGTGAGGCTTTGGGTACTTGGAGCTACCTCACACATGGGGAATAATAACAGGTGGGCACGCGAAGGGGGAGTAATTGACGAAATCCTGGTTGAAAACCTTTACAGGAACAAAGAGGGTAATGCCATAATTTTCGATACGATTCTGCTTGAAAAGGTGATCAGTGAACCAAATATCACCCTGTTGCTGAATACCATGGTTTTCGATGTAGAGAAAAGGGATGCGTCTCATATTGAATCCCTCACAGCATTTTGCAGTCAGAACTCAACAGAATATATAATCAGTGCCCCCTTGTTCTGCGATGCTTCAGGAGATGGGGTTGTGGGATTTAAGGCTGGAGCTTCTTTCAGGATGGGAGCCGAAAGTAAGAGTGAATTTGATGAAGGATTTACACCATCGCAGGAGTATGGGGAGCTGCTGGGGCACACCATCTATTTTTACAGCAAAGATACCGGGAGGCCGGTGAAATATATTGCCCCATCCTATGCCTTGAAGGATATCAATAAGATTCCCCGATTCAGAAATATTAAAACAGGCGATCTAGGGTGTAACTTCTGGTGGTTCGAATATGGAGGGAGAAGAGACACTATTCACGATACCGAATTGATCAAATGGGAGTTGTGGAGTATCGTCTATGGTGTATGGGATTACATTAAGAATTCTGGAAAGTTTACCGAATCTGAAAATCTTTCATTGGAATGGGTAGGGACTATCCCCGGGAAACGGGAGAGCCGAAGATTTGAAGGCCCCTACATGCTTAAACAACAAGATATTGTAGACCAAACCCATTTTTATGATGCAGTTTCATTTGGAGGCTGGGCGATCGATTTACATCCGGCTGATGGGGTCTTCTCAGAACTTCCCGGGTGCAATCAGTATCATTCAAAGGGAATTTACGAAATTCCTTACCGTTGTTTTATGAGTAAGGACATCAGTAACCTGTTTATCGCCGGTCGGCTGATCAGCGCATCGCATGTAGCTTTTGGTTCTGCAAGGGTAATGGCAACTGCAGCTCACGGTGGGCAGGCTGTAGGAATGGCTGCTGCAATGTGTCGCCAGCTAAATATGGAACCTGCAGGTTTTATCCATCCCCAAAAAATCAAATTGCTTCAGCAGAAGTTAAATATTAGCGGTCAGAGTATTCCGATGGTTCCTATTGAACAGGAGGGGAACCTTGCGGCAACAGCTACTGTTACAGTATCAAGTGAACTGATAATTGATCAGATTCCATTTGACGGTCAATGGTTCAATCTTAACTATGGAGCAGGACAGCTCCTCCCTTTAAGAAAAGATACGCCATATAGCTTCGAACTACTGGTTGATGCCCAAATGGCCACCATCCTTGATGCGGAACTGCGATGCAGCTCAAAGATCTATAATTATACCCCTGATGTTCTGATTGAAAAACAGGAAATCTCACTCATAAAAGGGGTTCAGAAGATTGTCGTTCCATTCACAAAATCCCTGAACGATGATCATTATGCCTTTTTAATTTTCAGAGCCAATCCCAATGTAAAAATCCGCTTAAGTGAATTAAGGATCACGGGAGTTGTTTCTGTATTCAACAAAGCAAACCCGGCTGTAAATAATTTCAGCACGCAGCGGCCGCCTGAAGGAAGTGGTTTTGAGATCTTTGAATTCTGGTGCCCGGAACGGAGACCAAATGGTCAGAATATTGCCATGACGATCACTCCATCACTTCATGGCTATTCAAAGCAAAATATGATCAACGGATACACCCGTCCATACCTTGGACCGAATGCCTGGGCTGCAGACCTAAAAGATCAGGCCCCAATGATTCATCTTATATGGAACGAACCAAAACTGATCAATTCGATCACCCTTTATTTTGACACCGATTTTGATCACCCTCTGGAATCATCCCAGATGGGTCATCCCGAAGACGTTATCCCTTTTTGCGTTCAGAGATACTGTATTTATAGCGGAGATGAACTGATCTGGACGGAAACGGGGAATCACCAAACTATCAACCATATACAGTTTCCGAATCCTGTTAAAACTTCGATTCTACACATCGGGATGGAACATCCTTCACCGAAAGTGCCATCTGCTCTTTTTGAAATATTTATTGATTAATCGGTTGAACATCTAAATTTTAAATTATGAAAAGAATCATTTTAATTTTTTCTCTAATTCTCTCTTTCTCGGCACTTTTTGCCCAGCAAAGATTTGTCAGTGGCCGGGTGACTGATGAGAGTAAAGCGCCGGTTACCGGTGCAAGTGTGATTGTGCCGGGTACCACCATCGGAACGATTACTGATGTTGATGGGAATTTCAAAATTCAGGTACCCGAAGCCACCAGGAACCTTTCATTCTCATTCGTTGGCTTCGATTCTCAGTTGGTAGGTATATCAGGTAGGAATTCGGTTGATGTAAAATTCAGGATGAGTTCTGTCGGTTTGCAGGAGGTTGTTACCGTTGGATATGGAACGCAAAAAAAGGTAAACCTTACCGGTTCAGTTGCAGCTCTAAAAGGTGATGCTCTGGCAGAGCGGAGTACTACACAGACTTCTCAGTCCCTGGCGGGAATGGCTGCCGGTGTAACGGTTACTTCAAACAATGGTAAACCTGGCAAAGAGGGAACAATTATACGTATCCGCGGTATTGGAACCGTAAATGACAATACCCCTCTGGTGTTGATTGACGGAGTAGCTTCTTCCATAGATGCAGTAGATCCTAACGATATTGAAAGCATTTCCATCCTGAAAGATGCAGCCTCTTCGGCAATATATGGGTCACGAGCTGCCAATGGTGTTATTCTGATTACCACCAAGCGGGGGAAATCGGACAAGGTTACCGTAGCCTATAAAGGTACAGTTGGATTCACTTCCCCGTTAACCTTACCTAAAAATGCAACGGCATGGGATTATATGACCCTATATGATGAAGCAAATGGCAATGATTTGCGCACAGACGCTGGTGTTGCCGGTGGAACTGTTTATGGCGCTGATAAAATTAATACCTGGAAAAATTCAACTGACCGCAATGCCTATCCCAACTCGGATATGATACGCGAAACCTACAGGAATACCGCTGTTCAGACGATGCAATACCTGAGGTTCTCAGGAGGTAATGACCAGTTCAGGTCAAACACTTCATTGAACTATACCTTGCAGAATTCCAATTTACCCAACACTGATTACAATCGTTACGGTATCAGAACCAACAACAGTTATATAGTCAATAAATACGTTGAATTTGGACTTGATCTGTCCATTCAAAGTACACACATCGATGATGCGGCTCCAAACACTGAAATTGAAGGGATGCTCAGACAACCGGCAATTTATCCGACACGCTACTCAAATGGCGTTTGGGGTTACAGTTATGCAGGAACACCTCATGTCATGGAAACGATATTTAACAAGCTGGACATGAGGTACGAACAATATCAGGAAACGATCACCAAGCTCTACACCAAAATTACCCCTTTTAAAGGAATGCGGTTCGACTTTTCCTATACGCCCCATATTTCAACGGCCAATTACAAAGGGGTCACCAAACAGACCAACCTTTACGATTACAAGACAGGTGCTGTAACTTATACTCCTAGTACACTGGCAAGTATGTACGAAACAAGGGATGTAACCACGGAGAATGACCTCAATGCTTTGGCTACCTACACCACCTCCCTGGGTAA
>TBL_comb47_HYPODRAFT_10008553_pt1 | contig 10430 bp, 5 predicted proteins | sample TroBogypolimnion_40_FD_10682 | JGI IMG/M metagenome (IMG submission 10682)
TGAGGGATAGAAAAACACTTAATGACCAGCTTCAAAAGTACTTTGGCTTTGATCGGTTTAAAGGACAACAGGAAGAGGTAATTAACAGTATACTAGATAGAAATGACACTTTTGTCCTTATGCCGACAGGTGGAGGAAAGTCACTTTGTTATCAGTTGCCCGCACTAATGCAGGAGGGCACCGCCATTGTAATTTCTCCGCTCATTGCCCTTATGAAGAATCAGGTTGACGCGATAAGAAGTTTCAGTACGGAGGACGGAGTAGCCCATTTTCTGAATTCTTCTCTTACAAAGACAGCAATTCAGAAAGTAAAAGAGGATATTTCCAGAGGTCAGACCAAACTTCTTTATGTGGCACCCGAATCACTGACAAAACTTGAAAACATCGATTTTCTGAAAGGGATCAAGATCTCTTTTTATGCGATCGACGAGGCGCATTGCATCTCCGAATGGGGACATGATTTCCGGCCTGAATACAGAAGGATCCGACCAATTGTCAATGAAATAGGACAAGCACCCATTATGGCATTAACTGCCACTGCAACCCCAAAAGTGCAACACGATATCCAGAAAAATCTGGGAATGCAGAATGCAAAAGTCTTTAAATCATCCTTTAACAGACCTAATTTGTATTATGAGATTCGCCCTAAAAACAAAGCAAAAGATCAAATAATCCGGATGATTAAAAGTAATCCCGGAAAATCAGGGATTATTTATTGTCTAAGTCGCAAGAAGGTAGAGGAGATTGCGGAATTACTTCAGGTCAATGGAATAAAAGCGCTTGCCTATCATGCCGGGATGGATTCGGCAACCCGTTCGGGGAATCAGGATAAATTCCTTATGGAAGAATCCGATGTGATAGTTGCTACCATAGCATTTGGAATGGGTATCGACAAACCAGACGTCCGGTTCGTGATCCATTACGACATCCCTAAGTCACTTGAAGGGTATTATCAGGAAACTGGTCGGGCCGGCCGGGACGGAGGAGAGGGGAAATGTATTACCTTTTATAGTTACAAGGACATTCAGAAGCTGGAAAAGTTTATGCAAGGGAAACCTGTTGCGGAACAGGAAATCGGACAGCAATTGTTGCTCGATACCGTTGCCTTTGCTGAATCCTCCCTATGCCGGCGCACTATACTTCTACACTATTTTGGTGAAAAATACGAAACCGAAAATTGTGGTTTTTGCGATAATTGTTTGAACCCCAAAGAGCACATGGAAGGGATGGAGCTTGTTATAAAAGCCTTAAAAGCTGTAGTAGAAGTTAAGGAGCAATGTAAAGGGGAGCATTTGGTCAGTATTCTTATGGGTATAGAGAATGCTACCGTTAAATCATTTTCGCACAATACACTTGATATCTTTGGTGAAGGGGACGAATATGACGACAAGATATGGAATGCAGTCTTCAGGCAGAGTATCATTGCAGGTTTCCTTCATAAAGACATCGAAAACTATGGGGTTTTAAAACTTACAGATGCCGGGAGAGCATTTTTAGCCCACCCGACCTCCTTTATGATCGTCAAGAATCATGACTATGAATCAGAGGAGGAGAATGATGATATTCCGCAAGGTGGAAGTGCAGCGGGTGATCCCGAACTGTTTGCCATCCTTAAAGATCTTCGTAAGAAAATTGCCTTAAAGCAAAAACTCCCTCCATTCGTTATATTTCAGGACCCGTCCCTTTCGGATATGTCTATCCAATATCCGACAACTCTCGACGAGCTTCAGAGTATTATCGGAGTTGGTCAGGGGAAGGCTCAACGATACGGGAAACCATTTGTTGAGGTGATTAAGCAATATGTTGAAGAAAAGGGGATTGAACGGGCACAGGATATGGTGGTTCGCTCTGTTGCCAATAAATCAAAAAACAAGGTTTACATTATTCAGAATATTGATCGGAAATTGGCACTCAACGAAATTGCAGAATCCAAAGGGATGAGTTTTGATGAATTACTTACTGAACTTGAGGCCATTGTCAATTCCGGAACGAAGATCAATATTGATTATTATATTGATAATGTAATGGATGAAGACCAGGTTGAGGATATTTACAGATATTTCAGGGAAGAGGCTGAATCTGATTCGATGGAAGAAGCGATGATTGAATTTGGGGATGACTATGAAACCGACGAGATCAGAATGGTCAGGATAAAATTCCTCGCAGAAATGGGAAATTAAGACTTTCGTTCATTCCTTCATTGACTGAGATTAAACTGAATCCGCCAGGGGGAGCTTGATGTAGAATGTAGTTTCAATATCGCGTTTAGACTGAAACCAGATTTCCCCTTTAAAATTCTCGACAATTTTCCTGGCAATTGCAAGTCCCAACCCCATTCCGCTCGATTTTGTGGTAAAGCTTGGTTCAAATAATTTATCCTGCAACTCAACCGGGATCCCGACTCCGTTATCGGTTATCGAAATATAAGCCAGGGTGTCATCCTTATACACTCTGACCTTTAATATCCCTTTCCTGTCCCGCGGAATAGCCTGTAATCCATTCTTAACCAGGTTTATAATCGCCCTGCTTAATTGGTCTTTATCGGCTATGACCCTTACGGGTGCATCGGACAGGATAGTTAGTGAAACCTCTACATTATTCATGTGTTCGAAGAGGAGAATAATTTCCCGCAACTTTTCATTCAAATCAATTAATTCGTAATTAATTGTTGGCATCCTGGCAAAATCTGAAAAAGAGGAAGCAATAAGTGAAAGGGCATCTATTTGTTCCACCAATGTTCTGCTCACACGACGGAAATATTCATCAAAGTTCTCACTATTCTGCTCCTTGATGCGTTGCAGGTATTGAATACTTAATTTCATAGGAGTAAGCGGATTGTTGATTTCATGAGCAACCTGACGCGCCATTTCCTGCCAGGCAGATTCCCGTTCTGATCGGGCTAGTAATTCAGCACTCTCGGCAAGTTCATCCACCTTTTTATTATATTCTTTAGCAAGACGCCCAATCTCATCCTCGCCTGAATACTCAATTTTGGCATTTGTCTTACCTAACTGAATACCTTTCAGGTAGTTCTCAATTTGCAATAATGGTGCAGTCAATTTATGGCTGATCAGCAATGCAACTACTAAACTTATAATAATCAACAATATATAAAGATTTGAAAATGCCACAATGAAGTCGGAAACCTGCTTCTCAAAATCATCATGTCCTGTAAAATATGGCAGATTAAGGTACCCGATCAGCCGGTTATTCTGATTGTATATTGGTGCATAGGCAGAGAAGAAATTCATTTCACCCAAATTCTCATCATGCAGGAACAGGCTTTTCTGCTCCACCGATATAGCTCTAAAAGCCTCAGGATCTATCCTTCGCGACATCAGTCCCCGGTCAAAAATTTCGCTTCGGGAGGTAGCCAGCAAACTGCCGTTCAAGTCGTATAGATTTATATCAGCCCGGATAATGTCGGACAAGACCATTAATTGTTCGTTCATAAAATCGAGCATCTGGGAATTTAAATGATTCTCAAGACCAATCCTAATACTTAATTCGGTGGTCACAGAGGTCAATTTATCATTAAGATTATCCTTAACCGAATTGAGTAATTTATTCGAATTGTAGAGCATTAACCCCAATCCTATGATTATTAAAATCCCAAGCAGCGAAAGGATCAGAGTTAGTTGGATCTTTTCTCTAAAATCAAGTCTTCGGCCTCTGACATATAGGTTTTTTTCGCTGAAAATCAGGAATAATGATCCCAACAGGAAAAACAGCAGGAACAAATAGGGGAAAGTACTGATCCTGTCATACATGTGCATTTCAGGATAACTAGCAATCACATAATTATTTCGGTCTCCATTGTATGCACAATGGATGAAACCGTTTTTTGAAAAATGTGTGTATTCCTCATTCATCGGAATATCTGAGGGCAATTTCAGACTATACTGATAATCTCCACCCCGGTCTACCAGTTCTCCGTCAAAGTACTTCGCATAACTAAAATCTCCTTCCTGACTTTCCCTTGATGAATGTTCATCCAGTAATAATTCCGGATATCCTTTCCCTTCGGGTATTACCTTTGAATTTAGCTCAATAAATATTTTAACCGGGATATTCAATGAATTAACAAAATCAAGTTGTCCCAGATAGGATATTCGCCCATTAATGCGATCCATAAAATAGAAATTACTGCCTGTCACGCGTAATCCTTTCGACTCCCTTAGGTTGTCAAAAAAATCGATGCAGGGATAATGCCGTTTCTCGTCGGTAATATATACGCTATCAACTGCATCACAAACAGTTATCTGCATATTGTAATTTCGCCAGAAACCTGTAAAATAGGCATTTTGAAAATAGGACTCGAGCGTTTTATACGGAGGGATTAAATGATATTGAATAATGGTATCATTTCGCAGTTTGTTGTCAAGTTCTGAAAGGAAAATTTCCGCTCCTGAATCTCTTTCGGAACTTAATTTTACGGCCCAAAGTTCCAGAACCTTGTTCTTTTTACCCTGTATTAACTCCTGTGCGTACAAATTAACATAACTGGCACCCGCGATCGATATGATCAAAAGGAAGGTAAACTTGTACTCCCTAATTTTAGCAGCCGGGAAATTAGCTATTATCACCACCAATAATGGATAAAAAATGGCGGGGGTCCAATCTAACGGATACAAAAATACGGATACTGAAGACCCTGCTATTATGCCGGTAATAATCAGAGCCAGAATAAATTTTATGCGTCCCAATTCCTCATAGAAATCTTTCCGTAAACGCCAGACAATTACAATAAATCCAAATACCTGCAGTGAGATACCGATAAACGCATAAACATTGATCGCTGAAAATTTCAGATTGCCAAAGAATTCCAACGATATATTAGAATTCAGCAACAGGATCTTCAATAAAACTACGGTGAATGAGAAGTAAAATGCCGGAAGGAAGAATGACAAAATCATCCGGGACTGCCTTGAATCTTGTACCTTCCTGGTGTTAAGGAAAATGAAGAAGGAATGAGAACCATGAAACAGAAGGATGGACAGGAGGATAAATTCGCCCAAAGAGGATAACCAGCTGCTAAAGGCAAAGTAATCTGGTGAAAAAAGCTTAGTCTTAAATAGGAAAGAAGGGATTCTCAATCTGCAGACCATTAAATAAATCAGCAAATACGCACAGAATGGAATAATTAGCTTCAAAACGGACGAAAGCCTTGAATTCATTCTAAGCCAAACGTTTAACTGAACCAGAAGCATGAAGATAAATGCAAAAAAAAGTAATGGTGTCAGATTTGAGTTGCCGGCAGAGTGAATGTTCGTGTTACTGCTGACCAATGAAAAGAGAGGTGTCCTGTCGGGCTTAACTATATTCAGAGCATCATGCTGAGGAGTAATTTGGACCAGATAATCATCCGGAATATTAAAATCACGGTCAAAGGAGCTTTTAATATACCGGTTATGGTAAGGGAACTCCCGTTTAATCAGCACAAAACCACTAATTGTGTAGATGCCGGTTCGTTGGTTAATCTGATAATACCATCCGGTGGGTAAATGAATTAACCTGTTGGATTTTCTGGAACTATTTTCCGCGGCAGAAAAAGCGATGGATGATGAAGACCAAAACATCAGTCCTTTTTCACCGAAAACAGCTAATTCCAGACCCTGGTCAGGATTATGAAAGAGATGAAGTAATGACCAGTCGGATAAGATTTTTGGATTATTAGTCAACTGGAATGAGACAGAATCAATCAGAAGCTGAACTTTACGTTCTTTACTTTCAAAAACATGATAAACCCGCGCGGCTTCTTTCTCAGGACTTTTTTCCCTAAAAAGGAACAATTCACATAACAGCAAAACCAGAAGTATTGGCATCGCAATGAAGAGATAAATATTTCTTCTATTGAATTGTTTCGTTATCATTATTCGTGATGATAAGGTTCATTCTTGATAATTGTCATAGCCCGATAGACTTGTTCAACAAAAATGAGTCGTACCATCTGATGTGAGAAAGTGAGCTGAGAAAGTGAAATTTTAAAATCAGCTCTTTGGTAAACCATCTTTGAGAAACCATAGGGACCTCCAATAACAAAGACCAGCTGACGTGTTCCGGCAACCATTTTCTTCTCAATCCACTTCGAGAATTCCAACGATGAAAATTCTGCACCGCGTTCATCCAGCAAAATCAGAAAGTCACCTGGAATAATCAGATTAAGAATCAATTGACCCTCTTTCTCTTTCTGAAGTTCAACGGAGAGGGTATTACGATTTTTAATATCCGGAATTACCTTTGTTTCAAACGGCAAATAGAAAGAGAGTCTTTTCACATAATCATCTATCCCCTCTTTCATATATTTTTTGTCTGTATTCCCGATCGTCAGCAATAGTATTTTCATCTGAATACAATATTAAGTTAGATAAAGATTGTATCCAATTTTTTGACCCACTTTTTTAATCGCTTCCACATTAAAAAATAAAACTATACTTTTATAATCGTTTAATTATCATTTGGGAAGATCTCACTAAATTTGCATGGTTCTTGCTGAAGGATTTATAAAAAAATTATCATTGGAATGAAAAAGAAATCGGGATTTGTCATCTTCTTTGCACTTTGGTTATTTGTCCTTCCAAATTTTTCGTTTGGTCAAATCCCGCCTCAGATTATTACCGGACTTAAAGTGGGGGATGCGAAAATTGTAGCAACTCATTTTTACGAGAACATTGAATTAGTTGTAATAGATCGTGAATTAGTTTGCTCTCAGGCACAAGGAGAACAAATTCTCAAAGAATTTTTTGCATCCAATAAGCCCCTGGATTTCAAAATAACCCATGAAGGAGGTGCTAATTCTTCTTATGCCATTGGAATTATGCATACTTTGAATGGAAATTACAGGGTCTATTTTCTGCTTAAATCCAAAGGTGGCAAAGCTCAGATTGTTCAATTAAGGATTGAAAAGGATTAGTTTACACTCTTTAATTTGCTTTCATGTCAATCTGGATCTCTTTCAAACAATTTTTCGTTAATCGCGTCAATGGATTCAGTCAGAAGGCAAAGTTGATAAAGCTTCCCTTTTTTGACGGGCTCCCGCTTTATGATGTGGCGCTTTTTTTTTGGAAAGGAATCGTAGACGGGGCTATTACAACTAGAGCTTCTGCGATTGCCTTTAATTTTATTCTGGCAATTTTTCCGGCAATCATTTTTGTCTTCACCCTGATTCCCTATATTCCGATTGCTCATTTTCAACAGCAGTTATTGAATTTGCTTCAAAGTATTCTGCCACATAATGCGTTTTTAGCTATTGAGGGGACCATTGAGAATATTGTCACACAGCCTCGCGGAGGATTACTCTCCTTTGGATTTCTGGCTGCTTTTTTCTTTTCTACCAATGGAATTGTTTCGGTGATCGCAGCCTTTAATGGAACCATCCATGCCATTGAAACACGTTCATGGATTAACCAGCGACTTGTAGCTTTAATCCTGTCGATTATTCTGACCTTATTAACAACTTTCAGTGTAGCTTTAATCACCCTAAGTCAAACTTTGACAAAGTTTCTGGTGAAAAACGGATATTTACATTCAAATTTGACCTATGATCTTTTGCTGGGTGGTAAGTGGCTTATAATATGTGCATTATTCTTTTTTAGCTATGCTTTTCTCTTCTACCTGGCACCAGCTCATAAAACAAAGTTTCGGTTTATTTCAGCCGGAGGGACATTAGCCACTATGCTGACAATCATTACAAGTATCGGGTTCTCCTATTACATTAATAATTTCGGGCAGTACAATACATTGTATGGTTCAATCGGCACCCTGGTAGTAGTCATGCTCTCCTTCTATTTCAATTCACTGATTCTGTTGATAGGTTTTGAATTAAATGTAAGCATCTGGCGTGCAAGGCTTAATAATTTAAATTAAACATTTGAAATACAATAGATTATACAACCAGAAAAAAAGCTTTAAATTACTGATTTAAATGCTTTTGATTCTGAGTACCCGTTGAATAATCCCCTTTCACCTGTTTGACCGGTTCACCTCTCAGGAATCCGGGGATATAAATTTCCGTCCTTCTGTTTTCACGATGCTCTGTCGGGGTACATTTATGATCCGGTGTACTCTTGTAAATCAGCTGGGATTTCCCGTACCCGACAGCTTTAATTCTTGACGGATCAATCGCTTTCGAGACAATATAATCAACTGCAGATTGGGCACGCTTTTGGGATAATTTCAGATTGTAGGGTACTGAACCTCGTTCATCGGTATGCGAACCTAATTCGACCTTCATTTCGGGGTTTTGTTTCATGAGTGCCACCAGACGGTCAAGTTCTGTTCCTGACTCAGGTAAAATATCCCATTTATCAAAATCGTAATAAATATTTCTCAATAGAATCTTCTCATTTACAATCAAATCAAGAAACAGGGTGTCTCTCAAAACTGTTCCCTGCTTTGGTGCTGCAATCTTAATTATCTTATGATTGTCTTTATATCCAAAGGCAGAAGCCTGAATATCGCAGATTGAATTCTTTTTAAACTGATTTGAAACCCAACCATCTGAACCAGTCTTAACGCTTTTTATCCTGCAAAAATCAACCAATGCATCAGGTATTGGCTTCCATGTTTTTGCATCCAAAACCAATATTTCAAGCAAATATTCCAGATATTTATCAAAAGTCAGCTTATAGATATCATCATTCCCGGTACCCGGCCGGTTAGATGTCATATAACCATATTCTGCAAAATCGGGTAAATTCATTGAAAAATCATCGTAAGTGCTGTTAATGGGTTGCGGGAAAGGAACCACCTTACTTTCCGGATCACTAAGATTTTTATAGAACAGATCGAATCCCCCCGTGGAATTATGCCCAGTAGAAGCAAAAATCAAAAACCTTCCGGGATAGCTGCTTCCGGTAACAAATGGAAACTCCTCCTTCTCACTCGTATTGATTTGAGAACCCATATTTACCGGCTCATTCCATTTATTATTCTTCCGTACGGAAAAGTAGAGGTCTGTTGCACCGAACCCCCCAGGCATATCGCTTGCAAAAAACAAGGTGTCTCCGGATTCGTTTATTGCCGGATGGCCCAAGGAGTAATTGGAGTTATTATAGGGGAACTCTTCAGTAACGCCCCACTTTCCTTCCGATCGCTTTGCGATAATGATCCGAAGCTTGATATCTTCGTTTCTGAAGGGTTTATATTTCACGGAAGGATCAACGTAGTTTGACTGGGTTAAGAATAATTCGCCCGTTTTGGCACACCACGATACCGGCCCGGCGTGAAACCGGGTAAAAAACTCCTCTATTAGCTTACGCCCACTTTTCACATTACCCAAATCGTCGATGGCTGCCTTATAAAGCGTATAAAATCCATTTGCCTTCAGTTCCTCGTCAGACTTATTGATTAATTCATCGCGAAATGAGGAGAAATAGATTGTATCATCAATGATTGCCGGGCCAAAATCACTCCGAATCGTATTGGTCTTTATTTCGGACATTTTAACGGATGAGAAGTCGAATAAATCCGTTTTTGCTGATTGAGCATTTCCGGTTAAAAAGGAGACCAGCATTGAGGCAAGAATAAATGTCCGTTTCATGGTTTATCCAGATTTTAGAAGATTAATAAATTAGAAATAACGAGGAGAAACAAATCTCTTCTTGATAAATGCAATCTCATAGGAGATCATCAATTCATGGGTGCCCTGATGATAGTATCTAAGGTCAGTCAGGGTTAGATCGTAAGCGTATCCAATTCTGAGCCTGTTATCTATAACCCACTGAGCTATTGCACCTATTGCATCACCAGAGCGATATATTCCTCCTATCCAGAATTTTTCGGCCAGTAGAAAATTAGCTGAAATATCAAATTGGAATGGACTTCCTACGGCAGCTTTTGTCATAAACGTAGGTTTAAATTTGACATTATCAGATAAGGCAAACACGACTCCTCCAATAAAATAATACTCGCGGATTTCGGACATGTGGGAGAAAGTAGAGGTGTTTACCTTAAAACTGTTTTGAAAAAGCTTAGGGACAGAGAAGCTAAAATAGAACTTTGGAGAGGACAAAAACAACCCCATTCCAATATTCGGCATAGATTTGTTTTCAATTACACCTAATAGTACCGGGTCGGGAACGTTCGTCTGAAATGGTTGTAAACTTGCCAGATTGTTATTGTAGTTGGTAAATCCACCATTTAATCCAAAACGGAGTGAGGTCTTTTCGTTTAGCTTAACACGATAGGAATAATCAAGATTAAGCATTACACGTCGTTCAGGCCCTAACTGATCCATTAATACATCGCATCCGACTCCAATATTCTGTGAGATCACAGGGGTTTGAAATGAAAACGTCTGAGTTGACGGATGACCAGTAATCCCCACCCACTGTTCCCGGTCCAATGCCGTAAAGCCCATTGTTTGCCAACTTCCGACATAGGCGGGATTGACAGTCTGCATATTAAAAATATATTGGGAATAAATCGGA
>TBL_comb47_HYPODRAFT_10008554_pt1 | contig 10429 bp, 11 predicted proteins | sample TroBogypolimnion_40_FD_10682 | JGI IMG/M metagenome (IMG submission 10682)
GTTATGTCGATCATTTAAAAACTAGTGAGAAACATCTATTGCAGGTTAGCTCGCAAATTAGCGGAAAGCTTCCTTCAGATTATCAACATACTATTGGAGATATTATTTGTAAACTCCTGCCTGCCGGTTCTATTTCGGGAGCTCCTAAAAAGAAAACTATAGAAATTATTGATGAAGTGGAAGGTTACGATAGAGGTTATTATACAGGAATTTTCGGAATCTTTGATGGAAAGAATCTCGATAGTGGTGTGATGATTCGCTTTATCGAAAAAGAAGGAGCTGATTTGTATTATAAAAGTGGTGGTGGCATTACAATTAATAGTGTTGCCGAAAATGAATATAACGAATTAATAGACAAAGTTTATGTACCGTTTGCTTGAGACAATTAAGATTAAAGATGGTGTGATGCAAAATGTTTTTCTTCACAACCAAAGGATGAACAACTCCAGATTATTGCTTTTTGGCAAAGATAATTTTATAAATCTGGAAGAAGAAATCGATCTTGAAGATGATGATTTTGATGGGATTTTTAAATGCAGGGTGTTGTATAGCAATGCTATCGAAATTGTCGAAATACTTCCTTATCAGATAAAAAAGATTAACACTTTAAAGATGGTTATCGACAATTCTATCTCTTATGATTATAAATTTGAGGATAGAAAAGACATTGCAAACTTGTTTTTGAAGAAGGAAAACTGCGATGATGTGTTGATAATTAAAGATGGTTTTGTTACGGATACTTCTTATTGTAATATTGTGTTTGACACAGGCAATAAATTGATTACGCCTTCAACACCATTACTTAAAGGTGTCAAACGTCAGCAACTTTTGAACGAAAAGATTATAGAAGAACAAGAAATAAAGCAAACAGATATTAAGCTTTTCAGCAGAGCTTTTCTTATTAATTCGATGTTCGATCTGGATGACAAGATGGAAATAGCTGTGAAGAATATCATTTAGAAACATATATTATATTTTAATCATAATAATTAAATAACTCTATATCAAATGAAAAAGATTATCAATTCAAACGATGCGCCTAAGGCAATCGGGCCCTACAGTCAGGCTGTTGAAGCCAACGGAATGTTGTTTATATCAGGTCAGATACCTATTGACCCTGCTATCGGCAAAGTAGTTGAAGGTGGCATCAAAGAACAGACCGAACAAGTAATGAAGAATATAGCTGCTATACTTAAAGAAGCAGGTTATACATTTCAGGATGTGATTAAATCAACATGCTTGTTGAGTGACATGGAGCATTTTGCGGCCATGAACGAAATTTACGGCAGGTACTATGCTGAGAACCCACCTGCACGTGCAGCCTTTGCCGTTAAAGGACTTCCATTGGGTGTGATGGTTGAAATTGAAACCATAGCTGCCAAATAGTACAAACTTATTGAACACTTTGTAAATAAAGCTGAGGTTAATGTATTCATTTATACACATATAAACCTCAGCTTTTTAGAAAAAAGGTACAACGTTTAGGAAAATTAGCAAAACGTTGGAGTAAAATGGTTAAATATCAACATACTGAAGAAAATAAAGCTACATCCGATGTAGAAAAAGGTACATCGGAAGTAGAAAAAGGTAGTAACTTACTAGAAAAAGGTAGTAACCTACTAGAAAAAGCTACATCGGATGATTGACGACGACGTAAATATGTTCGACGATGACCTTCGGAAGTAGAAAAAGGTAGTAACTTACTAGAAAAAGCTACATTGGATGATCGACGACGACGTAAATATGTTCGACGAGGACGTAAATAGGTTCGACGAGGGAGTAAATAGGTCCGGCATCGGAGTAAATATGCTCAGTGTTGAGGCTTCGGAATTATTGTCTTAAAACCTTAAATGAATTGTCGTTTGTAAGTTTAATAATCTGAGACGGAATAAGGTTAATTTGATTGTGATTTATACCAACAATATAATCCATTCTTGATTTAATTGTATCTACAATATGACTATAAGATAAAGCAGTAGGTTCACCGGAGAAATTAGCAGATGTTGAAACGATGGGTTTCCCGAAGTCAGAGATTAACTCTTTACAAAAAGCACTTTTAACTATGCGTATGCCTACACTTCCATCTTCGGCAAATACATTAGGTGCAATATTTATTGCATTAGGATATATTATTGTTAACGGACGGTCAATGTTTTCGAGTAAATCATAAGTTATAGCGGGAATATCTTTAACATACAGCTCTAATTTATCAATACTATCGAGTAAAACGATCAGACTTTTGGATTTGTCACGCTTTTTAATTTTATAAATCTTATCTACAGCGTTCTTATTAGTGGCATCACACCCAATCCCCCATATAGTGTCGGTTGGATACAAAAGGATACCACCATTTGCTAAAGCTTTAACGGAATTGATTATCTCCTGTTTAAATATATCATCATCTTTATTCATAACCTTGATAATAATTGTTCTTTAGTAATAGTCATTGCACATTTAAAATGTTTTTCAGGACATTCTTTATATCCATGCAAACCACAAGGGCGGCAATCAAGCCGTTCGCTAGTTTCAATTACAGCTGAGTCGTCGGACAAAGGACCAAAACCAAACTCCGTTATTGTTGAGCAGAAAACAGCTGTAACGTGTGCATTCATCGAAGAAGCCAAATGCAATGGAGCCGAATCGTTAACGAAATTCATTTTAGCATCTTTCATTAAAGCAGCCGATTCGAGCATGCTTAATTTGCCTGCCAGATTAAACGTGTTTTGATTTGTTGTTGCGTTAATAATTTCATTACATAATTCTATATCATGTTTTGAACCTAATAAATAAATCTTGTAATCAGGCTTAACTTTATTAATAAATTCTATCCATTTCTCCTTGGGATATTGTTTTGTATTCCATAAAGAAGCAGGTGCTACACAAATATATGTAGTGTCTTTGTATTTATTAATCGTTGCAAAATCCTTTTCTGAAGGATATAACCTTACGGTAAACTTCTTATCTGTATCCAAATCAGCAAGCAACTCAAGATTGCGGTCTATTTCGTGAATGCCTTGGTATTGCTTGCCTATCTTATGTTTGATTTTCTTTGTAAAAAACATTGCAAAAGGATTCTTATTAAAGCCAATTGTAGTTTCGGCTCCTGATAAGCCAGTAATTATTCCACTCGAAGCAAATCTCTGTACATTAATAACGATATCATACTTCTCTTTTCGGATTTGCTTTATGATATTGAAAAGATTTTTATACTTATTAGACTTCTTATCCCAAAAAATAAGTTGATGAATAAATGGATGGGCAATAAATAGAGATTCAATGCCTTTCTTTAACAGGAAATCAATCATTGCATCTTTGTAAATGTAATGGAGTTTCTCCAAAATTGGAGTTGTAAGTATCACATCACCAATAGAAGCTGTTTGAATGATTAAGATTTTCTTCATATTATTATAACAACAATGAAATCCTTTTGATTTAATCAATAATTAATATTGCAAAGATACTAAAAAAGTACTAACTATGTCTGCCGCTATCTAAAATAAGCATTGTTAGTAAAAAAAGTAATTATTAATGAAAATTAATGTAAAGTTAACAATATTATTTCTACTTTTGGAGACTAAAGTTAGTGTATGTTTAATGGTATAATTCAAAGCTAAAGAAAAATGAAAACAATATATTTGATGCGTCATGCAAAGTCAACATGGGAATTTCCAGAATTGAAAGACGAGGAGCGTCCTTTGGTTGAAAAAGGAATAAAGAGAACTAAAAAGATCATTAAATTTCTTAATGTAAAGAATGTTAAGCCTGATGTTATAATCTCAAGTCATGCAGTAAGGGCTCAAGAAACAGCTAAAATAATGGCTAAAGGATTAGATAGTCCACTTAATGAAATAGTGATTGATGAAAAGATTTACGAATCGAATATCGAGAACCTTTTTAATGTAGTTTATGGTATTCCTGACGATAAAAATACTATGATAATGATTGGTCATAATCCTACTATTACAAATTTTGCCAATTACTTTCTTACAGAGTATGTAGATTATATGCCTACCTCAGGTGTTGTTTGTGTTGAGTTTGAAACTGACAAATGGAATGAAATAGTAGTTGCCAAAAAGCAAACTCGTTTTATTATTTATCCTAAAATGCTTAAATCAGTTTAGTTTACCATGGCAAACAAGATTCAAAGTAGTATCAATCGTGAAATAAGTTGGATTTATTTTAACGAAAGAGTTATGCAGGAGGCTAAAGATCCTGCAACCCCCTTAATTGAAAGATTGATATTCCTTGGGATTTACTCTAACAATCAGGATGAGTTTTTTAGAGTGCGTGTTGCAACACTTAATCGTATTCTTAAATATGGTAACACCGACAATTATCAGGAGTTATTCTCTAATCCCGCTCGTACTTTAAAAGAGGTTGACAAAAAGATAACAAGTCTTCAGAAGGAATTCGATGCTATTTATGTTAATATTAAGAAGGAGTTAGCTAAGGAAAATATTCATTTTATTAATGAGAAACAATTATCGCCAAAGCAAGGCGAAATAGTTAAGAAATACTTTAGTGAGAATGTTCGTCAGCATCTCTTCCCTATTATGCTCGATCAGTTTTATAACTATGCCAGCTTGCGCGATAAGTCTATTTATCTTGCTATTGATCTTAAGCAAAAGACGGATCCTGCCAAAGAAAGTTATGCTCTAATTGAGATTCCTACTTATACGCTTTCGAGGTTCTTAATTCTGCCTTACAATGATAATGATGCTATTAATATTATTTTACTTGATGATATAATTCGTTATTGTTTGTCGGATATCTTCTCAATATTTGGCTATGATACCTTCGAAGCTTTTACTATTAAGTTTACCAGAGATGCTGAACTGGATATTGATAACGATGTGTCTAAAAGCTTTCTTGAAGTAGTTAGTCATAGTATTAAGCAACGGAAACATGGTGCTACGGTTCGTTTTATTTATGATGAGCATATCCCACAGCCTTTGCTCGATAAGCTAGTTAAGAAGCTTAACATTAAAAAGAAAGATACACTTAAGAAAGGTGGAAAGTATCATAACTTTAAAGATTTTATGAATTTCCCAATTATACCTAGATTTAATCATTTATTATATGATCAATTAACTCCCCTTACGGTAAATAAATTCTCGAGAAACAAGAGTATTCTTGATGTTATTAAGAAGAAAGATCTCATGTTGCATTATCCTTATCAATCATTTCAATACATAATTGATTTGTTAAGGGAGGCTTCCATTGATCCTTCGGTTAGAGCCATTAAGATGACTATTTATCGTGCTGCTAAGGATTCGAGAGTTATTAATGCTTTGATAAATGCTGCTCGTAATGGCAAGGATGTTACTGTTTACATCGAATTGCAGGCTCGTTTTGATGAAGAAGCTAATATTTATTGGGCCGAAAGATTGCAGGAAGAAGGTGCTAAAGTTGTTCAGAATATACCTGGTTATAAGGTGCATTGCAAACTAATTCTTATTCGCCGTAAGGAAAATAATGAGAACGTTTACTATGCTGCTATCGGCACTGGTAATCCTAACGAAATCACTACTAAAGTATATTCTGATGTTCATTTACTTACTGCCAATAAGCAAATTACTGCGGATGCTAACAAAGTTTTTCATCTGTTTGAAGCCAAGTATAATCGTCCCGATTTCGAGAGTCTTATTGTTTCTCCATTTAATACTCGTAATTTCTTTATGGAAATGATTGAGAACGAGATTAAGAATGCCAAACAAGGTAAACCTGCATGGATGATTATAAAACTTAATAATCTTGTTGATGATGCTATTATTGAGAAGCTTTATGAGGCTAGCCGTGCTAATGTTAAGATCAAGCTAATTATTCGTGCTATTTGCGTTCTTGTGCCGGGTATTCCGGGTCTTAGCGAAAATATCGAAGCTATAAGTATTGTTGATAAGTACCTTGAGCATTCGCGTATCCTTATCTTCTGCAATAATAATGATGAAAAATATTTTATTGGCTCTGCCGATTGGATGCAGCGCAACCTCGACCATCGTATTGAGGTTACTACGCCTATTTACGACAAGAGTATCCAAAAAGATTTAAAAGAAATGCTCAGCATCGAGCTTAAAGATAATGTGAAAGCACGACTTATAAGTGCTGTTAATCCAAACTCTTACAAAACTACCGACGATAAACACAGGTATCGTTCACAAATAGAATTTTATAATTATCTTAAAAATAAATATTCAATTACTAACAAAGAATAAACCATGCTTTTTGCTTCAATTGACATCGGCTCCAATGCTATAAGGCTTCTATTTGCTAATGTTTACGAAAATGATAATATTCCTAATGCCGCCAAAGCTACTCTGGTGCGTATTCCTTTGCGTTTGGGCGAAGATGTTTTTAAAATAGGTAAGATATCTGAGCCTCGTATCCTTAATCTAATTAAAACTATGGAGGCTTTTAAGCTTCTTATCGAAGTTTACAAACCTGTAGCTTACGAAGCCTGTGCTACTTCGGCTATGCGAGAAGCTGCTAACAAGGATGAAATTGTGGAGCGGGTTTTTAACGAAACCGGCATGAAGATTAAAGTTATTGATGGCATGGAAGAAGCTGAGGTGATTCGTGGATCCAACAATATGGAGTTTAAAAACGAATATCATACTACCATGTATATTGATGTGGGTGGTGGTAGTACTGAGGTTTCGGTTCTTAAAGATCATAAGTTTAGCGATTGCAATTCTTTTAATCTTGGGGCTGTTAGATTGCTCAACAAAAAAGTGGAAGAAGAAGAGTGGGATAATATGAAGACCTGGCTTAAAGGTTTTAGAGCCGACTTTGGCAGGATAAATTGCGTTGGTACCGGCGGTAATATCAACAGACTTGCCAAACTTTTCGGCAATCAGGCTGATAATAGTCTTACTTTTACACAACTTAGGTATGCTTATAAAACATTAAAAGAGGTACCTCTTAAACAAAGGATCGAAAAGATGGGTCTTCGCCCCGACCGTGCCGATGTTATTGTGCCTGCTGCTAAGATATATATAGAGATTATGAAGGCAGCCAATATCGAAAGCATCATTGCTCCCCGCGTTGGTTTGGCTGATGGGCTTATATATAAAATGTATGATGCTTATAAACACGGTAAACGTTAATAGTATTATAAAGCAAAAGCCCTGCATCCTTTGAGTGTGCAGGGCTTTTGATTTATTGATAACTTGCCTTTGATTCTATAGATTAGAGACTATATTTTAATCCTATAATAATACCTAAAGATGAATTATGATATGGAAGTGTTAAATTAGGAGAATTCTTCCCCCAAAATAATTCAGCATTACTTGAGTTGCTTTGGCTATATTGTGATGTTTGATTTTTTATATCAGTAAATCCATATTGATAATTAAGCAATATTGGCATAGATATTTTATTACTTATTTTATATTGTATCCCTACTCCTATCATTACACCAAAATCAACACTATTAAATGGCTTCCCATTTACAAAAACAGCATTATCTGTTGTTCCAGCACTATATGATGTTGTAAAAGAATTTCCAGTTGCTTTACCTTCCAATGTTGAACCATCATTAAATCTAATAGTCTCATCAACATTATAACCTAAAAGAAAACCAAGATAAAAGCCGGTTTGAAATGAAAAAGTTGTTTGATCATCTGGATTTAAAACGTAATGAACTAGAAAAGGTATTTTTAAATAATCTAGTGAAGTATAGAATGAAATAGTATTATTGTAACTATCTGTAAAATCTGCATAATTTTGACCGTTACGAGCATATTGCAAACCACTGCTAACTCCAAAGCTTTCATCAAAATTATAGCCAAAGTCAACCCCTATGCTCATTTTTAAAGTAAAAACCTTGTCAAAAGTATAATAAGACGAACCACTAGGATAAATTAATCCAAAATCCATTTCTCCACCACTTGAAGAAGCTGGTTGTATATTAAAACCAAAGTTAAATCCTTCTTGTGCATAAGTAGCAGCAGACATTATTAATAGTGCCGCTAAAATCATTAGATTTTTGATTGTGTTTGCTTTTTTCATATTTGATTTATTTTAATGTTTATAGATAACAAAAGTAAACATAATTTTACTATTAAAAATAAATTGGTATTAAAATTAAAAAATAAATGATTTTATTTGTGAATCTTAAGAATTTTATTTAATTTTACCGAATTATTCAGACATAACAACATTTTAAAGGAAATAAGAAAAGCCTTAAGTATATCGCAATTCTTATTTAGAAAACGACATAAATAATTTTTCCGGTTTAAAGAGTGTTAAACAAAACGGACAGCAAGGAAAACTTCTGCCTTTTGACGAAACTATATGAGAATTGTTTCTTATATTAACAGATTTTTTGTTTGCTTTTAAGATATTGTTATTTGTTTATTAAGATTTTAATATTGCTTTAGAGATAAAATAGGAATTGAAATAAAGAAAAAGGGGGACTATTTATAGAATATCGTGTATTCTTTGAACTATGTCGGACATCCTTTGAACCTTGTCGGTCATCCTTCGAACTCTGTCGGTCATCCTTCGAACTCTGTCGGTCATCCTTCGAACCTTGTCAGACATCCTTCGAACTTTGTCGGATACTATTCGAACCTTGTCGGTCATCCTTCATAAAGTAAAGGGAAAGGTTGAAATAAAAATAGATATTGTATTAATAATAATATTATAATTGTGATTAATAATCATTTATATTTAAAAATAAATTAATAAATTAATAAAAAAAGTATGGGAACTTTAATTAGATTAATAGAAACAGTAGAAGAAACAAATTTAACTGATTTCTACTTCAGAATGCAGATAGTAGGCACAAAAACAAAGCTGAACCAATCGCTTGTACCGTTTTTAACAACAACAGGACCTGCAATACTTACAATTAACGGTTCGATGCACGATGCAATGTTGCTGGGCTTTAGAGGTGATAGCGGCGAGCTTAAACTTGCACGTGATTTGGAGGGACAACTTCGTGGTATTTTTAAACTGAATACAAGAGATGTCGAAAAACAAACAAATATATTAGGTGATATTTCGTTGCCCGGTAAGTTCGATTGTGAAATAATAGGACCTAAAACACCTATTGTAATTGCTGATATTACTGTTGAATGGACTCAAAATATTGGAGAATTTAAAATCAGGATTAAATCGCATAAAGGAGCGAAATCATTCGTTTTAGAATGTACTCAGTTAGCTGAAGATGATAGCATAATATCGGTTATAGAAAGACCAATGGATTATGCAACCGATACCTTAAGTGGTTTTGTATCGGGAGCTAAATATATGTTCAGAGCTTACATAGTTTTACCTAATAAAGCTAGAACTGACTGGACAGGATATTTTGCAATAAGAGCTAAATAAAAGAAATATATAAGGTGTGATACCTCCAGAAAAGAATGCAGTACTAAGTAAAGATGCTACACTAAAAGGAAGAAATAATGCGATAAAATCTATTAAAAAGATTGGACGAAAGCTATGGAAGGAGGAAGTAAACTATTATAAGAGAAGCTCAGTTGAAGTTGCACTGTTTAAATATAAAACGATAATTGGAGCTAAAATAAATGCCAGAAAACTTGAAAATGAAAAGACAGAAGTAAGTATAAGTTGTGCTATTTTGAATGTAATGACTAGGCTTGGAATGCCAGTTATTATAAAAATTAATTAGAAATAATGTTGGTGGGGAAGTGTTTTTAATTTATCCATGCAACTACGTAATTCGTAATTGAAATTATGCTCCAAGGCCTAATTTAATAGCCATTTTTCCTATTTTATATAGTATAGGTTTATGGATATAAATATAACGTGAAGTGATGATTGTTTCACCACCAAATTTCTCTTTAAAATTGCGTACACCGTAGGATTCATCCATTTTGCCTGCACCCATAAAATCGAAGTATTTGGCGCCACGTTCTATTGCATAGCTTATACCGGCCCAGGTAACCATAACACTAGGATAAATACCTTCTGTTTTATACTCTTTATCCAGACCACAAATATACCATTCATGGACGTAACCGTTACTAATGGATGGACAAACGATTCCTGCAACAATTTTACTATTGTATTTTATAAGTAGTATTTCTCCAATATCCTCTATTTTGGAATTATTATAGAAATTTAAAAATAAATTAATTGAAGGTAGCGGCTTTTTTACTTTGTGTTTATAAAAGTTGCTAAGGATCTCATAGAAATCTCTAACATCCTTTTCGCTTGATGCTTTTTCTATTTTAGCCCCTTTTTTAAGTGAATTATTTATCTGTCTTCTTTTACTTTCGCTTAAATTATTTAAGATTGCAGTTTTATCCTTTTGGGTTTCTACATAAATATTAAACCAAGGTTCATTTTTTATTGCCTGTTGACTAAACAGCTCTGCAAAGCCTGACATCCTGAATTCGCTAAAGATAGGTTTAAAAGGGAAGGTGTTCAAATAAGCATCAATAAGTTTTTTACCTATTATCAG
>TBL_comb47_HYPODRAFT_10008555_pt1 | contig 10429 bp, 10 predicted proteins | sample TroBogypolimnion_40_FD_10682 | JGI IMG/M metagenome (IMG submission 10682)
GGCGTGCCGTTTTCCATGACGAGATGGAAAGCGGTGCGCGCTCCGAAGCCGCGCGCGAGGAGGTGATCGGCCACGCCAAGGCTGCGGACGATGAGCGGCTGGCTGTCGAGTCCCTGCGGATTGAAGACGGCGAGGCCGTGATGAAAGTCGGCGTAGGGATTGCCGTCGGCGGTCACGATGATGAGGGCGTTGGTCGGCGCGGCGCGTTCGCACGCGAGAATGGTTCCGATGAGCGTGTTGAAATTGCTCAACTCCTTGCCTTGCCGCACGGCGAAGCGACCGTCCAGGGTGAGCAACGCGAGCACCGCCATGCCGGCGAGCGCGAGTGCCGCCTTGTGCGGGCGGAGCCAGCCGATGAGCCGCGCGAGTCCGAGCGCGGAGCCCAGGAGCAGGAAGGGGAGCGCCTCGAAATAATAGCCCGGTCCGATTTCCTGCGGGCCGCGATAGAAGTAGCCGATGTAGCCGCCCCAGGCGAGCAGCGGGCCGGCGAGCAACAGCGGTGTCCAGCGTTTGTGCCAGCCGAGCAGCGCGAGCGCGCCGGCCGCGACGAGAGAACCGGTAAACCCAAAGCACCAGAGGTTGAGGAGTTTGATGTTGGCCCAGAAGGACGCGAGGCCGATGGCGAGCGTGTGTACGCCGGAAAGGCCGCTCGCATGTTTGAGCCCGAAGCCCGGACCTTCGGTGGGGTCATACAGCAGATAGGTCATCAGGTGCGTGTGGCCGGTGGAGAGTTTGTTGTAGATCAGGATCGCAGCGATGCCCGCGCAGGCCGTGAGGCCAAACAGTACGGTGCCCAACCAGGCGCGTTTTTCGCGGCGGTGCTGCCAGAGAAAGAGTAGGGCGTAGAGACCGAGCGGAAGGGCGAGCCACAGCGCGGTGTAGGTGCGATTGAGAAAAAGCCAGGCCCAGCCGAATCCGGAGAGCACGGCGTAGCCCGGCGCGTCCTTGAACTGCCAGCGGAGGAAGCCGTAGAGCAGCAACAGCGCGGCGAGCAGGCCGCTGGTATGGCCGAGCAGCGTGCCGTGCGTGAACAGAAAAAAGGGCGAGCACAAGAGCAGCAACGCGGCGAGCCACGCCTCGCGCCGGCCGAACAGTGCGCCGGTCTTGGCCATCACGACGATGGACAGGGCCGCGGCGAGCGCCACCATGAAATGCGGCTGGTGAAAGAGGCAGCCGGGCAACAGCCACAACGGATGGCCCGGCGGATAGCGCGCGAGCCAGCCGGCCTGATCGTCGAGAATGATCATCTCGTGGATGAACAGATTGGACAGCGGCGGCAGCGGGCGCGCCACAACGCCGTGGATGAAATTATAGGCTTGGAAGACGTAGCTGTTTTCGTCGGTGGTGATGGGCGCGCAATGAAAGACGTGACGGAACAACCACCACGCCGCGGCGAAGGCGACGAGCGGCAGCGCGCCATACAGCAGCCAGCCCTGCCAACGCGGCGGCGGCGGAGCAGTGAGGGGAAGTGTCATGCATTCTTCATACGAGGAAACCGCTTGCCGCGTCCAGCGAAATGCAGCGACAGTTGCTTGAGGACTTGTGCAAGATAAGTTGTTGCGGGGTGTGGGTGCGCCAACACGCTTGCACCCGATCTGCGTGGCGGTTGGCTGCATTCCCAAGGCGCAATACCCAAGGCTTGCAATGCCTGCGCGGGCCGCTACATTTGCGCGCGGTTTTTTGGAGAACAATCTATGAGCGCAATCCAGGTGAACTTCGGCGAATGGTTCGAGCGGGCGTTGGCGGTCTTCAAGGTGCAGTGGCTGCCGCTCGTGGTGGTCTACGCGGCGCTGGCGCTGGCCGTCGGCGTGCCGGGCGCGCTCATCGGGAAATGGTTCTGGCAATATCCCTTCATGGTGATGCTCATCAAGCTCGCGCTCACCGTGGCGGTGGCCGGGCCGACGACCATCGGGCTGGCGCGTTATATCCTGAATCTTTTCGCGGACCCCGAGCAGTCGGTGGATATCGGCAAGGCGTTCAACACCGTGCTGGAAGGCTTCCAACATTTCAAGGACGCGGCGATTCTCTATCTCGTCATCAGCGGCACGTTCTTCGTTGCGCAATATGCGCTCTCGCTGTTCCTCTGGGATTTTCTCGCGCTGCTCGCCTCGGCCGTGGCCGCGTTTTTCGTGGCGACCGCCGCGATGTTCAGCGTCTGGCTGATGGCCGAACACAAGTGCGGTTTCCAGGCGGCGCTCGCGGGGAGTTGGAGCGCGGTGAAGGATAATTTCCATGTGTTCCTGCTGTTTCATCTGATGGCCGCGGGCATCGGCATCGCGGGCGTGATCGCCTGCGGCATCGGCGTCATCGCCACGATGCCGCTCTACTACTGCCTGATGGCCGTCGCATTCCGCGAAGTTTTCCCGAGCCTCTCCACCGCAGAGCCCGCGCCCGCGCAAGCGCCGACGCTTTGAGAAAATGGACACGCCGCCACCACTGCCCGAACGCCTCGACCGCGGTGGCCGCCAGTTGCGGTGGTTGCTGGTGCTGGGCGGAGCCGGCGTGCTGCTGGCCGCGCTGCTCCTGCCGCCGCTGCTGAAACTGACCGGCGACATCCATACCTGTTTGTTCCTGCGCCTCACCGGTTATCCCTGCATGTTCTGCGGCATGACCCGCGCCTTCATCCTGATGGTGCACGGGCATCCGGTCGCCGCGTGGCAGATGTCGCCGCTCGGCGTGCCACTCTTTTTTGCGATGCTCGCCGCGATGGGGTGGGGCGTGGCGTGCCTCGTCACCGGCAAGAAATATCTGCTGCGCTGGCGCTGGGGCTGGCTCACGCTCCTCGGCGTGCTGCTGCTGCTCGCGAACTGGTTCTACCGCCTCCACGCCGGATTGAAATAAGCCGCGAAATTTCCGGCGCGCTCCCGCTTTTCCAAGCCTTGGAAAAGCGCGCGGCGAAATCTTCCAATGCTTGGAAAAAGCAGCTTCCTCCCTTTCCAATCCTTGGAAAACCTCCGCATGGGTTCACGTGCACCAACCCCGCGCTGACCATTTCACACTTGCGCAAGTGTGAAACGAGGGGGAATAACGAACATGCCCTGACGCGCCAACCGCTCTGGCAGAAGAATATCGCAGCTATGCTTATTTACTGTATCCACGGCAGATGTGCCATCTTTTCAAGCTGTAGTAGATGTGACAGCAACGCCCAGGGCCGAATCGCATACTTGTACAAGTGTGCGATTCGGTGGAAATCGAACATGGCATGGAGAGCGGGTGTAGGCGGGCTCGCAGGCCCTGCGAGAGGGCAGCGCGACGCGCCGCCCTCCACGCCGGCCACACTCTGGAGGGACGCGCTCCGTCGCGTCCGTTCCAGTTCGATGCACTACCATAACTCGCAAAAGGAAATCATCCGAATGAAAGCAACCACGGATTATACGGGGCACACGGATTATCGAAGAGAGCGTGAAGAAAGCGGAAAGCTGGAAAAGGACACCGCCAAGCGTGCCAAGAAAGCCGTTGCTTGGTGGGCGGGGCTTCCAGCCCCGCGAACCCCACCGAAACAAAAAAAGGGAAAGCATCCACAGATTCCGCAGATGCCACAGATGTCTCGGGGGTTGAATGAGGAGAGCCGGAGGGCCGCTCGCGTTCGTCATTTGCCAATGCGTTTGCGGATGTTCGGAACATGGTTGGCGCGTTGCTTCGCGGTCACACTCGCGGCCGCGCGTTCGAGGTTTGCGCGGATAGCGGGCAGGTGGTCTACCTCCAGCACCCGTTGCGTGTACGAGCGGATGTAGGCGATCAACTCCGCAGCATGTAGCACGTTCGGCGGGAAGTTGGATTTGAATTCCGTGCCGCACATAAAGACCACTACGGAATGAAAGACCGCTTTGGGCAGACCGGTCGCTGCCATCAGAGCGCTAATATGTCCGGCGTTCTGGCGGATGGGGTTTGGGAACGTGAAGGTGGAGCGATAGATTTTTTTCGTCCAAAGCTTCTCGTCCACTTTCCCGAAAATCCAGCCCCGATAGTTCTTCGTCTCGATCACGAAGATGCCGAACGGCGAAAGCACCACGTGGTCAATCTGCGAGGTGGCTCCGTTCACGTGCAGCATGAGGTTGGGAAGATTCTGATAGAGCTGCGGGTCTAACTGCGTCGCGAGCTTCCGGTTCACGGCCCACTCGCCGAGCCACCCTTTGATTTCTGCCTTGAACGCCCCGATCACAAGCACCACCACCATGGCCGCCAGATAGGGCTGCATGGCCCAGAACAGTGGCGACACCAGCGTGTTGGTTTCTGCGAGGAACATGCTCTCTATCGCATCTTCAGAACTTCGGTATGCTCGCCTTGCGTTGACGCTCCTTCTCTTCGTCGCGGGCCTTGATGAACGCGGCGGCGGCGGCGGGAGTTTCGAGGGTGAGCGCCAAACGTTGATTCATTGTTGAAGCAGTCGAACCGTCGAGTTTTGCCATTCGTCGGTCTTGATGACGATATTCGCCATGACTTCGGCAAAACCGTTTGATGTCGGTTTGGCCTTGGGCTGCCACTGACCACCGCCGGCCTCGCCTTCCAAGATCGCCAGAAGTTCATCACTCTGGATATAGGGATTGACATCTTTCTTTGCCATCTTCATGTAGCGGATACGCGCGGTTTTCCCGTCAACAAAAGCGCACTGAATCAGCCAGCCTTGAAAATGATAGGTGTGATGCACCGCGCCATCAATCAGCGGCTGAATAGGTCAGCATGTCCTCGCCCTTCTTCATCGGCTCGCCATACCGCTGCTTGCTCTGCTCCTCCGTCTCGCCGAGGCGGGCGGAGGCAAGGCAAGCGGTGCAACAAGCCATCAACATGATAGAACGCAGGCGTTGGAAATGTTTCATGGCGGTTCTTCTTCCTCTGTGCCTAGGTAAACTTATTTAGCGTTGGCAACGCGGGCGTTTTTGATGGAGTCTTTTCGAGATCAGTTTTTCCAGCAAGAATGATCACCATGGCAACGCCGAGCGCCAAGACGGCAAACAGAAAGGCAACATGATGTAATTTACCCGGCCGCTCGAAGAGTGGATCGGCTAGGTTGCTGATGTTCGCTTCAATCATCTTAGGTACACGAAAGAATACGAATAATCCCGCCACGATAGAGATGGCGAACAACGTCCAAGAAGTCAGGAGAAAGCATTTGGCAAACGTTGTGAGTTTGATTTGCTCCTTTAGCAACTCGACGCTGAAGACCAGCGCGCCTGTTGCCAGCCCAAGCGTGAACTTCACCGCATCGAGTGCGGTATCCAACGCTTTGAATTTTTTATCATCCGCACTCATTTAGCACCAGAAAAGATAAGGACATTCTTTGGCCAAAGCCTGTTTCACATGGGTCTCATTAAGAAATGAGATCACTGAAACGCTTTTATTGGGCGGTCTATAACAATCATAATATGACCCTCCAACTACTTCGATTGGTTTTTCCGGCACCTCCTGCTTAGCTCTCTCCAAGATCGAACGAATGGAGTCTTCGAGAAATTTTTCAGTGATTTTTCCGGAAGCCAGTTCTTCCGAAACATGTTGAAGATGTGGCAATGCTGGCTCAAATATGGCCTTAAGAGCTGAGTCAGTCACCAAACAACGCGAGGTTACACTGAACTCAGCAACGACTTTTGCGATCAGTATTTTCATTTTTTCGGCGTTCATCAACTCTGTTCCCATAGCTTTTCCTTTCCTTTTTTCAAGCTCAAGTTTACCGATTATCGGACAGCTCTGTTCTGGCAGGCCCGGCGTGCGCGCCTTTGCGGTTGGTAGTTTTTCCTCGCGAACACGGCGGCGCGACGCCTTGACCTTTGGTGTCGCCCCTAGCAGCGGCATAATCTGTTTTTCGTACAGGCCGAAAAGGAATTCAACGCGTTCGCGATCTGTTTCAAATTTCTCTTTGCGATAGCACTTCTCCACAGCTCGGTCGAGCGCGGCATGTGCTTTGACCAATTCAGGCGGCATCGTGTTTGGCGTATAGAGGACCGCTAGCTTCGCATAGCCATACGGCGGTAGGTGCCGCTTCCGCGCGTCCAAGACCGCTTGTGCTTTTTCCTCAACCTGCATCCGTTGCTCTGGAGTCGGCGCGGGCCAAGGGAAATTGTTGTAGACAATATTCGCTGAATAGCGATAGCGCGATTCGAGACGTCCGCAGACTGTGCGCATCCATGCCATGTGAATCTCGGATGACATAACACCGAAATGAAACAACGATGCGTCGGGAACACAGGAACAACTATCATGAAGAATCACGGATGGATCAAAGTAACCGAACGGAATGTATTTCCGGGTTTCCGATGAATGCCGCGGCACTACAATGTAGCGCGACTTCGGCTGTCGAATCTCTGCGAACAAGGCCGGGAAATCCGCCTTTTCCCGCGTCGGTGCCTTCTTGCTTGCCATGCGGAACGCGCGCACGGCTTCGATTCGCTTACGGATGCCCGCAAGCTCTTTGAGATCACCTGGTGCGGCATCGACGAGCCATAGACACCAGCGCGGAATTGCGTGGAGATATTCCTCGGCGCAAAGGAGAGGCCGGACATATTTCTCGGCCTTGGGATTTTCTTCAAGAAATTGCTGTAGGTCCTTATCCTCGATAATGAGATGCCCGCCATCGGTGGGCTTGTTGCCATATTCGCACGCGGGCACAGGCCACAGCGGCTTGCTCCGCGACTCCACGACAACATCCGAACCCTCGATCAGATAGGGGCTGATGTTCGTTGCCGGGGCAATGAAGACCTTATCGCCCTCGTAATCGTAAATACGTTTTTCTTCGCTATCAAACGCGGCGAAACCAATGATGATGACGTGCACATGGGCTTTGCCGCGAGCTTCGCTTTCCCACGCAAAAGTCCGATGCGCAAAATGAATTTTAAGGCCAAACCTGTTGAACAAGGGTTTCCACAGCGCGCCCACTTGTTCACCTTGTGAAATTGAATTGGTGGAAACGAAACCAACGACAATACCTGTGCCTTTGATGTAATCAGCGGCTTTGCGATACCAACCTGTGACATAGTCGAGGACACCTATGCCCTCTGTATTGTCCCAAACGGCAAGCATGTCCTGGCTTTGTTCGCCAGTCATCAGGTGCTTGCCGACGAAAGGCGGGTTGCCGAGTACAAACGAACACTGCGAATTCGGCAAAATCGCATTCCAATCCAGTCGGAGCGCATTCCCTTGCACAACATGTGGGGAATTGCGCAGAGGTAGGCGGTCCATCGTCTGACCAAGCACTTCGCTCGCTTGGATGTTCATCTGGTGATCCAGCAACCACAGCGCTACCTCGGCAATGCGAACGGGCCATTCGGAATACTCAATCCCGTAGAATTGGTCCACATCCAGACTCGGCAAGAATTGTTGCCCGCCCGCTTCAGCTTTAAGGACGCGCAAGACTTCTAATTCAAGCTGTCGCATTTCTCGGTAAGCTAAAACGAGGAAGTTTCCACAGCCGCACGCAGGATCGAGAAACTTGAGTTTCCGCATTTTCTGCCAGAAAGCATCGAGTTGAGCGCGGCGGCGCGTCGAATGGTCTTCTTTCAAGCGCGCCCATTCGTTGCGGAGATCATCGAGGAAAAGCGAACGAATCACCTTCATGATGTCTCGTTCACTGGTGTAATGCGCTCCTTGCTGGCGGCGCGTTTTATCGTCCATGATTCCTTGGAATAGAGAACCAAAAACGGCCGGTGAGATTCGCGCCCAAGCAAAATCACAACAGGCGAGCAAGGCAGTGTGCATCGACTTGTTGAAGCGCGGGAATCCCAGACGCCCGCTAAACAGGCCCCCGTTTACATAACGGAAGCCACAAAAAATGTGCGTGTCATCGGCTGTGTGCTTGTCGGCCTCGGGATTGTTCAACCAGTCGAACAATTCGTTTAATCGTGCCGCCAAGTCTTCTCCGTCCTCACGAGTGTGCAGGCGTATGTAGTGTGTGAAGGCATCCGGTGCAAAGATGTTCGTATCCTCTGCGAATAGGCAAAAGAGGACGCGAACGAGGAGTTGTTCCAACTCGTGCCCGGCAAAGCCCCCGGCTTTGAGGTCGTCGTGCAATTGGCACATCCGCGCATAGGCTTTGTCGTTGGCGGGATCTTCCGGGTTGATCCGTACGTGGGCCTGCCCGAGCATGAAGGCGAAGTGTCGAATGTGGAGAGGGAAATCCTCCAGTGAAAAACGATAGATCGCGAGCGGGTGCCCTCGGAATAGCGGCAAATCTTGTTCCGGCGGTTCGGTATCAAAGAGGACAAATTTCGTGAAATCGGAAACGAGAATGAAGCGTGGGATCGATTCAATATCCCCGGCTCGTTGCAGGTCTTCGATATAGGAGAAGGCTTGGATTTGGGCTGCTTCGAGACTTTCGCCTTTGGATTTGTGTTCCACGAGAAGGCGGCCACGCCAGAGCAAATCTATTGCGCCATAGTTACCCTTAATGTTGCGGACATTGAACTCGAAAGCAGCGAAGGAGGCTCTGCGGAGGCCAAAGACCTCGAAGAACTCATTCCAAAAGGTCTGCTTGTCGGCGCGTTCTGATTCGTCGTGCGCATGCGCTTTGCTAAAGCGTCCCGCCCGCTCCCTTACCTCTGGCCAAGAAAGATGCAACATGGTTTCGTCCGTCCTTCACCACAGCCGTGCAACCAGCGCGGCCAACTGTTGGAGGCGGAAGGTAGCGGGTTTTCCAAGCATTGGAAAGCGGGAAGGTGGTTTCTTCCAAGGCTTGGAAAAACAGGGGGTTCCGGTTTCTCCCTCGACTGCGCTCGGGACAGGCAATGCTTGGAAAAGTTTGCTCGCGCGCGAGAGGGCGCGAGAGGCGGCGCGGTTTTACATTGAAAAAAAACGGAAAACCTCTATCTTCTGCGCCTCCAAAGTTAGGGCGGCGCTGGCCTGGGCGCGTATCAGGCGGATGAAGTTTGTCATGGCACAATCGTTGACAACGCAGGCGACCGACCTCGCGGCGGCCAAGATGGCGGCGGTGAATGAGTTCATCATGCACCACGTGGCCGATTCCCACGAGTGGGCTCCGTTTGGCAAGGCCATCGAGTTGCCTGCTTTCATTTCCGTCCACGGGCTGATGCTCGTGATCGGCGCGACGATCCTCCTCACGCTCTTCGGCCTCGTCTATCGCCACAAAGATCCCGTGCCGCACGGCATGACGAATCTGCTGGAGATGTTCGTCCTGCTCGTCCGCAACCAGATCGCGATCCCCTTCCTCGGCGAGAAAGACGGACGCCGGATGGCGCCGCTGTTCTGCTCGTTCTTCTTCTTTATCCTGTGCCTGAACCTGATGAGCATCACGCCGCTGTTCCCGGCGGCGACGGCGAACATCAATGTGACGCTCTCGCTGGCGTTGGTGACGCTGGGCTTCATGTTCATCGGCGGCATGGTGAAGAACGGTGTCTTCGGTTTCTTCAAGGCGTTCACGCCGCACGGCGTACCGTGGCCGCTGCTGATTCTTTTGGCGCCACTGGAGTTTCTCGGCGTCTTCATCAAGGCCGCGGCGCTCGCCATCCGTCTTTTCGCGAACATGCTGGCGGGTCACATCGTCATCTTCGCGCTGATCAGCCTGATGGTGATGTTCGGTTTCGCGGCGCTACCGGTGCTCGCGCTGGTGGTGCTGGTTTTCTTCCTCGAACTTCTCGTGGCGTTTTTGCAGGCGTTCATCTTCACGCTGTTATCGGCGATTTTCATCGGGCAGTTGTATCATCCGGAGCACTAGGGAAAGGACACGAACATGATTGGAAGTATTGCAGCAATTGGCGCGGGTTTGGCGGCCATCGGCGCGGGCCTCGGCATCGGTCTGATCGGTTATGCGATGTTGCAGGGCATGGCGCGGCAGCCGGAGATGGCGCCGAAGCTGATGGTGAACATGCTGATCGCCGCGGCGCTCGTCGAAGGCGTGGCGCTCTTCGCGCTGGTCATCTGCTTCATGGGCATCGGGAAGTGAGCCCTCGCGTCCGTTGGATGGACGCACCGCCACCACCATGAACGAAGAAGCACATAGCACCCACAGCACCACCGCGGCCGTCCCGCCGAAACACGGCGAGGAAGGGCAGCCGAACGTGATGAACGTGGCCCCGCAGATGATGGGGCTGACGTGGCTCGTGTTCGGCATCGTGGCGGCGCTGCTCTACAAGCTGGCGTGGAAGCCGATCCTCAAGGCGCTCGAACAGCGCGAGGCGACGATCCGCCAGTCGCTCGACAACGCCGCGAAGCTGCGCGACGAGCTCGACAAGCTCGAGCAGCAGCGGAGCGCGGTGCTGGCCGAGGCCGACCGCAAGTCGCGCGACGTACTCGCCGACGCGCGCAAGGCCGCCGGCGAGACCGCCGCGATGATCGAGCAGAAGGCGCGCGCCGAAGCCCAGGCGCTCGTCGAGAACGCGCGGCGCGAAATCGCCGCCGCCGAGGAGAAGGCGAAGGACGGCTTGCGGCAGGAAGCCGCCGAGCTCGCGCTCGGCGCCGCCTCGCGCCTGCTCCAGGAAAATCTGAC
>TBL_comb47_HYPODRAFT_10008556_pt1 | contig 10427 bp, 2 predicted proteins | sample TroBogypolimnion_40_FD_10682 | JGI IMG/M metagenome (IMG submission 10682)
TCCGGCGTGCTGGCCGGCAAGACCGTTGTGGCGGTGGCCGCGGGCATCGCGCACAGTCTCGCCTTGTGCGCGGATGGCAGCATGGCCGCCTGGGGCAGCAATGCCTCCGGGCAATTGGGCAATGGCAGCCTGGCCTCCAGCCCGGTTGCGGTGCTGGTGGACGCCAGCGGGGCGCTGGCCGGCAGGACGGTCACGGCGATCGCGGCGGGTGACTACTTCAACCTCGCCTTGTGCGCGGATGGCACGCTTGCGGCATGGGGAGATAATACCGCTGGCCAGTTGGCCAACGGCAACCTGATTGCCGCCAATGTGCCTGTGTTGGTGGATCGCGGCGGTGTACTGGCCGGCAAGACGATCACCGCCATCTGCGCCGGTTCGGCGCATGCCCTGGCGCTGTGCGCGGACGGAACGGTGGCGGCCTGGGGATATAACTACTATGGCCAGTTAGGTGATAATAGCGTGGTGACACGCCTGGCGCCGGTGGCGGTGACCCGCACGGGCCTGCTCCTCGGCAGGACAGTGACCGCACTCGCTGCCGGAGCCGGTCACAGCCTGGCACTGTGCGCGGATGGCACGCTCGCCGCCTGGGGTTACAATTCAGCCGGACAGTTGGGTAACGGCAGTTCGGTGAACAGCAGTGTGCCGGTCGCGGTGAGTCGCAGCACCACCCTGGCCGACAAGACTGTCGTCACTATCGCCGGCGGGAACTCATCCAGTTATGCTCTCTGCGCGGATGGCACCCTGGTTTCGTGGGGTTACAATTCCTATGGCCAGTTGGGCAATAACAGTACCACCACAAGTTATTTGCCGGTCGCTGTTGTCAGCGACTCACTGCGGCCGGGCGAGCGGTTTGCCGCGGTGCTCGCGGGCCCTTCGGCATCGCATCTCTTCGCGTTGGTGGCAATGCCGCCCGCTCCGCTCGCGAGCACCCTGGCAGCGACCGGTGTGTCCGATACCAAAGCCACCCTGAATGCCAGCGTGAGCGCCCAGAGCAGTGACACCACCGTGTCATTTGAGTACGGTCTGACAAGCGCCTATGGCACCGGCATCGCGGCCGCGCCGGCGTCCGTCACGGGGTTAGCGGCCACCGCGACCAGCGCCAGCATCGCGGGCCTGCGCTCCGGCACCACCTATCATTACCGGGTGGTGGCGGCCAGTGCCGCTGGCACGACGCGGGGAGGGGATGGGACATTCACCACCGGCACGTTGTCATCGCTCGCCAGTCTGACGCTGAGCAGCGGCACGCTGTTCCCTGACTTCGCGCCACCGCTGACCCATTATCTAGCGACGGTGCCCGGCTCGATTGACAGCGTTACCCTAACACCTATCAGCGTCCAGGCGGCTGCCACCATCAAAATCAACGGGGTTGCGGTGGCATCCGGCAGCGCCAGTGGTTCCATCAATCTTGTCGTTGGCGAAAACGTGATTGTCGCAGAAGTGAGCGCCGCCGATGGAGTCAACACCCAAACCTATGTGGTCACGGTTGTCCGCCTGCCCGACGTGTTTGTCTTCGACTCCGCCACCGATGTGCCGTTGGAAGTCGGCAGTCTGCTGGCTGCGGGCGGCACGGCTCAAATCGCGTTGAATTTCGCGCCGGCGCCGGGAACGGACCTAACAATGGTGAGNAACGTCGGACCCGGCGGGATTCAAGGCGCCTTTGTCAATCTGGCGCAGGGGCAACGGGTGAACCTGGAACATGACGGGATCTTCTATCCATTCGTGGCGAATTATCATGGCGGCTCCGGCAACGACCTGGTGTTGCAATGGGCCAACACGCGGCTGCTGGCCTGCGGCAACGGCTCGTGGGGACAACTCGGCAACGGGCGCTCCGTCAACTCGCTGGTGCCCGCCGCGGTGGATGCGACGGGCGTCCTGCGCGGCAAGACGATATTGGCCGTGGCGGACGGGGACCGCCACTGCCTTGTGCTGTGTGCGGATGGCACTCTGGCAGCGTGGGGATACAATCAATCGGGCCAGCTTGGCGACAATTCCACCGTGCTGCGGCTTGCCCCGGTGATGGTGGATCGGAGCGGGGTGCTGGGTGGCCGGGATGTGGTGGGCGTGGCAGCCGGTTCCGCTCACAGCCTTGCCGTGTGTGCCGATGGCACCCTGGCCGCTTGGGGATCGAACACCTATGGTTCGTTAGGAAACAACAGCAACACCAACAGCAGTGTTGCCGTGTGGGTGGATGCCACCGGCGTGCTGGCAGGCAGGAAGGTGATCGCCATCGCGGCGGGAAGCTATCACAGCCTCGCCTTGTGTGATGACGGCACCTTGGCCGCCTGGGGGCAAAACACCTACGGCCAGTTGGGCAACCGCAGCGTCACAAGCAGCAGGGTGCCCGTAGCGGTCGATCAAACCGGAGCGCTGGCCGGCAAGACGATCGTCGCCATTGCGGCCGGTCTCAGCCACAGCCTGGTCCTGTGTGCCGACGGCTCGATGGTCGCCTGGGGCGCCGATGACAAGAACCAACTCGGTGACAATGGCACGCTCCAGAGCACCGCGCCCGTGCTTGTTAGAAAAGGCGTCCTGGCCGGCAAGTCGGTGACCGCCATCGCGGCCGGCTCATCCCACAATCTGGCGCGCTGCGAGGACGGCAGCATGGCTGCCTGGGGCTACAACGCCTCGGGTCAGTTAGGCAATAACACCCTCCTCAACAGTCGGATTCCAGGAGCCGTGTTGTCTGCGGGTGTGCTCGCCGGCAGGAGCATTCTGGACGTTTCCGCGGGAGAAAGCCACAGCCTGGCCGTGTGCGCGGACGGCACGCTCGCAAGTTGGGGGACCAACAGCTACGGCCAGTTGGGCAATAACAGCACAACCGCGAGTCTGGTCCCGACGACCGTCGCCGCAGGCGATCAGTTGGCCGGCGAACGGGTGATTGCGGCACGGGCCACCCAATATAACAGCATGATTTTGGTCGCGTCTCCGCCGCCACCGCTTGCAACAACGCTCGCCGTGACCGGCATCAGCGACACGGGGGCCATCCTGAATGGAACTGTGAATCCCAACGGGAACAGCACCGCCGTTTCCTTCGATTACGGAGACACGACCGGTTATGGCGCGAATGTCGCGGGCACACCCACACCGCTAAGCGGCAGCGCGGCAATTCCGGTGAGCGCGACGGTAAGCGGACTTGAGCCGGGCACCACCTATCATTTCCGCGTCAACGGCGCGAGTTTGGCAGGCACCACCTACGGCGACGACCTGACGTTCACAACCACTGGAAAGTCAGTGGGGGTCATCAGCGGCTTCGTCCTCGCCGATTCTAACAACGACGGTCGCGGCGAGGTGGGTATCCCCGGCGTGGTTCTGACCCTCAAGGACGCCGCGGGCAACGACATCGACAGTGACCCGGTCGCCGCGGGCATGCAAGCGACGGTGACCACCACGGCCGCCGATGGGAGTTATAGTTTCGCCGACGTGCGGCGCGGCACTTATCGCATCGCAAAAACTCCGCCGCCTGGCTACTTCAGCATCGGCGATGTGGATGGCGGCAACCTTGATGTCATCGGTGACGTGACGTCGATCGTCGTTGCTTCCGGTCGCACCACGGCGGACCAGAATTTCATTGAACTGAAGGCATGCAGCCTCGGTGATCTCGTTTGGTTTGATGTGAATCACAACGGCCACGCGGACCCTGGCGAGCCCGGCATTCCCAGTCTGAGGATCGAACTTTACAAGGCATCGCAGACGCCGGGAGTTGATGCGCCGGTGGCCAGCACGGTGACTGATGCGAGCGGAATCTATGACTTCGCCAACCTGTATCCTGGCGACTATGTGGTTTATCTGCCCGGCACCGCGGGCGTCCTGCCCGGCCTGACGAGCCCGCAAGATGCCAACGACGACCAAATTGACAACGACAGCAACGGCATCCAAGCGGTCGCCGGCGGGCCGGTGCGCAGCCCGGTGATCAACCTCGGCCCCGGCGAGAACGATCCGACCATCGACTTCGGCTTCGCCTATCATGGTGGATGGCAGGATTGGCAGTTCCTCTATCCGCTCGGCGGCAGGAACCAGCCCGGCGACAACCCGGACGGCGACAATTATGACAACCTCATCGAATATGCCTTGTGTCTGCCGCCGGGCAGCGGGGCGGGAACTCCGTTCTCTATGAAGCCAGCGACCGTTGCGACGGGCAGGGTGGAATTCACCTTCAAGCGCCCCATTGGCGCGACGGCCAACGTGACGTATTATCTCGAGTATAGTTCCGCGCTTGGCGATGCGGCGTCGTGGATCTCGATCCCGCTGAGCACCATCTCGGCCAGGAACATCGGTATCGCCGCGATCGATGCGCTAACGGAAAGCGTCACAGTCCGCAACTTCGAGGCGCTGGAGGGTTTTGTGCGCCTGCGCGTCGAGCTTGATGCCAATGGCGACGGGGTGCCCGAGCACGTCTCCCGCAGCGGCATCCAAGGCTGGACGGAAAGTATTTTTGACTGCGGCGACAGCACGTATAACAACCCCTATCTGCACGGCGCGGTCTTCACCGGAACGGTTGACGCCGACAGCGGTGTGACGGGACAAACGCTTCACTTCACCGCCAGCGCGGGTTCCACAAACCTTGGCACCTTGTTCGAGCCCGGAGCGGCCTATTTTCTCGAGGTGACCTCCGGCGACAACGAGGGCCAGCGCTTCGACGTGGCATCGGCCACAGGCAACACGGTGACCCTGGCCACGGACAGCGACGTGTGCGCCGGCATTCCGCCGTTCAACACGCTAACTGGCGGCCTGCCGGGCAGTCTCGCCGGCGACAGCGTGGCGATCCGGCGCCATTGGACGCTGGGCGAGCTATTCCCGCCGGTCCGCTTCCTTGCGGCGGCCATTCCCACCGCGGCCGATCAGGTGCGCACCTTTGCCGGTGGCAACTGGACGACCTATTGGCTCTGGTCGAACAGCGGATCGCCCGTGTGGGTCAGGCTTGGTGATGCCGATCTAACAGGCATGGCCGCGGCGGTGATCCCGCCCGGCGAGGGGATGATGGTGCTCAGGCAGGGTGCCGCCACCTCGGTCCTGGCCTTTGGCGAAGTGCGTGAGAACAAGTTCGTCCGACCGCTTTGCGCCGGCTTGAACCTGGTGGGCGGCGGCTATCCGGTCGCCCAGTCCGCCACCGGCGCCGGCGGCCGCCAGATGGACGTGGTACATGGTTTCACCGCCGCTGCCAACGCCGATACCGCCGACCAGTTCTCGATCTGGACGGGCGACGCACTTGCCGGCGCGAGCGGCTGGGATGGCTACTATCTGTATAGTACTGGCGAGCCTGCCGCGTGGGCGAAGGTGATGGACGCCACCCTGGCGTCGCGCGATGCCGAGAAGCTCTTCCCTGGCAATCGGGCCGCCTTCATCCGGGTGACAAGCGACCGGCACGGATACACAATGCCCTGCCCGTGGGCAGCCGTGCAGTCCGTCGCGCAGCAGCAAGCCGCCGGGACCACCACCTGGTCCGAGTGGCAGGCCACGGAACTCGCCGGGGAGCCGCGCAACGGGCCGAACGACGACCCGGATGGCGATGGCACGCCGAATTTGTTAGAATATGTGTTCGGCACGCCGCCACTGCAGGCCGGTGCGCCGGTTGCCATGCCGATGGAGATGGTGACCATCGCCGGGCAGCGCTTCATGCAAATCACGATTCCGCGCCGCAGTGATCATCCGGCGAGTCTGACGGTGCAGGTGTCATCCGATCTAACGACATGGGAGTCAGGGCCGGGGTTCGTGGAGGTGGTGTCTGACACGCCCGCGGCATTGGTGGCGCGGGATCTAACACCCATTGGAGCGGGCGCGCCGAAGCGCTTCATGCGAGTAAAGGCGACGGTGCCGTAAGGTGACGCGCCATTCCTGTGCGCTTGGGGAGGAATGGCCCGTGGCTGCGTGGCCGTGGGAGCGATTGATGGCCGAGGCACACGGCAGGGATCCTCTTCTCAAGGAGTGGAACGGGCGGCCCGCCCGTTTTGCCATGTGTCATCTGAGGCGTGGAGTGGGCAGTAGCCGGTCAGGGTCATGAGCGTGTGATACCACGACGTGCCGTCGCGGCTGTTAGGCAGCAGGGGGTTGCCAGAAGTTGTCGAGTTTGAGTTGCGACCATAACTCGGTGAACAGCCAGCAGGCATCCCATTGCCGCGGTCAAGGCGATGATGACAATGCATAACGATTTCATATTTCATCTGCCGACCGCCAAGCCTAGCCGCCGGGCGATTGGAGTGTGGTTGGCGGGAAACTGTGGATCTGATGACGGTCGGCTGCGGCGACTCTGTTCGGCTTGGTGATTCTTTTATACTTTCCCGGATGTTGCCTGAGCGATTGATCGCTTGCATTGCTTTGACCGTCCGCTCGTGGGTTGCCCCGCCTGTGGGCAACGCTGGAGCCGGGACAGGGACTGGCGGGTCGTGAAACGTGTCAGGAAAAGGATATCTGACAATTCTCAGGAACCAGTCCCACCCCCGTTGAAGTTCGGTGATGGCGCGGGGTGTGTCGTCGGTTGTTACTGTTGCGGATTCGCAATGCCCAATTCCTTATGCAACGCGTCATACACCGTTTGTTGTTCCATGTTCCACGGGCCTTTCTCATGCACAAAGCCGTGTTTTGCAATGGCGGCCTTGCCGAGCTTCGCTTTCGGACAGCGTTGTTGGAGCAATTGGAAAATCCGATCACCGAGCTTTTCGTCGCGATCCATCACCCACAGGCCCGCGGTATTGAGCACGTCGGCGAGTTCGTCGGAATTGTCGTCTAAGAGGACGGCGCCCTTCAGCGCGAGCGAGGCAGCGATGATGCGGTAGTGATAGCGGACGTTGGGTGAGAGCTTGTTCTTGGCAAGGCGTTGCAACTCGTCCTTGGACGGTGGGAGCACCATCGGCTTGGTGACCACGAGTTCCTTCGAATCCTGATAGGACGTCTGCTGATACTTGCCCAACTGCCGCTGCTTGGCGACGTCCGGGCTTGAAAAGGCACCCTCGCTCTCGAATCCGTCTGGTGCGACCTCGGTGCCCATCAATTCCATTCCATCATAACGCGCCAGCCATGCGGCGGTGAGCCAGGCTGTGGCGCGCTGCCGTTTGGGAAGAGCTGCATCGGCACCGGCGCTGAGGGCCTGGACGTACTTTTCCAACACCTTGTCGTAGGGTGGCGGCAAATAGTGTGCCGCCTCGGCATAGCGATCCTCGCGCACGAGCCGGCGCCCGAGCAGGTATGCCATGCTGGGGGCGCCTTTTGCAAAAGCCTTGGAATATTCGTCGATATATGCTTTCAATTCGTCGGCGGTGAGCACGCGCTCGGCAACGTAAGCGGCATCAGTCCACAGCCCGCCCTTGAGGAAAGTGTCCATCGCCTGGACAAATTCACCGCGCGCGAGCCGGATGAGCGCGAAGTCGCCGCTGGCCGCCGTGGGAAAGGCGAAACTTTCCTCATACCCATCGTCAACGCATTCGATGGTCTCCTTTTCACTGCCAGCCTGGCCGCTGGGTTTGACCAGCGCCTGCCACGCGCGCTGCATGCTGGCTGCGGCTTCGTTGAGTTGGCCGGCGCGGCGTTGCAACTTTGCGCGCAACCAGTTGGAGGCAGGCGTATCGCCTTTCGCCAAATCCAGCCAATGCGCCGCGGCCTTGTAGTTAGCAATATCATAAGCAATCCATCCGAGATACTCGGCGTCTTGCATCGTCTCGAGCTTCGCCTCTTGGATCACCGTTAGCCAATGGGCGCAACGTGCCGCAGACTTTTCCTGGTTATCGTACCAAATGGGATTGCCCGCCGCAGCGAGGATGTGCGCGGTGACCAAGCGCCGCAACAGCGGATCGGCCGCAGCAGCCTTCAATCCGGCCTGGGCCTTGCGCTCCGCGGCGGCCTTCTGTTGGGCGCTCCAAACCTGGAGGTCATCGGGTTCCGGGCCGTAGTTGAGCATCCCATCGACAGGCGTGCGATCGGGGATCAAGGCTTTGAGCGAGACGACGGCGCTGTCGTCGCCAAGCGCCAATTGGGTTAGAAAAAGCGTAGCGGCTAGTGCAGGGTGATTCTGTTTCCACTCGCAGCGGCCCTCCCAGCCGTAGCTGTCGGCAGCCATGCCTAACGAATCCGCGAAGCCGTCCCTGGCCCATGCGCGGGTCTTTTGCATCCAGGTTGCGGCGGCCGGGTAATCGCCGGTTTTCATGGCGATCTTTCCCAACATGAATGCGGCCCACACGCTGCGGTAGTGGCGTTCTGCGGCGGGTCGCTTGAGCAATGCCTCCCAGGCCGTGCGGGCGTCCTGCCAATGCTCCTTTCCCAAACGATAGGCGAAAGCCCCGCGATGGTAATCGGAAAACTCCGAAGCGAACTCCTCAGGCAGGTCGGCGCTTTGCTTGTCGTCGGTCGCCGCAATGAAATCACGCGCCGCTTGATGCTGTGCGGTCGCCTGGGCTGGGTCGCCGGGTTTGAGCTCGCCCTGTTGCAAAGCCGCGGCGAAGTCCTTGACATCAGCCTCGCCGGTGGTGTTGAGCAGCGGGCCGACCTTGTCCTCGAGGCTGAGGGCATCGGGCATCTTGGTGAGGTGAAGAGTTTCGGGCGGATGGAAATCCTTTGCCAAGCGCTTGACCTCCCATTCCCAGTAGAACTCTGGCGACGCCTGGATTCTCTCCTCGCTGCGGGACAGGTAATCGCGGGGACCGAAAAAACCGGTGGCAAAGCAAGTGCCGCCAGCGCTCAGCGTTGCCAGAACCACTCTAACGAAGCTGCTGGTTGCCGCGCGAAATCTGCCACCGTGGAGTTGTGAGTCTGTCATAACGCAGCCAGCCTAAATCCTGCTTGGCACCGGGTGTCAACCTCAAACGATAGCCGGGCTCTGGAAAAAAAACCGCCCGGCCCCGTTCCGCCTGAACCGTCCAGCCGGGAAGCGCGTCTGACGCCACCAGTTCGGCGTCATTCCAGGTGACTGCCACCGAAATGTCTAACGACTCGTCAGCCTCGCCGGAATTGGCCAGCGCCAGATCCACCGGGTTTTCTCCCAGGCTGACAACATCGATGTGATGCAACGGCTTGCGTCCGGCCATCACGGCCGCCAGCGTCGGCCAGCGCCAGTTGCGGACATCGGTTGCCACCGGAATCCGATACCATAGCAACTCCCTCATGCCGCACGGGCGGAGGGTTTGCCATTCCGCGACGAGTCCGGCCAATTCATCCGCGTTGGAGGAGAAATCCAGAGTGCGTGTTAGGCCCGGCCACGACGGTTGCACGCCGTCCATCGACACCCCTAGCAGTTTTCCCGCCGGGTCATATCCGGCAACACACCAATACGTCGGCAGAGCCACGGAAAACGGCAGGGCCAGCTTGGCGGCTTTGGCAACCCATTTGCGTGCCAGGGCCGGATCGCACAGCACGGCCCGGCCCCCCTCGCTTTCGGTCGGAACGGAATGCACCTGGAGCACGTATCGGTCCGCCTCACCTAACAGGCTCGCAAACTCCGGCTCATCCAACCACACCGGCAGCGTCGTGATGACCAATGGCGTCGGGGAAACCACGGGGCGCAACGCCTTGAGCCAGATCCGATAAGCTGACAACCTCCTCTGGGCACAATCGAAATCCAACTGAAATTCGTTAATCGCCACGCCGTGATTCTTCGCCTCGGTCAGCAGCGAAATTGCGGTTTGTTTTATGGTCCGCATCGCTGCGTCATCACTCACGAACGGTCCGGCAAAGGGAGCGACGCGCAGCGCGATAGATAGCGGCTTCTTCGCCGCATGCAGGACGTCCCATGGAATGGTTGATCGGATTGTCTGCGCAGTTGTCCCTCGCCACTGGATTTCCGCCCCGAGAATCACCACGCCGTCCATTTTCGCCTCGGCCTGCGCGAGCGCATCGACCACTGCTGGCGTCCACTCCCGTTGCCAGAGATAGCCTCGCTGGATCAACGGTTCGGATGGGCGGGATTGCTGCCGATGACACCCAATCAGGAAGACGGCTGTCAACACGCAGGCAACAAGCGCACGCTGGCTGGTATTGGTGCGGATCATTGAGGGATGGCGCATGGCAGCGGAATTTTGTATTTCGTGCAAGAACCAAGTGAGGAACGGGCGGCCCGCCCGTTTTCTGACGAGACGGGACTCACGGGCGGGCCGCCTAGCACTGGCAGTTTAGCCCATGATTCTGGTATAGAAGGCACCGGGTAGGATGTCGGGGCCACCGGTGGCCCGGACATCCCGCCTCTTCATTCATTCCCGTCGCCGCAGTTGAAAAACTGTCAGTATTGGGCGGGCCGCCCGCGCCCACCTTCGAGCCTACGGCGCAACCACCAGCGCGCCGGAGCCTTTGAGGGCCCTGGGTCACGTAGCTTTTCAGCACCGGCGCCACCACCGTGGCGTGGCTTGCCGGCCCGTCGTCGAATGTTAGGACCACCAGCCTCTCGGGGATCGGCTTGCGCAGGATGCCGTTAGGATCGGCCTCGGCCGGGGGCTGCGCGAGGGGTGAGG
>TBL_comb47_HYPODRAFT_10008562_pt1 | contig 10420 bp, 11 predicted proteins | sample TroBogypolimnion_40_FD_10682 | JGI IMG/M metagenome (IMG submission 10682)
CCGGTCGCGGCCGAGCCCGCCGAGGCCCCTGCCGCCGCCGCGCCTGCGGCCCCCGCCACGGCGGCCGAACCCGCCGTCGCCAAGAGCGCCCGCAAGCCCCGCAGCCCCCGGATCACGGCGCCCGCCCCGGAGCCCGTCGCCGAACCCGCGGCCGAACCGGTGATCGCCGCGGCCGCGGAGCCGATGGCCGTTGGCGACCTGCTGACGGACCAGGCGATGGCCGTCCTCCAGGCCATCCACACCGGCATGGCCGTGGAACTGGTCTTCCAGGACCCGGACAGCAATCCGCCCCGGACCTTCGAACCCCGCCAGCTCACCTTCGACGCCCTGGCCAAGGCCTGGTTCGTCTGGGGCTGGGACCGCCGCTACAACGCCGAACGGCACCACCGCCTCGACCTGGTCGCCCAGGTGACGCCCGTGGAGGGCGTGGGCCGGGCCGCCCAGGGCCCCTACAAGGATGGGACCCCCGCCAACCTCATCGGCGGCTGGCTGGGCGGCGAACCCATCCACGTGAAGGCGGTCCTGCTCAAGCAGTGGATCTTCGCGGTCCGGCAGGCGCCCTCGCCCTTCCCCGAGTTCAAGCTGGAGGAGATCGAGGAGGGCAAGGCCCAGGTCACCTTCGTGGGCACCGACCTGCGGGCCATCGCCCGCTGGGCCATGCAGTTCGGGGACGGCATCCAGGTGATCGAGCCGCAGCGGCTGCAGGACCGCATCAAGCAGGTGGGAATCACCTGGGGCGGCAAGCCGGCCACCGCCGAACGCCCGGCCGCTCCCCCTGCCCCGGCCCCCCGGCCGCCGCGCGCCGAGCATGGCCACCGTCCCGAGCACCGCGCCGAGCACCGGGCCGAGCCCCGGGAAGCCCGGGAGCACCGCGAAACCCGGGAACCCCGCGAGGTCCGGGAATCCGCCCCCCGGCACCGGCCGGAACCCTCCCGGAACCTTCCCGAGGCGCCCAAGCCCACCACCAACAAGGCCGGCAAGATCGAGATCCGCATCGACCGGCTCTGATTCCCGCCTCACAGCCAGCGGCCGATGACCCTCCGGAAGGCCCGCTCCCGGCGGGCCATGGGCCGGTACCCGGTGCAGGTGCCGGGGCCGGAGCGTTCCGGACAGGCCAGGCAGGGGGTGTGGTGGGGACCCCGGTGCCGGTAGTACCGGATGGCCGCCGCCAGCCCTGCGAGCACGGCCAGGGTCACGCCCCAGCCAGCCCAGCCGCCAACCCGGCATCCCCGAACGACCAAATAACCGGCCAGGGCGGCCGGCAGGAACCGCGCGAACCCCTTGGGCGGCCGCCAGCGGACCAGGCACAAGCACCAAGCCGCCCAGGCAGCCAGCAGCGCGACGGCAAGGGCCGCTCCGCCCCCGAGCGGGGATCCTCCCGCGGCCAGGCCCGACGCGAGCCCGGTTCCGGCCAGCAGGCAGCCCCTGCAGACCCGCATCCGGCCGAAGGACACGACCTCTCCGGCATAGGCGGGACAGAGGGGATGGTGGGCGAACCGGTGGAAGGCGTGGGCCCGCCGGCCGAACCGGTCGATGCGCCGGGCCAGGGCCGGATCGATCACGCCACGGGGGTCTTGGCCCGGAGCACCACGGCGGTGCCGTAGGCCACGATCTCGTTGGTGTTCTGCATGAGGTCCCCGGAATCGAAGCGGAACCCCAGGATGCCGTTGGCGCCCATCTGCCGGGCATGCATCTCCAGGCGGTTCATGGCCTCGTTGCGGGATTCCCCGGCCAGTTCGGTGAGCATGGTGATCTCGCCGCCGAACAGCTGCTGGCAGCCGGCGCAGGCGGTGCCGACGACGCTGCGCGAGCGGACCGTGATGCCCCAGCAGGGACCGATGATCCGTTCCACCTCCTGGCCGGGCGGAGCCTCGAAGGTGGTGACGATGGGAATGGCGTGCAGGGAGATGACCGACATCGGCGGCCTCCTATGGCGACGGGTGTTCGCAGCGGCCCGCGGTTGTCAACGGGCGCCCAGGAGCGGCAGGAGGAAGGTCGCGGCCGCGGCCACCGCGACACAGGCGGCGGCGCCCTGGGTCCTGAGGCGCATGGTGTGGCGCGAAGCCAGGAACACCATGAACAGTGCCGCGAACGTGAACAGATCCAGGTTGTTGAAGATGGACTGCAGCTTGAGGCTGTCGGGGACCACGAAGAAGCCCAGGGCCGTGGGCGAAAGGGCGTCCGGCTTGGCTCCGCCGATGTTCTTCAACGTGCAGACGATGCCCAGGAGCAGCAGCTTGGGCAGCAGGACCAGCCCGGCCACCACGGTGGCGGAGAACGCCTGCGGGAAGCTGGGCGGCTGCCGCTCCGCGGTCCCCCGGCCGATGGCCCAGTAGATCAGGGCCATGATCAGGCGATAGAGTCCCAGGTAGTGGTGTAACAGGCGGATAGGCAGACAGATGGCCACCGTTTCCCGTATGTTTGGTTTTGCGAAACGAACATAGGAGCGGAAAACGATGGCCAGAGAAAGTGTGGAGGGTCTTTCGGCCCTGGGCAAGGCTTTGGAGGAAGGGAGCGGAGATTTCTTGCTCGATCTCGTGAGGAAAGCCCTCGGGCACATTATGAACGCGGAGGTCACCAGCCTCTGCCAGGCCGAGGCAGGGGAAAGGTCCCCCTTGCGCGAGAACAGCCGGAATGGCTATCGGGACAGGGACTGGGAGACACGCCTTGGGAGCGTTGACCTCCAGATCCCGAAGCTGAGGAAGGGGAGCTACTTCCCCTGCTTCCTGGAGCCGCGCAGGGCCTGGGAGCACGCCTTCGTCAACGTGGTGGCCGAGGCCTACGTCTGCGGGATCTCTACCCGGAAGGTGGAGAAGCTGATCGAGGCCATGGGCGCCAAGGGAATGTCGAAAAGCGAGGTTTCGCGGATGGCCAAGGTCCTGGACGCTGACGTGGCGAGTTTCCGGGAACGTGCCCTGGCCGGGAGTTTCCGCTACATCTACCTGGATGCCATGTATCCCAAGGTCCGGGAGGGCATGCGGGTCGTCGGGATCGCCGTGCTCGTCGCCATCGGCGTGAACCAGGAGGGCCGGCGGGAAGTCCTGGGCCTCGAGGTCGCCGATGGGGAGATGGAATCCTGCTGGATCGCCTTCCTTGAGGGCCTGGTCAAGCGTGGCCTGCTAGGGGTGGAGCTGGTGGTCTCGGACGCGCATACCGGCCTGAAGGCCGCAGTGCGGCGGGTGCTGAACGGCGTTTCCTGGCAGCGGTGCCGGGTCCACTTCATGCGCAACGCCGCCGTGAAGCTGACCAAGGCCGACCAGCCCAAGCTCCTGGGTCGCCTGAAACTGGCCTTTCAGGAACCGACGCTGGAAAAGGCCAGGGCGGCCTTCAAGCTCCTGGCCGAGGACACCCGGAAAAAGCACGCGGGCTTCGCGGCCCTCCTGGACGAAGGCGTGGAGGAGGTCCTGGCCTTCATGGCCTTCCCGAAGGAGCACTGGCGGAAAATCCATTCGACGAATGTCCTGGAACGGGAGAACCGGGAACTCCGGCGAAGGTCCGACGTGGTGGGCATCTTCCCCAACCGGGCTGCGGTCCTGCGCCTCCTGGGCACCATCCTGGCCGATCAGCACGCGGAGTGGTGCTCGGCCCGCCTCCCTTATCTGCGGGACCCCCTGAAGGTCCTTGAGCCCACAGAGGACGCCGCCACGGAGCCGGCCGAGGATCTGGCGGAGCAGAGCGCATGAGCGGCCCACTGCGAAACCGTGGCGAGCCGCCCGGGCCCGGGGTGAATGGATAGCGCCGCTCTGCGGCGCCCCTGGTGCAATCGACCAAAGATGGAGGTGAACCCATGCCGTCAAAGCAGCGAGATCGTGGCCCGCCCGCCGGGGTGGTGCGCAGGCATGGAAAGCCTGCTGGATTGCCTGCTGGATTTCGCTGACGCGAAACGGGCCTCTGGCCCGCCCTCCGGGTCCACAGGCAACGCCCCTGCGGGGCGCCCTCCGGGTCCACACCCTTCCCACACCCGCGGGCTCCGCCTGGAAAATCGCTCCGCGCTTTTCCACACCGCCCCTCGCCAAAAGCCAATCAGCAGCAGCAATTGCTAGAAAATACAACATCGGGTACGGCTGCGCTTCGCTGGCCGTTCTTGTTACACCACTTGACGGGACTCAGGCACCCGCCTGCGGTCCGGAGGCTTATTTACACCACCAACGCAATCGAAAGCTTGAATGCGCGGTTGCGTAAGATATTGAAAACACGAGGCCATTTCCCGAATGATCAGGCGGCCACCAAGCTGATCTACCTGGTGCTAAGAAACCAAGCCAAGAATTGGCAACGGTGCGTCGTAGGATGGAAAGACGCCCTGAATCACTTCGCCATCCTTTACCCCCAGCACTTCGATCACCCTCAGGCTTGACCCGCCGGAGACCACCGATGCAAACCGCTCACACACAAAGAACCTGACACTCCCCATCATTGGCTTTTTTTTGCCGGGGATGAACGGGGATGAACGGGGATAAAACAGGATAAAAAAATCCTGGCTATCTTATCTCGATCGCCATCGCGTTCAGCCGCTCGATCCGCTTGGCCAGCGGCGGGTGGGTCGCGAACAGGCTGAAGATCCCGTCCCCCTTCAAGGGGTTGACGATCATCATGTGGGCCGTGGCCGGCTGGGCGTCGCGCATGGGCAGCTGCTGGTTGTAGGCCGCCAGGCGGCCCAGGGCCGAGGCCAGCTGATCGGGGCGGCCGGTGATGTGGGCCGAGTAGGCGTCGGCCTCGTACTCCCGCGAGCGGCTCACGGCCATCTGCAGGAGCATGGCGGCGATGGGGCCGAGGATCAGGACCAGGATGGCGCCCAGCCCGCCGCCGCCCGAATCGTCATCCGAGCGCCTGGGTCCGAACCAGAACGCCAGCCGCGACAGGAACATGATCGCCTGGGCCAGAACCGCGGCCAGGCTGCCGATGAGGATGTCCCGGTGCTTGACGTGGCCCAGTTCGTGCGCCAGAACCCCCTCCAGCTCCGGCCGGGACAGGGTCCGCAGGATCCCCTCGGTGACCGCCACCACCGCGTGGTCGGGGTCGCGGCCGGTGGCGAAGGCGTTCGGCGTCTCGTCGGGGATGATGGCCACCCGCGGCATGGGCAGCCCGGACCGCTGGGCCAGGTTGGCGACGATGGCGTAGAGTTCGGGCGCGTCGCCGGGGCCGACGATCTGGGCCCGGTAGGCCGCCAGCACCAGGCTGTCGGAGAAGAAATAGCCGAATCCGTTCATCAGGACGCTGACCACCAGGGCGATCAGGATCCCCGACTCGCCCCGCCAGAAGCCGCCGATGGCCACCAGCAGGCCGGTCATGGCCATGATCAGAACGAAGGTCTTGAGGCCGTTCATGGGCACCCTCCCCATCCAATGTAGCCCGAACGGAGGCCCGGGTCAGACCCGCTTGATCACCACCAGCGTGACGTCATCCTTGAATCCGCCACCTTCCATGTGGCCGAAGGTGCGGGTGAGCAGGGCCTCGAACAGTTCGTCGGCGCTGGCGCCCGGGCGGGCCAGGACCACCTCCGCCAGGGGTTCGTCGCCCAGATCCAGGCCCTGGGTATCCTCGGCCTCGGAGACGCCGTCGGTGAAGATGACCAGGGTGTCGCCCGGTCGCATGGTTGTCCGGCCTTCGGCAAAGGTGGCTGCGGGCAGCAGGCCGACCATCGGGCCGGTGGTCAGCAGACGCTGGAACGGACGGCCATCCCCGGGCACCAGCAGGGGCGGGTTGTGCCCGGCGTTGACGTAGCGGAGGTCGCCGGTCTCCGGATTGAGGCTGCCCATGAACAGGGTGGCGTAGCGATTGCGGTCGCGGATGTCGTTCATCCGGGCGTTCAGGCGCAGGGCCAGCTTGCCCCAGTCCTCGACCCGCCGGTCGGCCATGGCCCGCAGGAAGGCCGAGAGCTGGGTCATCATCAGCGACGCCGGCAGCCCCTTGCCGGAGATGTCGGCCACCGCCATGTGCAGGCGCGGGCTGCGGCCGATGTCCGAGGCCATCCAGAGATCGTACAGGTCGCCGCCGACCGCCTGGTACGGCAGGTTGGCCGCGGCGCACTGCCAGCCCGGAGGCTCCGGCAGCCGCTTGGGCAGGATCCGGTGCTGGATGTTCCGTGCCAGCTCCAGGTCCTTCTCCAGCTTCATGGCCTGGATCCGGTTTTCCCGCAGTTCGAGGCTGCTCAGCTGGGACGAGGTGATGTTCAGAAGGGTCTGGAAGAACAGCTCATCCTCGTCGGACAGCGGTCCCTGGGCCGGCTGGGCCGCGTAGGCGAAGCCATGGCTGCGGTCCTGGTCGCGCAGCTCGACCACGTGCGGCAGTCCGCGGGTGACCACCAGCTCGTTCAGGGCCTCGGGGGACAGTTCCGCGGGAAGCGCCCCCAGGCCCCGGCTGTGCAGCACGCTGCCGTCGCCGGCCACCACCAGCAGCCGCTGGATCTGGAATTCCCCGGCCAGGGTGTTGGCCATGAGCCGGATCAGCTCGCCCGGGGTCTCCACGTCGCCCAGGTTGCGGGTCAGGTCGAACAGGGTGTTGAGCCGCGACAGCTGCAGGGCCAGGGCCCGGTTCTGCTCGCTGCGGTTGGCCTCCAGCCGGCGCCAGGCCAGCAGCGGCGCGGAGATGCTCAGCAGCAGGGCCAGCGCCGGGGGCGGCTCGGCGACCCGCACCGCCAGGTGGCCGTAGGGCTCCTCGCCGTAGCTCCAGGGCAGGCTGGTCCAGCCCGGCCCGGGGTGGGTCGGGAACGGGGTGGCGGCCCCGCGCAGGAAGGCCCACCGGGTGCCGTTCCAGATGCCGCCCTGGCTGGCCTTGGCGATGCCCAGGGCGGTGACCCCGACCAGGTGCACCAGGGCCTCTTCGGTCGCCTGGTCCGGAAAGGTCTCCAGGAAATCGATGACGGGCAGCAGTTCCTGGGTCCCCTCGGGGATCCGGGTGCACAGCTCGCGCAGGCGCAGGAACGGCGAGGAGGCCTGGGAATCGTCCATGGGTCTGGCTATTCCAGCTCGAACAGCACGTCCTGGGCCCCCTCCCACAGGGTCTTCTCGCCCAGCTCGCGCAGGTGCTCCCGCCCCTCCACCACGGTGAGGAAGTGGTTCCCGGCCAGCTGGCCGACCTTGCTGCCGAAGCGGCAGCTGCCGTAGGCGATCAGGATCTCGGTCTCGCTGACCCGGCCCGGGTAGAACAGTATGTCGCCGGCCGACGGGTAGCTGGTCGCGTTTTCGTGCCGGACCCCCAGGTTCAGGCTGCCCATCGGCACCCAGCAGCCCTCGCCGCTCCACCGGACATGCAGGAGCCGGGCCCGGTACGGCAGCAGATCCAGGAAGGCCGCGACCGTGGCCGGGGCGCCGACGTTGGCCTCGGCGCGGAAATGGTAGCCACCTGCGGTGATTCGGATGATGGTCATGGCAACCCTCCGGTCCGATGATCGCACATCCGGGCGATCCGCTTCAGCCCACCAGCCGCTTGACCATGCAGCATTCGCTCCGGCCCCCGGCCTCCCGGAAGTGGATTTCGTCCATGAACCGGCTCATGAGCAGGAGGCCCAGGCCGCCTTTGCGGGGGTGCTTCACGTATTCCCGGGGGTCGGGGAGCGTGACCTCCCCGTCCAGCAGCCCCGGTCCGGTGTTCCAGATGCGGATCTCCATCGTGGCCGGCAGGAAGCTCAGCTCGATCTCCACCTTGTGGGTGGATTCGCCCTTGTAGGCGTGGATGATGACGTTGGTGACAGCCTCGTCCACGGCGATGGAGACCTTGGCGGCGGTGGCGTCGTCCATGCCGGCCACCAGGGAGGCCCGCTTGGCCAGGCCGGTGACCAGGTTCAGGTAGCGGGTCTGGCTTGGAATGACGAGCCGGAACGTCTCGGGAGGGGCGGCCGGGCGCACTTAGGCCTTCTCCGCCAGGGCCTGGAGGGCCTCGGCCGCGGACGGGAAGACCCGGTACAGCTGGGTGAAGCCCAGCGTGTCGAAAATGGTCTGGACGTTCGGGGCCAGGCTGCAGAGCAGGATGTCCCCGCCGTTCTCCCGGATCGTCTCGATGAGCCCCATGATGGCCCCCAGGCCGGCCGAACTGATGTAGTTCAGCCCCGAGCAGTCCAGGAGGATGTTGAAGCGGCGCTCCACCACCAGCTTTTCCAGGGTGTCCTCGAACATCCGCACCGTATGGGCGTTGATGAAGCCCTCCGGCAGCACCACGGCGACCCCGTCCACCTCGCGCACCTGGATCAAAAGATCGGCCATGCCATCCACTCCCAAGGAACCCGGCCAGCCGGGAACCACGAACCTGGGTGAATCCTAACCGCCAAGTGGAATAATTGCCAGCCGGGGGTCGGCCGGTCCGGATTTGGAGTACCATTGCAGCAAAACCGGGATCCCTATGGATGAGAATGTTCAGGCCTCATTGAAGAATCTGCTCCAGCAGTGGGTCGACGCCCGGCAGCAGGCCCTTCTTGAGCACGTGATGCTGGCCTGGAGCGAGGCGATCGGGCAGCTGGCCCCCGACGAGGCCCTGGTGGGGACCCTGCTCGAGGCCATCCCCGCGCCCGAACCCCTCCCCGTTCCGGAACCGCCCGTCCTGGAGGATACCGACCAGGACCTGGGCGATGGCCTGGACCTGCTGGAGGAGGCCGGCACCCAGGGGGAGGTGCTCAAGCGCCTCCTGGACGGCCTGAACCGGTTCACCGCCCGCAGCGCCCTGTTCGTCCTCAAGCAGGGCATCGCCACCGCCTACGCCCACCGCGGGTTCCAGGCCGAGGCCGCCCGCAGCGCCACGCCGGTGGTGCCGCCGCCGGAACTGGAGGATCTGGTCCAGGGCCGGATCCGCCAGCTCAGCGGGCCCGGCGAGGCCTATGGGTCCCTGCTGGCGCCCCTGGGCGCCGAACCCGCGGCCGACCTGCGCATCCTGCCCCTGCGCCTGCGCAAGCGGATCGTGGCGCTGCTGCTGGTGGACAGCGGGAGCGGGCCGGCCATCCTGCATCCCCATCACATCCGCGCCCTGGCCTGGTCCGCCGAGGCCCGGCTGTCCTACCTGGCCGGGGTCAAGGAGGAGGAGCGGGCCGCGCCGGTGGAGAGCCACCCCTCGACCCTCACCCAGCGCATCCCCGACGCCATCGCCGAGCCCCCGGGCAGCTCCCTGGACCCCAAGGTCCGGCTCAACGCCGAGCGCAGCGCCCGGGTGCTGGTGGGCGACATCGAGCTCTACTTCCCGGCCAAGGTCACCCAGGGCCAGCAGACCGGCAGCCTCTACCCGGTCCTGCGGGACGAACTGGACCGGTCCCGGGCTTCTTTCGTGGAACGCTACGGCGCCGACCTGGAAGCCCAGCACCAGATTTTCTACCATACGGTGGTCCAGCAGCTATGCGCGGGAGACGCGTCCCGGCTGGGTCCGGCGCCCTGGGCGGTCCTCTAGCCTCCCGGCCGGCGCAATAAGTGTGATCGACATCCGCTTCGATTCATGGTAAATCCTGTCACCTTAAACGGGATTGAGGACGCCATGGCGAATCTTGGAAAGAAATGGACCTGCTTCGGATGCGGTGCGAAGTTCTACGACTTCGCGAAGCCGGAGCCGCTTTGCCCCAAGTGCGGCGCCAACCAGAAGGAGGCGCCGGCCAAGCCGAAGGCGGTCAAGAAGGAAAAGGCGGTTCTGCAGATCGATGACGATTTCGTCCCCGAAGGCGAAGTGGACGTGGCCCCCGAGGACAGCCTCGAGGAAAGCCTCGGCATCTCCGGCGCCCGCGCGGAAGGCGTGGATCCGGGCGACCTGCAGATGGACGACTACGACGAGTAGACAGCCTCGCCCTGAAGGAAATGGTTACCTGGACGAACCGATGAACCCATCCGCCGTTTGCCCGCCCGTTGACCGCCACGCCCATCTCGAAGGCAGTCTCGATCCGGCCTGGGTGCGGGCCCGGGCGCAGGAGCGGCAGCTCGCCCCGCCGGCGCCCCTGGAGGCCCTCTGGCGCGGGGAGGCGGTGCCCTTTGAGGGTTTCATCGAGGCCTTCTTCTTCAGCTGCCGGTTCCTGCGTTCCGCCGAAGCGGTCCGCGACGCGGTCCGGGCCGCGGTGGCGCGGCTGCCCAGGGCCGACGGCCGCGCCCGCGGCGTGGATCTCTGGGTCTCGCCCCACTTCCTGGTCAAGCAGAGCCAGTTCCTGACCCTGGACGCCCTCTGGCGGGGCCTGGACGACGGCATCCGGGAAGCCCGGGCCCAGGATGTCCGGATCGCCGTGATCATCGACGCCGTGAACCACTTCGGGGTGGACCACGGCCACGAGGTGCTGGACCTGGTGCTGCCGGAAAAGCCCGCCTGGGTGATCGGCTTTTCGACTGGCGGGCTGGAACGGGTGCCGTTCCGGGATTGGGCGCCGGTCTTCGAGCGCGCTCGCTCGGCAGGCCTTAGGCTTGCCGCCCACGCGGGCGAGAACGGCCCGGGCGCCAACGTCCGGGACGCCATCCTGGACGCCGGC
>TBL_comb47_HYPODRAFT_10008563_pt1 | contig 10419 bp, 9 predicted proteins | sample TroBogypolimnion_40_FD_10682 | JGI IMG/M metagenome (IMG submission 10682)
TTGAGATGCCGTATAAGTTGTAGCTAAAGCTCCTGTCTGCAGCGTTCCATGGAGTGCACCAGCAGCGCCGCCTTCACTTTGCATTTCGATAACTTGAGGTACAGTATTCCAAATATTTTTTAGTCCCTCTGCCGCCCATTGGTCAGCAAATTCACCCATCGTAGTTGATGGCGTAATCGGATAAATTACACTAATTTCAGTTACTCGATAGGCAATGTGCGCTACTGCTTCATTACCATCAATTATTTTTAGGTTTGCACTCATTTCAATAACTCCTATTCAACATTGTAATCGCCCCACAGGGACATGTCTTAAAACACTTACCACAACCAATACATGTTTCAATATCAATTTTGTAACGTTTTCCCGGACCCAATTTAGTAATTGCCTTAACTGGGCAAATCTTGTAACAAGCATCACATTCGAAACAATTACCACACGAAAAACAGCGTTTGGTTTCAAACAAAACTTCACCCTGATTACAGCCCTTCACTGCCTCAACAAAAGATTTAGATCTAATACCAGCGTCTAATACTTGCTCTTTAGTTTTAGTTGATTTTACTTCATTTTCATTGATGTGTAATTGATTAAAAAGCGCTACCTCATGCCGTGCTTGAAAATTAAAATTCGTACCCTTCAAATAAGCATTAATGTGATACGCTGCGTGTTTTCCCTGACCAACCGCTACCGTGACACTGCGATCATACGGGATCATGTCACCGCCAGCAAAAATACCGCTACATCCCGTCATAAAACTTTCATCAACCGTTATGACTCCGTTAGTCTGCAACTCTACTCCCGGAACTTTGCGCAAAAACTCGGAATTAGGTATCTGATTTAACGCAAAAATTAAGGCATCTGTTTCTAGATTTTCAAACCTTCCAGATTGCTTTGGTCTGCCTGTTTCATCTAGTTCATTAATACTCAAAGATAAACTATTTTTATTAAGACCGACAATGGTACGCAGAAAAATAAATTTAATACCTTCCTCTAGCGCTTCCTCGATTTCATGAGGAAATGCTGACATTTTTTCGCGCGTGCGATGATAAATAATAGATATATCAGACACGCCTAACCGCTTGGCACTACGCGCAGCATCAACTGCCGTATTACCACCACCATAAATTGCTAAACGCGGACCAAGCTGCATAGCTCTATCAAAACTTGCCTCACGTAAATAATCAACTGCATCAATCATCGGGCATGGATTTTCAACGGGAAAAACAAGATTTTTTCCTAAACGGGCACCAATTGCTAAAAATACTGCATCAAAACCACCCCGCTCTTTTTCCAAAACTATATCTTCAACCCTACGATTATATTCGATTTTTACACCCATATTTAAAATACGGTTTATTTCGCCAGCTAAAACTTCTCGAGATAACCGATAGGCAGGAATACCAACTAGCATTGTTCCACCAGCTTGAGGTAGAGCTTCATAAATCGTAATTTCATGACCCATTAAGCGTAAATGATAAGCGGCTGATAATCCTGCAGGTCCAGCCCCAACTATTAAAACTTTTTTACCAGTTGCAGCCCCTACTTGCATCGCCCAACCTTCAGCAAGCGCCATATCACCTAAAAATCGCTCAACACAATGGATACCAACAGACTCATCATATTGAATTCTATTACATTTTGTTTCACAGCAATGATAGCAAACCCGCCCATGAATCGCAGGAAACGGATTATTTTGTACAATAGTTTCCCAAGCCTCGCGGAATTTTTCTTGCTTGGCTAAATTCAACCATTTTTGAATGTTTTCCCCAGCCGGACAAGCATTATTACATGGAGGCAATCGATCAACATAGGCAGCAATCATTTTGGATTTTGGACGCACAGAACTACTCATTTTTAATCATCTTATTTTTATAATAACTTGATTATATTAAACCTTATTACAAGGACGTGTCTACTAAAAAACATGAAAATAAATGGTTACTTTGCATCTTAAAACATGAATGCTATATTAACTACATAAAAACTAGGAGCTAATTATGGACTGCATTTTCTGCAAAATTGCCGCCGGCACATCGCCAGCAAAAATTATCTATCAAGACAAAGAAATTATAGCATTTGATGATATATATCCAAAAACACCACAGCACAAATTAATTATCCCACGCAAACACATCGCAACTCTAAATGATTTAACATCGGAAGATGAAAGTTTAGTAGGACGCATGATTTTGGTTGCGCAAAAGTTAGCAACAGAACTCGAAATTGCGCAAAATGGTTATCGCATTTCAATCAACTGCAACAAAGATGGTGGACAAGTAGTTTATCACCTACACTTACATTTAATGGGAGGACGGCCAATACCTTGGTAAAAGCATTATCATAAAAACCTATAGTATAAATACCTTGGGGGATTTTAGCGATATTGAATACATAAAATATTAGTTTACTGTGTTTCCTGTCATTATTAAAAACTTAGGAGACATTATGAAACAAGATTTTTTATGCAAGGGTTTGTCAGCGTTATTATTTTCGCTAATGGGAATTAATGCCTGTTATGCAAACAATCTAGTTAAAATTGTGAATGCTTCTTTATACGAAAATAATCACAATGGGGTTTCGATTGTAGCTATAGACGAAGATTTATTCCGCACTAATTTTGGTGCACCAAGAAAATGCGGCATACCAACTCTAACTATATTTGATAAAAAAGATGGTAGTCCCTATGAAAACCAAGATGTACAACTAATAAGCAAACCAGCTATTGGCAATTACTTTCCATGGACAATAACAAACTCTATCAAAAATCGTGGAGACGCCATTAGTCCTAAGTTTTACAAAATCACTTTTGACAGCAATATCAATGATCCAGGTTGCTTAGAAAAAAACGGCGCTATAGCAGAAATAGAAATGAATCCGTATGTTTTTTCCACAAATGATGAAATTAAAAAGATCACTATAAAAAATAGTTATTCACAAGAAATAGAGATAACCAACATAAACAATACGGATAAAAACGGACTCGTAATTCCACCTAAATTATCCGAACCCATAAAGATTCCTGCGGGCGAACCCTATGATTTTAAACTGCAACCAGGAGTTTGCTATGAAAACTCAGATTTTTTATCTAAAGATGAAGATATTCAGTTCTTTTACAAAACCACAAACAATGGTACTTCTCTAGAAAACATTTTTACTATTAAAGTTGGGGTTGCTTGTAACAAAGTACTTGACCAACCAATTGATAAAACCAAAGAGACAGATTTGACAACAGCTGAGCGAGAAAAAATGCTTGAAAAAGAAGTAGAAAATACTCAAAAAAAATATGCAGAAGCTATAGCCAATGCAAAGAAAATTAAACAATTGGCAGATACCGCACAAAAAGAAGTATTAGATGCTGCGGTAGAAGCAGGTGTAAAAAAATGTGAACAAAAATCAGAAAAAAATAAGCAAAAAGCAATAGATACTGCGGTAAAACAAACCATAAAAGCGGAAGCAGCATCGCGCAAACAAGAGGTGAATGCAAAGATAAAAGAATACAAAGAAGAGCTTAAACAAAAAAATCTTGAAAAACAAAAAGCAAAAAGGGATAAAAAATCAAAAGAAGAGTTATAACCCTAAAAACGGTAGTTTGAATTATAAAATCGTTATAATTAGATCTGGTAGGCACAGGCTAAAGCCTGCGCCTACCAATGTCTACCGATGCCTACCAGTTCGTTCAAGCGCAACATGACAACGCATCAGCTCGCCTGGATTGGTTTGTGCGGCCAGAAGCGAAAGCTCCCCACACAAAACTGTTGCGGCAACAATTGCGGCAAGGCGCTCTGCACTCCCACCTAAAGGGTTTAAACAACCAAGAAGCTCCAAGTTTTGTTTTATAAAATCAAAATCTTTACTACTACCAACTGTACCAACAATAATATTTGGCAAAGTAACGGTAAAATACAAATCGCCGCTACGCACTTCGGCATAAGTAAAGCCTTGCGAACCTTCAACAATATTGGCAACATCTTGGCCCGTTGCTAAGTAAATCGCGAGCAGCATATTAGCAAAATGCGCATTGGCAGTTCGAACTGAGCCTGCAATTATCGAACCAATTAAATTCTTTTTGATATTAAGATCTACTATTTGTTCTGGGGTGGCACGTAATTGTTCGACACAAATTTGGCGCGGAATTAGGCTTTCGGCAATAACATATTTACCGCGCCCTAAAATACCATTAACTGCAGAATTTTTTTTATCAACGCAATAATTGCCAGAAATCGATACATACTTTAATTCTGGATATTGACTAAGCAACCACTCTTGTAGCATTTGCGCCGCTTTAGTTGCCATATTGTGGCCAGCCGCATCACCTGTTGTAAAAACAAACCGCAGGTAAATTAAATCGGCAACTATTTGCCCGTGCCAGTCTTTTAATCGCGTAAATCTACTACTCTGCGTCGTAATTTTTTCAAGTTCTGCGCGTTTGTCATTTAAGCCATTGATAACCTTCAATGCATTTGCAGCATCTGTTGCTTGCAATAAAACTGAGCGCGTCATGCAATCACTAACAATAACGGTTTTAATACCGCCAGCTTTTTTAGTCACTCGCGCACCACGATTTACCGATAACCACAGAGGCGTTTCAAAGGTTGCCAGCGGAACTTTTACAACAGCCACAAACTTAGAATCAACAATCTTGATTGGACCGACAATCTTTGTGGGAATAATGGTTTGTGGGATCAGAGGCATAATTGTTTCATCGCACAACTTGGTAAAAAATTTCTCCTTTCTTTACCATACCAAGATCGCTTCGAGCTCGGCTTTCAATCGCTGCACCACCTTTTTTTAAAGCAGTTATTTCGTTAGTCATAGAAACATTGTGTCTTGCGATCTCATCATTCTTAGCCAGCAAACTACTAATCGCATGCTTCGAATGAAAAACTTTTAAAAGGCCATCGTCCGCAAACCAAAGGCGGTACTGCAAAACAGCGAGAACGATCGAAAGGATTATTAATATAGTTTTCATTACACTATCCGGCAAGCGCAGGCTAAAGCCATATCATTACAAGTATCTAACGCTTTTGGTAGCCGCAGGCTTTAGCCTGCGTGATGCGGGTTGCCGCCACACCATATTAACGCAGGTTAAAGCCTGCGGCTACCAAACCTGAACTTATCATCGCTATAATAAACAATAAGTTATATCAACCACACCATACTTATGGGTAGCGATACGGGCTAAAACCTGCGCCCACCGATATTTTCTACTTAAAGCTTCTTGGAAAAGCTTTTTTACCGATATAAGAAGCCTTTGAACCTAACTCTTGCTCAATACGAATCAGCTGATTGTATTTTGACACACGATCAGTGCGGCAAAGCGATCCGGTTTTAATTTGGCCAGTTGAGGCAGCAACAACCAAATCGGCAATAATAGTATCTTCGGTTTCACCAGAACGATGAGATATTACTGCAGTATAACCAGCATCTTTAGCCATTTTAATCGCTGCTAAAGTTTCAGTTATGGTACCAATCTGATTAAGTTTAATCAAAATTGAATTACACACGCCGGATTCAATTCCCTTTTTGAAAATTTTGGTATTAGTAACAAACAGGTCATCACCAACGATTTGGATTTTTTTACCCAATTTGTCTGTCATTAATTTCCAGCCGGCCCAATCACCTTCGGCCAAACCGTCTTCAATCGTAATTAATGCAGGATATTTATCTACCCAGTTTGACAAGTAATCGACAAATTCTGCTGAAGAAAGTTTTTTATTTTCAGATTCTAGAGTATAAACTCCGTTATCGTAAAGCTCAGATGCTGCAACATCCAAACCTAAACAAATATCGCTACCCAATTTTAATCCAGCTTTTTCGATTGCTAAACAAATTACTTCTAGTGCTTCTTCATTTGAACGTAAGTTTGGAGCAAAACCACCTTCATCACCAACAGAAACGCTCAAACCCTTGCCCTTCAAAACTTTGCTTAAGTTATGGAAAACCTCAGCACCGTAGCGCACCGCTTCAGCAAAGCTAGGAGCACCAACTGGAAGAATCATAAATTCTTGGATATCCATGTTATTATCGGCATGAGCACCGCCATTTAAAACGTTCATCATTGGCACTGGCATTGAAAATTGACCATCACCACCTAGATAACGATAAAGGGGCAAACCAGCTTCATTAGCTGCTGCACGCGCAATAGCCATTGATACGGCTAAAATTGCATTGGCACCAAATTTACTTTTGTTTTCAGTACCATCGAGTTTGATCATTAAATTATCAAGTTCAGCCTGCTGTGTTGGATCTGCACCAAGTAAAGCTTCGCGTAATTCCTTATTAACATGGCCTACGGCCTTTAAAACGCCCTTACCCAAATAACGCTTAGTATCACCATCACGCAATTCTAAAGCTTCTCTTGAGCCGGTTGAAGCACCAGATGGTACACAAGCACGGCCAAGCACGCCTGAAGAAAGAATTACATCAGCTTCAACAGTAGGATTACCGCGCGAGTCCAAAATTTCGCGAGCTTTAATATCAGATATTATTGTTGCCATAATTATTATCTCCCATTTAACTGTTTTTGAATTCGCCCGGGGAATAAACCCCCGGGCTCACCCAAGGGAGAGAGCTGCGCTTCTCCCCCTTGGGAATCCCCCATCGCTTTGTTTCCGCGGCAAGCCGCTGAAAATATTACTATGGTTATAGAAATTTGACGCCATTATTAAACAATGCAGAGCAAAAAGCCATAGAATTTTATTAGATTCTTTTAAAACAAATCTGAATGACTACCAGTGCGCATTAAAATTAAGTTATCGCCATCTATACAATAAATTAATAACCAATCTGGCTCAACATGACATTCTCTGCAGTCTGAAAATTTACCACTTAAGCCATGATCTTTATAATAGCCAGGTAAAGGATTTTGCGTGATTAAATATGTAAGCACTGTTTTTATTTTGTCTAAATCTTTCCCTCGCCGTTTTGCACGCTCAATGTCTTGTTCAAATTTTTTTTTACGAAAAATGGATAACATTTATTAAATACCAAGTTCGTTAAATAAAGCTTTTATATTTTTGCTCTTAATTAATCCTTTACCAACCCTAGCTTCTTTAATAACTTTTGCTGTTTCTTTGTTTGGTACTTCAATGTTAAAGGGAATAGCTTTACTAGCAATTACTTGTACTAAATACATATTAATAGCTTGAGACATGGTCATCCCCATACTACGCAGTATATCCTCTGCATTATCTTTAATTTCCTGACTAATTCTAATGCGTATAGCAGTATCTTTAATGTTTTCAGCGCGTATCATATTTTATATCCTGTAATGTTTTTTATTTATTGTAGCACATTGTTACAACAATGTAGATACATTCTCAACCAACGAAGTGAACGGGCTGACTTGAGCATAATTATGCAAATTCTTTTTTAATCTCCCCATCGCATATTTCTACGATTCTTTTGGCATGCTTAGCTAAAACAATGTCATGCGTGATAATAATTACCGTTTTGCCCTGAGCATTAAATTGTTCGAATAAATTTATAACCTCAGCACCAGCTTTGCTGTCTAAATTACCCGTTGGTTCATCAGCGAAAATAATGTCTGGATTAGTTACTAAAATGCAAAACAGATTGGTATTTGAGGGAGCATTAAATATTAACTAAGCTCAGAGAACCAATCCCTGAAACTACTTCAAAACCCACACACCATTGTGCTTAACTTCATCGTACATAGCATCAGGCGTCAAATCAAGTTCGCCGGGCCAAGTAACTGCCCCGTACTCGAGATAAACCTGATTAAATGTATTGATATCTCTAAGCCTAGCGAACACACCGGCTTTGGGATTCATGATCATTTGTTTCATTTCAACAAAACCATGTGTACCATCAATAAACTCAACCTCAAGCTTATAGCCTTTAAGTGGTTTGACTTTGGTTACCTGCCAAGGAACAGGAAACACTACTTCAGGGGCAATATTTTTTAATGTACTAATTGTTGGCATTGTCAGCGCTCCATTTTTTCTCGAAACCTGCCTTAAGTATAGTAAACTGAAAAAATGGCTTCAATACCGCGTATTTTACCGTATGTTTTTTTAGCCACGTGTTGAAATTGCGCATTTAATCGTTATAGCTTAAACTAACGCACAAAATAAACGTGAGACCCTAATCATGAAACAACTAAAACTCATCTGGTGTATGCTAGTTCTTATTATTATATCAGCTTCAGTTCAAGCTAAATGGGCGGGTATTGAAAACGCGATAATTAAAACTTCATTTGACCAAAACATAAACGTTAACAAAGACGGCACAATAAAAGAGACCGTAACGGAGCAATCCGAAATACTAAAAGAACCAGGTCGAGATTTCGCCGCTAACTATACTTTACAATATAACGGCTCTAGCGAAAAAATAAAAATCTTAGAAGCCAAGACAATTTATAAAGGGAAGGAATATAAACTCGATAAAAATTTAATAGAAGACAAACCACTGGCTAGCTCCCCTGGCGGCTTTGATCAAAAGAGGCAAATTTTGCTTGCTTTTCCTAAAGCAGAAATTGGCGCAAAAATTTTTCTAAAATACGATAAAATCATCACTGAAGTACCCTTGGATAAATTTTACGCAAATACGCTTATCTTTGGTGATAGGTGGTTCATGTATAAAGCGCATATCAAACTACATTCGCAAATACCCCTGCATATACTAGTTAATGACCCAGAAAAAGTCCTAAGCATTGCCAAAGATAAAGATGATAATTTCCACAACATGGAAATTACCCTAACCAAACCACTGTATAAAAAGGCCATAAATGAACCAGAATTTAACATCGTAAATAATAAATACTTGACCTGGGTATCGGTTTCTAGCTTAACTAAATGGGAAGATTTAGCTACTAGATTTGGACAACTTTACACAAAAGTATTCACGCAAACCCTACCCCAAGATTTCATAAAAATAGCTGACCTAGCCGCACAAAGAAAAGATGAAGTAGAGCAAATAAATACAGTAACATCATTGCTAAATGATAAAGTTCAATACATGGGCGATTGGCGTACCATTAGAGGAGGTATTATCCCACGCGATTTAGATAAAATTAGCAAAACTCAGTTAGGAGATTGCAAAGATTTTGCTGCATCTACTGCTGCAATTTTAACGAAGCTCGGCTACAAAGCACAGGTTGCGTTGGTAAGAAGAGGAATCCGTTCATTCTACCCTGACTCACTACCAGATGGTGCAGCGTTCAACCATGCCTTTGTAAAAGTAACCAACAAACAGGGAAAGGTACTCTGGATAGACCCAACAAACTTCCAAAGTATGGCCGATGGGATATTTCCTGATATTGCCGGTAAGATGGCTTTAGTACTCGATACTAAACAACCTAGTTATGAAAAGGTTGCAAACATCGACCCCCAACACGCTCAGAACATTTCCACTCGCCAAATAGACATTATAAACGACAGTAAAATTATCGAAAGCGGTAGTGTAACCCTGAAAAATGAGAAAGCGTATAGCCTTGCCGGAGCCACATTGCAAACTTCTGAAGCAACCATAAAAGATTTTATATACAATTTCTTGAGCCACTCCCGATTAGAAGAAAAAAACAAGAAAAATTTACAGCTACCGGATCTTAAATCGCGCATCGTAAAAGATATTTCATTTAATTATACTTTTGAACAAGAAAACAGAGTATTAAAAACCAACTTGGGACAAGCCTTAAAACTAATCTATGACTCACTGGAGATTTTTTTTGATATATCACAAGATTCAGTGACAGACATTGTAGTTGATGCTCCATATACAGCTACAAAACAAACCATTATCAAAAACATCAATGTTCAAAACATCGAATCTCTAAATAAAGAGATTAAAACCCCGTGGTTATATGTGTCGCGCAAATGCAGTCTTAACAGCAATCGCGATTTACAAATAGATGATACTATAGTTGTCTATAAAAATTTAATTGCCAATACAGAGCTAAAAACACCGGAATTTATTCAATTAAAAGATGACTTGGAAAAAAACTTTAAAGATGTCGCAGTGGTGTTTACTAAACGAAATTAATTTGGCTCTTATATAAAAATCGGTAGCCACAGGCTTCAGCCGGCGGTTACCAGTTCTGTTTTTGCAAGAGCAAAACCAGAACTTCCTTCCCTACTCCACAAAACCCAGCACAATTGCAACAGCATCAAATGGCTTGATGGTGATGGTGGCAAAACCGTAATTTTCAACGTCAATTGTTGGCCCTTGCATTTTATCCCCATTTAGTTGGCCAGAAATAAAATCGTAATATTTGCCACTCGGCAGGCCAGTATCAAAACGACGTTTTAATGTTTTTTCCGTAGCATTAATTGCCACAAACCCAAATACCGTAACATACTCTTTAGCTTTTTGATAAGTACGCGCGAAAGCAACTTGATTACCATCAGCCCAGATATGCGATACCCCAAGCGCATCTTTCGTTTTACTGTGAAATAAAAC
>TBL_comb47_HYPODRAFT_10008566_pt1 | contig 10417 bp, 21 predicted proteins | sample TroBogypolimnion_40_FD_10682 | JGI IMG/M metagenome (IMG submission 10682)
TTAGGGTCGTTTTCCTTGCGATCCAGGAAGAAAGCCTCAGCCCCGCTACCGCTGTTCAATGCGGCAAGCGCGGCGTCTTTAATGGCCTTTGGCGTTCGATTACAGGCACCTTTGGGGCGACCTCGACCCGCAGCAGGCGGATTTTTCTTCACTAAATTACTCACCTTCCCCCTCCATTGATCCAGTCCCCAAACATGGCCGCGCAGAAGGTGGCAACGATTGCCGAGATCCACAGCCCCAATACCCAACGTCTAAGGCTTCTGCTCATGGCTTGGTCCTCCGCTTCGGTATTGGTTCAAACACGATGTCCCAATCCGGGATCTTCTTAGTAGTTCGCTTGGTTTTCTCTGGCAGGCTAATGCGCCCTTCCTCCGCAGTATCGAGCCACTCCAGAGCCTGCTTGATGCGCTTTGCTGGGATCTGCTCTTGGCATTGGCAGATATGCCGTGCCTTCCCGTCCTTGATGGCCAGGACGTTCCAGCACATGAAGTCTTCGGTTGCGACTTCCTCAAGGACGTATTCCATTAGGCTGCCCTCTTGGACCGGAGATAGGTCAGATACTCAGCCCCTTGGGTGCTGGACCAAAAGACTTGGATCATGTTCACGGGGTCAGTTGCGTCCGGGTCGATAACCGTAACCACGCAAGGGCTTAACGACTGATCCCTGAACCCCTTTTCCCTGGCGTATCGGTCATACCGCTTGTAACTGGCAACCTGGAGGCAGTGCATCACCTTCCCGCTCTCCGGGTCTTTGAGTGGGCTGTATCCGCTCTTATGCTTGTGCCCGCAGATCACCACATCGTCTCGGACTCCCATCTGGGCCGCCTTCATGGGTCCGTGGGTCGGGTTCCACATGCTGCCCCCGGCGAAGTCATGCCTAGCGTTGATGACCACTTCCCGCCCATTGGGGAACTTCAGGCCAATCCGGGCCTCTGTAGCTTCGTAAAGTGCCCCCACCTGGGAGGTGATCCAGCGCAGGGGGTCACCGTCCCCGCTCCATGCGTCATGGTTGCCGCCGATCAGGTAGAGCCAGTGCCCCGATAGTTGCTTGATGAACCACTCGGCCAAGATCCAGGCTTGCTTGGCCGTTACCGACTGCTGACCGTATAGATGGCCGAGCCGTCCAACCCAGTTGTTTGTTGTATCACCAATGTTAGCGGCATATAGCCCAGGCGTTGTTTGAACAAGTCGAATATCCCGCTCAAGGGCGGCCCAATCGGTGCCGTCATCGTCAACATGGGGATCGCCAAAGTGAATGATTCCGACAGGTCCGGTAATGGGGACTGAGACGCTGATGAGCTTCCTGGCTTGTTCATGTGCTTCCTTCCTCGCGTAGTTGACCTTCAGTCCCTGGATGAGTTCTTCCGCCGTGGGTTCGTCGCTGGGGAGTTCCTGGATGTTGACCCCAACCCGTAGTTCTGCCCGTTTGGCCCGCTTGACGGCGTTACGCCGGTCCTTCGCTTCTCTGGTCTTCTGAGTCATACGTGGAACCCCATGGTTGTGTCCGGTTGGTTGGGAGGCGTTAAGGCAAGCCCAGGATGGCCAGGTGCTCCGAAGTGCCATGCCCCGTAAGGGTCAACCCAATACGAGATAAGGCCGCGCTTGACGTATTCATCGACGATAAACAGCAACTCAGCCGGGACTGGGGCGATGGGTTTGTCAGAAAAACTAGGGTCTTTTTCTGACACGAACCCATCGTTCACGTTGGGAAGCGGTTCACGGGTCATGAACGGCGGAAGATCATGAACAGTCACTAGGCCACCTCCAGGAAGTCGATTTGCAAGGTTTCCCCGGCCCAGACCTCGACTTCGGTCATGTAGTCGGTCATCTGCTTGATGTCCAGGTCTTGGGTGCTGCCTGGGATGGTGGTTCCCATGGGACCATCGGTCTTGGGGAGGAACTTGTCCTTAAAAAATATGTGCCATTGGTCCCGGCTGAACTTAGGCCCAACCCAGCTGCCTAAGTCCGAAATGATGCCTAAAACGGCCCAATATCTCCGGTTCTGCTCTGCGCTCCGCTTGTCCCGATGGGTCTTGATGCTGACCACCATCGGGACACCGGCTTTAGCGGCACCTTCCCATCCCTTGAGCATGGCCCAGAGTGCATTGGCATCGTCGCGGGTCCAGATCGTCATGGGGCGGCTCATGCGGTTTCCCCCATCTCAAGCCATGCCTGGACCTGTTCCCAGAGTTCCTTCTCTGTGCCGTGGTTGAACTCAAAGGCGCGAGGGCCAGCATGGAAGGCTGAACCCATCGGCCCTTGTTGGTGATGCCAAGGGCAAAGCCCGATGGTGTGCTTGTGGGGGCTGCGCTGGCTCATGCCGAGATGCTGGCCGGTCTCAGGGTTGCGCCTGAGATGGTGGATTACCGCAGGGACATAGCCCCGACCCTCCCGGCGACAGACGCAGCAGCCTAATTCGGCTACCCGGTCAAGGTGTTCATGCTCTGCGCGGGTGGTCATGACTGCCCCGCAAAGAACGCCTGGAGCGTCTTGAGGGCCAGTCCGCTACGGATCTGGTCAGAGGTGAACTGAAGGGATTGCCAACCGTCCAGCGTGGCCGTGTTCAGCTTCTCGGTATCCCGAGCGATGCCCTTGCCAGTGGAATGAGATCCCTTGATCCAGGTTCCGCCCTGGACCTCGACCAACAACCCGCACATCCCAGCATTCGGCCAGGCGAAGTCCCACCGATAACGCCGGTCTTTAACGGCCTTGAACTCCCGTTCCGGCTCAGGCAACCGGGCAAGTTTGATCTGGTTCCAGAGTTGATCTTCCAGGCGGCTCATCGTGCCCCCTTGCCGGGGCGAGGCCCGTAGTTGTCGATTGTGTCGGCAAGCGCCGCCGCAGATGCAGCAACGGTGAGGTTTTGCGAATCCGAAACGATGCCAACCCGCTCAGTTAAGAGATATTCCCACTCTTGATCGTCTAAGACTCTCTTAATTAAAGGCTTTTCCTGGTCCGGGGCTTTTCCAGAGGCACTCGCTGACGCTAAAGCATAAGCAGGGGCTATCACTCGTGATGACTCGCGGTAACGCGTTACACTGTTAGATAACGCGTTACTCATGCCGAACCTCGCTTGTTGTCGCGGTAACGCTTCTGGATAACGGCATGGCTTCCGCCCTTGGCCTGGCCTCTTGCCCGGTAGAAGGCGTAATTCAGGATTGCCCAGCCACCAGGGACCTCCTGGATGCGCCTGCCCTCATGGTCTGGAGTTCTGCTGTCTGGGTCGGGTGCGCTTAGCCGCTCGATAGCGTGTCGCATCTCAGGGATGGATACGTTGGCGATCCTGGCGAAGCCGGGGATAGACCCAGGGACGAACCCATTGGCATCGGTAGCGGCAAGCATCGAGATCCATACGATGCGTGTGGCGTAGTCTTCACCCCAGACCGTGCTGCCCAGGATGTCTGAGAAAAGTTTGGAATACCCAGCCATTAAGCCACCTCAGCAGTAAATGAGTCGGCCCAATCGGTGCCCGGTGTTGTGGGGATCTGGACTGATACCTTGATGCCCTTGAGGGCTAGCCGGTGGGCGCAGGCAAAGGCGGCATCCTGGCCTGTGTAGTTCTCATCGTTGTCACCGAAGACCGTCACCGACTGGACACCGGCAGGGGGTTCCCAGGACTTCATGCCGTTGGCGTTCAAAGCCGCCCAAACAGGCATCCCAAACTCTTTTCCGGCACACAGGGCCGTTTCGATGCCTTCCGCGATTCCTAGGGCCATCCCAGGCTCGGCAAGGCGCACCGGGGAGCATTCTCCCAGCACCATTCGCACCGGGCTGACCTGGGCCTTCCGCCCATCGGTGGCCAGATAGGTGCGGTGGATGCCGGTGGCCTTGCCATCGTTGGGGCGAAGGAGGGCCAGCATCGCGGGATGGTGCCCCCCGTCAATGGTGTGCTTTAGGTTGGAGTGGTAGCGGATGTCCTGGAGATAGCCGGTGGGGTCTCCGCACCGGGAAACCAGATACTTCCAGACCGGGTCTCCCTGGACCACGGGGCGGGCTTCCTTCCATATCTTGCCAAGGATGCGCCGGTCGTCTTCTGCGGTCTTCTTGGCTTTCTGTTGCTGGGCCTGTACGGTCCCCACTAGGGCATCAACCTTCTTGCAGGCTTCGGGGAATGAGATACCCCAAACCTTCATGACCAGATGGATGCCAGACCCGGCCCCGCACTGGTTGCAGTAGAAGGTTCCGTCACCGTTCTCATCGTCAAACCGGAACCGGTCTTTGCCACCTTTGCAGATGGGGCAGGGGCCGTGCTCATTCTTCAAGAAGGATTCATCCAGACCAAGCTGGGTCAGAACCCCCCGCCACTTGCTGCGGGCTGCGTCACGGGTCTTTTCAACGTAATTGCTCATGCGGCCCTCTTACTCTTGGCCCATGCGATGTTCTTGGAGTGAATCCAGGACAGAAGCTCAGGGGAGGGGGTAACGAGGTGGTATTCCTGCCGGGGCCAGGTCCCGAAGATGCCCTTGTAGTTCGCCTTGACCCAGCCGTCATGCTTCTTCCGGTCTGATGCCAACTGGCAAAGTTGCCCGTAGATGCTGGCCTTGCCCATGTCGATGAGTTGGGTCTGTGCCTTGGGCTTCTTCCCTCGCATCTGAACCAGTTCACCCTCTGCGGTCTCCACCTCGTTGGACCGTTCAGGCTTGAACCCACAGGCGGGGCATTCTTGGACCCGTGCTGCCTTCATAAAGGCGCACTTGGGGCATGGCTTGGGCAGCGGTTCTGGCTTCTCAGCCTCACAGCCCGTGGACTCCTTGGGCTTCCCATCGTCCAAACTGGTAACACTGAAGTCCCACGGGAACCCCAGCCGCTTAACCGATCCAGAGTGGTCTAGGACGATGGCGCGGGTCTTACCAGTACCGGCAGAGGTCCGCAGCACCCGGCCAAACATCTGTACGAACCGCACCCTGGACTTAGTCGGACGGGCCAGGACCAAGGTCTCACAGGCAGGGAAGTCGGCACCTTCAGACAGGAGGGCGCAGTTGCAGAGCACCATAGACCGTCCGGCCTTGAAGTCTGCATAGACAGCCTGCTTTTCTTCGTCGGTCATGCGGTAGTCAACATGGACCGCAGCCACGCCTGCCGCTACAAACTGGGCGCAGATGTGCTTGGAATGGGCGATGTTGACGGCAAAGACCATCGTCTGCTTGTTGTGGGACAGCTTGAACCAGTGGGCGATGATGTCGCCCACTAGTGGGGCCTTGTTCATGGCTTCCCCAAGCCGGTCTTCCTGGTAATCGCCAGCAACCACCTTCACGCCGCGCAGATCGGGGTCAGCGGGTGCCCATACATCAGCGTCCACCAAATAGCCCGTGTCGATGAGTTCCCGCATCGTCACCCCAGCCACAATGGACTCAAACAGGGGACCGCCAAGGCTGGGGATGTTCCGGCCAAGCCCCTTTTGGTATGGGGTTGCGGTCAAACCAATAGTGATTTTGCCGCGCATGATCTCGGCATAAGCCTTCGTCCCAGCGCAGGCGTGGCACTCATCCAAGATCAGGAGGTCATAGTCATCCATGCCCCGCTTGTCCAGCGTCTGGATGCTTGCCACAACCACGGGTTCCTTGTGGTTCCTGGTATTCGCGCCCTGGATGATGCCGTGGCTAATGCCGTAGGTATTGAACTGGGCGGAGGTCTGTTGAATCAACTGGACCCGGTTACAGACGAAGGCGACACGCTTGCCCTTGTCCAAGGCGCTCTTAATAATCCCCATCGCCACAACGGTCTTCCCGCCTGCCGTGGGTAGATAGGCGATAACCCGCTTTTGACCCGATGCGATTGCGTTGCGGCAACCCGTCACCAGCTTTTCCTGGTATGGGTGGAGCGTGAACTCGGCCCCTTGATTAAACAGTGGTTTGTAAGTAGTATTTACCATTGACGCGGCCTCCTATCAGCCGCAGTAGTTCAAGCCGTGCGGGGTCGCTCCTGCGCGGCTTCTTCGTTAAGGGATGGATGCCCAGCCGCTTCCAACAAGTAGTTGAGAAGCCGGAAGTCACCCGTTACGGCGCAGAACATAGGGATCATGTCTGTGGGGATGCTGGAATCTGACTCATCAGATGCCCAGTGAGAGATGGCACTAGAAGCACAGCCAATCTCGATGGCGATCGCCTTCTGCTGGATGCCCCGCGCCTTGGCGTGTGCGATTGTTGCTCTGATGAGAGAGTTGACAGCAACGCTGAAGGGGTTGCGCGCTACGGGAATGGGGCCGATGTTTGTCATCTAGGAGGCCCGGTCATGCGAAGCGAAATCAGCCAAAGCTGGGGGAACCTGCCCAACCTGCCACCTATCTGGGCCGGTGAGCCAGCATGGAACCCGTCCCTCAGTGACCCGATGCAACTCGATGTAGGTTTCATCACTGAACCGCTGATACCCAGCCCATATTTTCTTGACTGTGTGGATGGTGATACCGAGCCTCCCCTCACGGGCGAGGCGGTTTACCAGAGGTCGGTCAAGGGCGGCTGGGAAGTCCATGGCTCAAAGGTAGAACTTTCATCTACCCAAGTCAATACCCAACCACCTATCCATTTCATCCACCCAGAAGATACTTATGGAATGGCTGACCGGGAATGGGAAAAGAGACCTGTGTTCCTCCAATGGGTAGAGGATGCAAAGGCTTTGCTCAAGATCCAGGGCCACAAGGGAACAAAGGTAGAAGTTGCCCTGTTGATGGACCTAGCCCCCAACTCAATGAAGAAATACACGGCAGAGAAGTGGGAAGGCGCGAAGCCTGGTGCCCCCGCCATGAGGCTTCTGGGCGACTTCCTGGGCCGGGACTATCGGTTGCTTATGGATGGATCGGATGTAGCCCCTGAAGGCATTCCCCAGGCCGACTGGGATGCCGCTCCCGCAGAGTTGAAGGGGTTCACCGTCAAGATGTTCTACCAGGGCAGGGCGCTGGCCCCTGAGCAGCTCCGGGCCGTGGAAGCCATGGTCAAGGCTGGCCGGGAACTGGGTCGGGAGCGGAGGGCGCGGGGCGAGTAGCCTGGGCCTCTAGGGCGGCTCTCATCCATGCATGGGGGGACAACCCTGCTGTAACTGACTGCCGCTTGATCTCGTCCCAGAGGGGCATAGGTATCCGCAGAGTTGCCCGATGGGTTGCTGCGTCCTCGTCTACCCGTGGTCTGCCCGGTTTTCTGTGAATTCCCATGCGGTTAGTGCGACAGGAACCCATAAAATATTCTATGTAGTCAATAGTCAGACATTTATTTTTTGGACACCACTAGAAGGTGACCGACTGATAGGTATTTTTGTGTAAATTGGTTATTACCCCGCATCGGTTCTCCATGGTCGGTTTTTCACCATGCCTCCCGTTGTTCTCTCTATTGGAGCAACCTTGGATTTCCCGCCATGGCTTGGCCGCCGTTACCCGACCCTGACCCACCTCGAAGATGCCGCATGGGCCTATGGAGCCGTGGTCATCCGAGGCCCCATCGATCACGCCTGCATCGCCTATAGCCCCGACCCGGCAGATGTAACGGTCATTTGCCTACCGGAAGGGCTTGGGGTGCTAGCAGAGTGCTGGCAGCTTGCCCATGAACTAGGGCACCTGGTCCTCCATGCTGGGTATTCATCCCCATGGGCCTATGACCGGCAGGAAGCCGCTGCCATGCGCTGGGCGGCTCAAGCCCTGATCCCCGAGTCGGCAGTCAGACGGCACAAGAACGCCTCCCTGGATGCCTTCATTGGGGCACTCTCCGCACATTTTGAGGATATCCCCCTGCACGACTGCCCCCAGCGTAGGCTAGCGGCAGAGATCGCAACCATCCGGCTCCGAGCCGTTGAGGAGGTAGCTTGAGGCTCATTCCAACCGCCCTAGTAATGATTGCGCTGTGTCCCATGGTGTGGTCGCAGACTGCCAAGGTCCCGACCCATAGCCCCCAGGTGGGACGATTCGTCGCCATCACGCCCCCCAATGACCCCAACAGCGGTTATCCCAACTTCCTATGGGTGCTGGACTCGGCAACCGGGAAGATGACCGTCCACCGGATCGCTAGCTACAAAGACAACGGTGTTCATAAGGCGTGGGTAGTTGAGCAAGTCCTTACCCAGGACGAGTACTACCAGAAGCTCTGGGATGAGATGAACCGCAAGGAAAAGACCCCCAAGTAGCCAATAAACGCTCCCCGAATACCGCCCCGGCCCCACGGGGCTTTTCTTTGCCCGAAATTATTTTTCGATAGGGGGTTGACGAAGGTGGATGAAACATCTATCTTGTCTATACCGCATCAACTCCACCCCAACCTCCGAGCGACAGGAGACACACCATGAACAGAACCGCCCTTGAGCCGATGACAGACATCATCGTCGCCCAAGCCATCCAGCGTTCCATCGGGGACCTGGACCTTGGAGAACCCATGGCCCGAGAGTGCTGTTCGGTCCTCGCCTCCAAGCTGGAAAACCTGCTTTGGAAGATCAAGACCGACCAAGAGCACCAGGAAGCCGCCGAGATTGACGCCTACCTCGCCAAGATCATGGCACCCGGAATTGCCGAGCGTAACGCTGTGATGGAACGCAAGCTGGCCCTCCGCGCCATCGCTGCACAGGGCTTCGACGAGGAGGTAGCCTAATGCGCCTCTACGCTGGCACCATCCCCACCCGTCTCCCCTACCTCAAGGACTGGACCACCGCCCCCATCCTGGAAGCATTCGACCAATACGGGGCCGATGTCTCCTACTGCAACTTCTGCGGTGAGTTCCGGGACCGTGATGCCCGGACCTGCGATCAGTGCGGCGCCGATGATTGCGTTCGCTATGACGATCTCCGCTACGAACTGGAGATGGCCTTCGGACGTGAGACCGAGCAGATGGGCCGGTTCGTTACCGCCATCGCTGAGGCGCTTGGGGTCAAGGAGGAACCCTTCGGCGGATATGCCGAGGAACGCATCTTGACCGCCATCGAGAACCTGAAGAAGGAGAAGGCAGCATGAGCACAGAACTCCGCACTCTGGACCCCAATACCATCTCCAGCCTCGTCATCAACGGCGATCTGAAGCGCCTGGCCCCTGCCGACAAGGTGGCCTTCTACAACTACCGCTGCCAGCAGGCTGGGCTTGATCCCGCCGCGAAGCCCTTTGACCTCCTGACCCTCAACGGCAAGGAGATCCTCTACGCCAACGCTGGGGCCACGCAGCAGCTCACCAGCATCCACAAGCTGTCCCATCAGATCACCAGTCGGGAACTCACAGACGGCATCTACTGCGTGTTCTGCAAGGTGACCGGCCCCGATGGTCGCAGCACCGAGAACATGGGGGCCGTGCCGGTTGACTCCTTGAAGGGTGAGGCGAAGGCCAATGCCTTCCTGAAGGCAACCACCAAGGCGATCCGTCGCACCGTCCTGGCCCATTGTGGCTTGGGCATGATGGACGAAGCCGAGGTCGAGACTATCCCTGGTGCTACTCCTGCCAAGTGGGAAGCCTCCACCGTTGAGGAAGTCCCCGCCGAGTATCCCTGGACCTCCGAGGAGCGCAACCAGGCCAAGGAACTGATTGGCGACCTGGCTGACCTCCTACTCGACATGAAGGTGGATGATGCCAAGATCGCCGAGATCATCGGCAAGCCTTCCAGCACCATCGGCGATGACACCATCGGCTTTGAAAAGTGGGCCAACCGCTTCACCGCTTACAGCCAGCGCACCGTGGCAGGGCTGAACAAGAAGGCGGTGGCCTAATGATCGCCCTGGAGAAGCTCCAAGCCCGTCTGGCCTACTTACAGGCGAATACCCCGCCACTCCCCGCAGCGCAGCACTACCTGGAGTGGAATGCCTACTTTGCGGAGAAGTCCACCGTGGAAGCGAAGATCGGTGCTTATGGCATCAATCTGTGCCCGGTTGATCGTATTTCCCGAGCCTGCACACCTCGCGCCGAGTTCAACGTCAAGGGCCATCTCTACTGCCGGAGGAGCGCGTGAAAGCCTTTCGGATCTTCATCAATCTCATGGTCTGCGGCATCTGGGGCGCCCTCACCTTTGGCGTGGTCTCCTGCGCTGTTGAACGTCACGTTGCCAATGCCCATGCCCAGCGTCAGGTGGACGACTACAACCGAAGCATCGCCGAAATGGAACGGATCATCGTCCGTGAACGGCAGATCCTCCAAGCGGAGAAGAAATGATCATCACATCTGCCATCGTCATCATCCTCTGTGCCTTTGCGTTCAAAGGCGTCTGGGACATCGTGAACGAGTCCGACCAGGACATCATCCACCGGAGGCAGCAGGAGGCTCTGCGTAGGCATCACAAGTCCATGGCGAAGGACCGCCAGAGGGCCACCGGCTACTGGATGGAGCGGGGAAAGATCATCCGCCCACGGGTGCAGGAATGACCACCCCTCTCTGGACAACCGAAGCCCGAAGGCTGAACAAGGCGCACGGTATCTGCGTCCAGTGTGGGAAGCGTGAGGCGATCCCCAGCCGGACCCAGTGCGGCTAC